>ERZ773192.702-NODE-702-length-39729-cov-12.130010_pt1 | contig 39729 bp, 18 predicted proteins | sample MGYA00581010_ERZ773192 | MGnify/ENA primary metagenome ERZ773192 (study PRJEB29015, sample SAMEA2737741) | human gut metagenome | biome: human gut; feature: human-associated habitat; material: faeces | place: China | collected 2012 ...
GGCTAGGCTATACGCTTAAAAGAAAGCTTACCAACCAGGAAAATCCGCTGACCCACATTTTCCTTATATTACTCTCAGAAACAAGATTTCCACTCAAATGTTTTGGAACTATCTTACTATTATTTACATTTGTTGGGAAACAATTACTGATATGAAAACGCACATTATAGCACTTCTTCTACTTATAGGAGGAGTATTGAACTTATTTGGAGAAAACTTACATAACTTTTTCAACCGATATAATTTCAGCTTCATTACAGAAGATACTGGGTTACCCCATAATTTCATCAATGATATTTACAAAGACACTCAAGGATATATTTGGGTAGCTACTAATAATGGAATAGGACGGTATAATGGCTATCAATTCATTCATTATAATTCCCAATCCCACTCCATTCGCTTGAAAAACGACTACGTGCATAAAGTCTGTGAGGATAAGTTTCAACGACTCTGGATAGGGTCGGAAGAAGGAATAGACCTCATTGACTTGAAACATTATACACAGATAGACACGGACAAAGAACTGCCTGCCGAATTGAAATCTCTAGCAAGTAACTACATTGCATCCATCTATCGGGACAAGCAGGACAATCTGTGGATATCGACAGACAAGAATCTATGGTATCTGGAACTAGGCGTAAACGGGCAAATAAAAGATTACTATAAACTGAAAAAAGATACAGAATCCCCCATCCACGCTGTTATTGACCTGCAAGAATACATCTGTGCAGGCATAGATAATCATGTATGCCGTATTGAAAAAGGAAGCAACCACTTACTGAAAACCAGCATGGTATCGGAGCTGCTGAAACCCTTTTCAGAAGACTGGAGAATTCTCTGCATGGAAACTGACGGGGAATTGTTATGGATAGGAACCAATCGCGGACTCTTCAAGTATAACCATACCCGGCAGAGTTTGAAACGGTACCGTTACTCCAATCATCGCCCCGGAATGCTAAGTCAAGCCTATATAACCGGAGTTAAACTGACTAGCAAAGGAGATGTCATCGTTTCTACTCTGAACGGACTCAATGTATACAATCGAGATACCGATACTTTTACTTATATCCGCCAAAACAATGAAATGCCTGACAAGTCGTTGAACTGTAATTTCATCAACTGCCTGCTGACCGACAATGAGAATATCTGGGTAGGGACCGAGATAGGAGGAATCAATTTATTGACTCCCAATTGTCTGCAAACGTATGTGTGGCAATATAACTATCTTCGAGAAACCTCTCTTTCCCCCAATCCGGTCAATGCCATCAGCGAAGACAAAGACGGAAATCTATGGGTAGGAACAGTAGAGGGAGGACTCAACAAAAAGAGCAAAGGCAGCGATGAGTTCATTCATTATACTTTTGACCAGAACAATCCCACTTCCATCAGTAACAACTCTATCCGTGGCATTCTCATTGATTCCGAAAATCATTTATGGGCATATACTTGGGGAGTCGGAATCAATGAACTAAATCTGAACATCCCCCATAACCAAACTTTCCAACGCCATATCCGGGAAGACTCCATAGGACTGGAAGGAGATTTCCTGAGCAGCGCCTGTGAAGACACCATGAACAATGGTTTATGGTTTGGTACTACCAGAGGGCTTCATTTCTACCATAAAAAGACCAAGCGTTTCACCCGGGTCTTGTTTGACCGTTCCGACAATGAATTCGATGCGGTAGGGTCCATCATTATCGACCGCAAGAAACGCCTTTGGATGGGAACATCTGAAGGAGTTTTCATTATGGATTTACACTCGTTCTCCATTTCCTCCGCACAATTCAGCTATACCTATTTAAAACATAAACTGACGGAACCCACTTCATTGCAATTAGAAAAAATAAACTGTATCATAGAAGATCATAATGGTACCATCTGGCTGGGGGCAAATGGGAACGGACTATATCAACTAGCGGAAGAAAACGGAACACAGTTCACATTTCATAACTACACCCGCAAGGACGGGTTACCCAATAATACCATTATAGGTATTGTGGAAGATAAAACGGGACATCTGTGGATGTCCACCAACCACGGCATCGCCCAACTGGATACACAAACCATGACTTTCACCAATTATACAAAAGAAGACGGACTGCCCAATAATCAGTTTTATTGGAACGCATCTTATTATTCTCCCCAAAATAACCTGTTATATTTCGGTACTATAAACGGATTAGTCGCTTTCACCCCCGATATAGCCAAGACAAAAAAGCAGGATGCCAAAGTCAAACTGACCTCAATCAGTGTCGCCGGTACCATGGTCTATCCTCCAGCAGACGGAAAAACTCCCTGCGCGGTAACAAATTTACATACCATCCGTCTGCACGAAAAAGATCATGGTTTTTCCATCGAGTTTTCCACCTTAAACTATGGAAACTGTAACCGAGTGAAATATGCCTACCGCTTGAAAAATTATGAGAATGAATGGACAGAAACCCTTCCTGGCGAACATACTGCTAGATACAATTTCGTTCCCTCCGGAAAATATGTGTTCCAAGTCCGTGCCACAGACGAGAAAGGACATTGGTCCGATAAAATAACGGAAGTCAAAGTAACCATCACTCCTTATTTCTATAAATCCTGGTGGTTCTATTTATTGCTTGCCATTCTGATCACCGTAGGCAGCTATTATTTTTATCAATGGAAAATAAGTCTGTACCGTCAACAGAAAAAACAACTGGAAAAAGAAGTAGCCCAACGCACCCATGAGCTAGAGTTACAAAATAAACAACTAGAAATAATGGCACGACACGTCGAGGAGGTAACGGAAGAAAAAATTGCTTTCTTCACCAATATCACTCATGAATTCCGGACACCAGTCACTTTAATCAACGGTCCCATCCAACGCGCCCTTGACGAAAGCCATGAGCCGGAAGTAAAGAAACAGCTACAAATAGCTGAACGGAATTCCAATTATCTGCTATCACTAGTCAATGAATTAATGGACTTCAGAAAGTTAGATGCAGACAAAGTTGTATTAAATAAGACAAACGAAAACTTTATCCGCCTTATACAAAATATATTAATGCCTTTCGAAGTATTTGCCCATGAACGGAACATAAACATCATCACCTACTTCCGGCTCTGTACCCCGTTTTGGATATTTGATGTTGAATATATGCGCAAAGCCATTATTAATCTGATATCCAATGCTGTTAAATTCACTCCCGATTATGGAAAAATAAGTTTGTATGTGGCTTCCCTTACCGACAAAGACAACCATACCTGGCTGTTCATAGATATAAAAGATACAGGTAATGGTATCGTACCCGAAGATATAGAACGTATTTTCGAACGCTTCTACCAATCCAAAAAGAGCATCAAATATCCCGTTTATGGACAAAGCAGCACAGGAATCGGACTATTCTTATGTAAGAAAATCATTTCTCTGCACGGAGGCAACATCTATGCAGGAAACAATCCCAAGCAAGGAGCTTTCTTCAGAATACTATTACCTTTGGAAAAAGGTATCCCCCAAGCCGAATCAGAAAAAGAAAAATATGAGCAGAATGAACATCCACTTTCCATTCCTGCCAATGGAAACGAGAAAAAGGAAACCATCCTCATTGTTGAAGATAATGCAGATATGCGTACTTATATTTGTTCCATTCTCAAAAACAATTATCAATTAAAAGAAGCACAGAACGGTGCAGAAGCTCTTTACTTGATTCAAAGAGAAACGATTGATTTGATTGTCAGCGACCTGATGATGCCCGTCATGGACGGGAATGAATTATCCCGCCGGGTAAAAGCTAATCTGGCTACTTCCCACATCCCCTTTCTCATGCTCACTGCCCTCCGGTCTGAAGCCCAAGAAAGAATCAGCTATGAAATAGGAGTAGATGAATATCTGTGCAAACCATTTGATGAGGTTATTCTAAGATTACGTATCCGAAATATACTTGCCTTACGCCAGAAATACAAATCCATGTTCTCCACTAGTATGAATTGTGAAACATTGAATATAAACGCTAGTTCCAAAGACAACACATTTATGACATCGGCAATCAATTTAATGAAAGAACATTATGCCGACTCGGATTATAACTTAGAGCGCTTTATCCGCGATATGGGATACAGCAAAACCTTAGTCAATCAGAAATTGCAATCTTTGACAGGGCAGTCCATTGGTCAATTCATGAGAAACTACCGATTAAATGTGGCAAAAGACACTTTAACCAAAGTAGAATGTGACATTTCTGTTGCAGAAATCGCATACGCCGTAGGTTTTAACGACCCTAAATATTTCACAAAATGCTTCAAAGAGCTGTTTGGAGTACTTCCAAGCGAATATTTTGGAAAAAAATAGTTCACTTTACTATTTTACTCCATTTGTGCACCATAGTCTCCTATAAAAAGCTTTGTTTCCCTTACATTTGTAAAAAACAGAAATGCAAATGTATATGAAAAACACATTCTTATTATTGAGCTGGCTGATATTACTCCCCTCCGGTATACTGGCAAACCCCATCAAGGAAATGCTGGAAAGGATAGACAAGGGAGCATCGGACAAGTTCGTAGTCGAACTACACAAAAGCTCAAATGACTTTTTCGAGTTGGACCAAAAAGGCGACAAGGTAGTGATACGAGGCAATACCTATATTAATATAGCAACCGGAATCAACTGGTACTTAAAGTATCATGCCGGAATCCACCTGTCATGGAACAGTATGCATGCCTCACTACCCAATGTTCTTCCTCCCGTCTTCCGTAAAGAACGCCACGAAACAAATCTGGCCCTGCGTTATGATTTCAATTACTGCACCTACTCCTACTCCATGGCATTTTGGGATTGGAAACGTTGGGAAGAGGAACTGGATTGGATGGCACTGCATGGCATCAACCTGCCACTTGCTGCCGTAGGACATGAATGTGTGTGGCGTAACCTATTACTCCGCTTAGGATTTTCCAAACAGCAAATCAATGATTTTATTGCCGGACCAGCATTCCTTGCCTGGTGGGAAATGAACAATTTGGAAGGCTGGGGAGGCCCTAACCCCGATAGTTGGTATAAACAGCAAGAAGACTTGCAGAAAAAAATATTGAAACGAATGAAAGAATGGGGAATGCACCCCGTACTGCCCGGTTACTCGGGTATGATCCCCTCCAAACTGGATTTGGGAAAACGTATTGATGGTGGAAAAGAAGAGAAAACATTAAGCAACACTTCCTCGGAATCCGCCCAAAGCACTCTCAACAAATGGAACGGATTTGACCGACCGGGAATCTTACTGCCCGACGATCCCAAGTTTACCCAGATTGCCAGCCTTTTTTACGAAGAAACCGAAAAGCTGTATGGAACAAGTGACTACTACTCCATCGATCCTTTTCATGAAGCCAAAAGCTTGCCTGCCAGACTAGACTTCGGCAAAGCCGGCAAGGCTATTATGGATGCAATGAAAAAGGCTAATCCAAAAGCTGTGTGGGTGGTGCAGGGATGGACAGAAAATCCACGCCCGGAAATGATGAAAGCGCTGAATCCCGGCGATCTGCTCATCCTTGATTTATTTAGCGAATGTCGTCCCATGTGGGGCATTCCCTCTATATGGAAACGAGACAAAGGATACGAAGAACACAACTGGTTGTTCTGCCTGTTGGAAAATTTCGGTGGGAACGTGGGTTTGCATGGAAGGATGGACCAACTTCTTCATAATTTTTACCTGACCAAAGACAACCCACTGGCCGCTCAGCTAAAAGGCATCGGTCTGACAATGGAAGGCATTGAAAATAATCCCGTTATGTTCGAACTGATGTGCGAACTACCTTGGCGTGCAGAAAAGTTTACCAAAGAAGAATGGATAAAACAATATATCCGCGCACGCTATGGCACAGACGATGAATCTATCTGGCAAGCTTGGCAGATCCTGGCAAACGGTATCTACAACTGTCCGGCAGGCAACAACCAACAAGGTCCTCACGAAAGTATCTTTTGCGGGCGCCCATCACTGAATAATTTCCAAGCATCCAGCTGGAGCAAAATGTGCAACTATTACGACCCCACTACCACAGCAGAAGCCGCACGATTGATGGTGAGCGTAGCACACAAATATCGCGGTAACAACAACTTTGAATATGATCTAGTTGATATCACCCGACAAGCCATTGCCGACCGTGCCCGAATAGTGTACAATTACGCTGTTGCCGACTTTAAAAGCTTCGATAAAAAAAGTTATGCCACACATACCCGACAGTTCTTGGAACTACTGATAATGCAAGACAAACTGTTGGGCACACGCAAAGAATTCAAAGTAGGGAACTGGATTCAACAAGCGCGCAATCTAGGAAGTACATCTGAAGAGAAAGACCTCTACGAATGGAATGCCCGCGTACAAATCACCACATGGGGAAACCGTTACTGCGCCGACATCGGCAAGTTACGAGATTATGCCCATAAAGAATGGAACGGACTACTGCGCGACTTTTATTATAAACGTTGGGAAAAATACTGGCAAGTACTGCAAGACCAACTGGATGGCAAACTTCCTGTACTGCCAGTAGGTAATTCATCAACCCCCACTGCCGATAATCCAGCCATGACCATAGATTGGTATGCCCTGGAAGAACCATGGACACTGGCAAAGAACACCTATGCGGCATCTGCCGAAGGTGATTGTATAGAAGTAGCAAAAGAGGCTATAACATTGATAAACAATTGATTGTAAGATGAAAAAGAAAGAACTCGATACAGAAACCGCACAGCAGGCACTGCCCATTAAAAAGAGGCTTTTGTCACTCGATGCACTCAGGGGCATCACTGTAGCAGGAATGATTCTGGTCAACAATGCAGGAGGCAAAGTGTCGTATGCACCTTTACAACATTCTGCATGGAACGGACTGACACCTTGTGACTTGGTTTTTCCTTTCTTTCTGTTCATCATGGGTATTTCAACATATATTTCATTGAACAAATTCAATTTCAACGTTTCCCTACAAGTGGTAACCAAGATATTGAAACGCACATTTCTTATTCTATGCATCGGATGGGCAATCGGTTGGTTTGACCATGTATGTGAAGGTGACTTCCTGCCTTTTGTCCATCTGCGCATCCCCGGGGTACTACAACGCATTGCTTTATGTTACTGTGTTATTTCTTTTACAGCCCTATTTATGAATCATAAGTTCATCCCCACATTAACCTTTATCTTACTGGTAAGTTACACTGTCATATTATGCATGGGGAACGGTTATACCTGCGATGAAAGCAATATTTTATCCATCATTGACAGGCAACTTTTCGGCGAAGCACATCTCTATCAGAAGAGCCCGATTGATCCGGAAGGATTTGTAAGCACTCTCTCTGCTATCGCCCACACTTGTATCGGTTTTTCATGTGGAAAATGGATAATACAAAGCCATCAGACAGAAAACAAAGTGCTCCGTTTGTTCTTGACCGGATTCATTCTGATGAGTATCGGCTATTTGTTGGCAGATGCGCTGCCTTTAAATAAAAGAATATGGTCTCCTACTTTTGTTCTGGTGACCTGCGGAGCGGCTTCCATGTCACTTGCCACATTAATGTATTATATAGACATAAGGAATAAACAAAAATGGTGCCGCTTCTTCATCATCTTCGGCGTCAACCCCCTATTCCTCTATGTACTGAGCGAAGTACTTGCCATTATGATGGGAAGTACCGGATGGAAGGCGGCAGCCTATGCAGCCATTCATTCAGGAATAACCGACGCCTACCTTGCCTCAGCTGTCTACGCCCTCGTTTTCACTCTGTTTTTGGGGTGTATCGGTTATCCGCTATATCTTAAGAAAATATACATCAAACTGTAACAACCAATTCATAATATATAGAGAACTATGCAGTATTAAACAAGAACATATTAATCAAAACCAAAATTAAATTCTATGCTAAACGTACAATCTCTAACCCAAAGGACATTTGCACAGATAGTAGTCTTTGCATTACTCCTATTAAACAGTACACTGGCATTTGCTCAAAATCAAGTTAACGGTATTGTCACAGACAAGACCGGAGAACCCCTTATCGGAGTGAATGTAGTCGAAAAAGGTACTACCAACGGTGTTATCACTGACTTTAACGGACAGTTTACACTGAATGTAGCACAAGGAAAGACACTCGTATTCTCTTACGTGGGTTACACTACCCAGGAAATTACAGTAAAAGGATCTTCTCTGAAGATTATTATGGAAGAAGATTCTAAAACATTAGATGAAGTTGTGGTAGTAGGTTATGGCAGTATGAGTCGTAAGGATGTAACCAGCTCCATTACCACTGTGAAAGCAGACAAACTGAATGTAGGAGTTTATTCTGACCCTGGACAGTTGTTGCAAGGTAAAGTTCCTGGTTTGACGGTAGTACAAAGCAGCGACCCGACTTCTGGTACAGCTTCTATCTCTTTACGTGGGGCTTCTTCTCTGCGTACCGGTGCGGCAATGGAACCTTATTATGTTATTGACGGTATTCCCGGTATGTCATTAAGTCTGATTGCTCCCGAAGATATTGAAAGCATTGACGTACTTCGTGACGCTTCTGCAACGGCTATTTATGGCTCCAAGGCTGCTAACGGTGTAATCTTGATTACCACCAAAAAAGGTAGTAAAAGTGAGCACACTTCTGTAAACTACAGCGCATATCTTGCATTTGACAACATTGCCAAGCGTTTAGATATGATGACTGCCGACGAACTCCGCACCTATGCCAAGGAAAATAACATCACTCTTCCGAATGACAAAGGAGCAAACACCAATTGGAACGATGAAGTACTGCGCACAGCAATCAGTCATAACCACAACGTTTCTATCAATGGCGGTTCAGAAAAGACTCAATACAGTGCCAGCATGAGTTATCAAAACAAACAAGGTATCGTACGTGGTACAGATTTCGAGCGTTTCGGCGGCCGCGCATTCTTGCAAACCAAAGCACTGAATGATCGGCTCACCTTAGCCTTTAATGTGAATGCCGCACAATCAAAAGGTACCACCGTTGATTCCGCCAAAGATGGCCAATCCGTATTCGATGCCATGAATTATTATTCTCCACTAGTTCCTGTCACCAATGCAGACGGTTCTTGGTATAGCGACAAAACTATCTCCCAAAACTTCAATCCTGTATCCATGATCAATGAAGATACTTTTGAAAATAACAAGAAACTCCTTCAAGGAACAGCCAAAGGTACTTTAGATATCACTAAGGACTTGAAATGGAACTTAAGTCTTTCCTATCAAGACGAACAATATATATGGAACGAATACCATACCAGCAAATCCCAATATAACACCCGAAATGGCGAAGCTAAACGTATTGCAACAGAAAACAAGAAAAAAATTCTTGAAACATACATAAACTATGATCATACATTCGCCAATATCCACAAACTGGGCCTGATGGCCGGTTATTCATGGGAACAGAATGATGACAATGACAGTTTCGGTCTGGATGTCTACGACTTTTACAATGATAACACCACCTTTTATAATCTGAACCTTGCCAATAAAATGGATTGGCAGAATGGCGGTATCACCAGCAATAATAACGGTCATTTGGAAACTTTACGTATGATCTCATTTTATGGACGTATCAACTACTCCTTCAACAGCAAATACCTGCTTCAAGCAACAATTCGCCGTGACGGCTCCTCTGCTTTTGGAAAGAACAACCGTTGGGGAACTTTTCCATCTGCATCGTTGGCATGGCGTATGAGCGAAGAAAAGTTCATCAAAGATTTAAATGTTTTCGATGACTTGAAGTTCCGTGTTGGTTATGGTGTTAGTGGTAACTCACTCGGATTCGGAGCTTATTCGGCTATCCAGACTTACAGTACTTCAGGTTGGTTCAACTATACAAACGCCAATGGCACACAGAATAGTTACCATACCCTGGCAGCCGCCTCAAATGCCAATCCAGACCTAAAATGGGAACGTACAGCCATGTTGAACATCGGGCTGGACTTCAGCTTCTTTGGAGGCAGATTAGGAGGAACCATCGAATACTATGACAAGCGTACCAGCGACCTGATATACACTTACGAGGTTTCCACAAACCGCTATCCTTTCGGAACCATGCCGGCCAATGTGGGAGATATCAGCAATAAAGGTATTGAATTTACCATTAATGCCACTCCTATACAAACAAAAAATTTCTCTTGGCAAACCAGTTTGAACTTATCTCATAATAAAAATAACGTAGAAAGTATATCCAACAGTGAATATTCCGTAGATTATATCCGTGCAGCCGATCCTGAAATCGCAGGTTATTCTTCAAATGCAGACGTACAGCGCATCATGGAAGGACATCCTATCGGCACCTTCTACACCTACGAATGGGCCGGCTACAATAACCAAGGAGTATCCATCTTTTATGTACACGATCCTGAAACGGGTGAGCGTACAGGCGAAACGACCACAGATCCTGAAACTGATAGAGACCGTACTATTACCGGCTGTGCACAACCTGATTTAAATTTAGGCTGGAGCAATAACTTCCAATACAAGAACTGGAATCTCGATTTATTCTTTACTGGTGTTCTTGGACAAGATATCTACAACGCCACTGCAGAACAATACTCTAATGTTTCTTTTGTGAAAGAAGGCCGCAATGTATTAAAAAGCGTAGCTACCGAACACCGTGCTACAGACACACAATCTCAAGCACCATCCAATCGCTGGATAGAGAACGGTAGTTATTTCCGTCTGTCCTCGGTTTCATTGGGATATACTTTCGGCAAAATTGGTAACTGGATAAACTCGCTCAAGCTATACGCTACTTGTAATAATGTATTCACCATTACCGGTTACTCCGGTCGTGATCCGGAAATCAACCTTGGAGGCTTGGAACCGGGTATGGACAGACGCACCAATTACTATCCGCGTACCCGTTCATTTATGATCGGTGTAAACATGAATTTCTAACCATATAATTGAAAACTGATATGAAAAATAGCATAAAATTAATAACCTGGCTAGTAGGTGGTCTGTTCACCTTCTCCTCCTGCACAGATCTAGATGTGGATCTTAAATCCACTTATACAGAATACCCGGATTCCGAAATTGCCAAAGAAGCGAAAATGGCAGGTTTGTATTATGGATTCGGCGGAGCATTAGGACGTCGTTATATGGAAGCTGCCCTGCTGTCCTCTGATGAATTCATGGCAGTGACATTTGGTGGTAACTGGTATGATGGCGGCAATTATATCCATTCCTCTCTTCATGCCAGCCTTCCAGGAGACGCACACGTGGACTGGGCCGGTGATATTCCGGCTGCAATCACAAAGTGCAATCAAGCAATTTTTGACCTGGGTGGAGAGGATGAAAACAATGCCGAACAAGAAGCCTTGATTGCTCCGGCACTTGCCATGCGTGCTTTCTATCATTTTATTTTTATGGATACATTCGGAGCAACTCCCAAATTAGACCATTTGATCGGCGATTCTGAAGCTATCGACCGTTCTCCCCGTTCCGAAATTACAAAATTTATCGAAAGCGACCTGCTTCGTGCTTTGGCTTCCGGCGGTTTAAAAGAAGATGTTGATGCTTCCACTTATGGCAAGCCAACCAAATGGATGGCTGAGGCTCTCCTTGCCAAACTCTATATAAACTGGGCTGTTTATACCTGTGATGATGTAGCTACTTATGATCCAAGCATGACTAATTCCAAATTGAATGATGTCATAAAATATTGCGATGATATCATCGCCTCTGGTCATTTCAACCTCAGTGATGGTTATCGCAAGAAATTCATGCCGGACAACGGCTATCAGATCAAAGATTTCATCTATGCAATGCCATACCAAAATAATGAAACATCAACCAGAGCCAATACTTACGCCCGTTTTCAATTCTGGCCTAAATTCAACAATGACGGCGCGGACGGCAAAGGACTGTTCGGTATAACACTATCCAAAAATGCTGGAGGCGTTTTCATCGTCACTCCTGAAGCAGCAGACCGTTTTTGCCTGGAAGGAGATGAACGCAATGACATCATCATGAAAGGTGCGATCAACTATTATGACATCAGCACACATACAATGGGAACAGAACCTTATATATACAACGGACAACAAGTTGTCCTCACCAAGAATATCACCATCTTGAATGACCAAATGGATCTTGGAAATGACTTGAACGCATGGTGTCAGGGATACCGATGCATCAAATGGGCTATTCAAGCAGACGATTATAACCTCTATAACCGGAATCAAAGCAATGATGTACCTATCTTCCGTTATGCAGATATTCTGCTGATGAAAGCAGAAGCTATTCTACGGGGAGCAACAGCTACGAACGGTGATACGCCACAATCCCTGTTCAACCAAATACGCAGCTACTGTAACGCTCCATTATTGGAGCATTCTCCTTCATTGGACGAGTTGCTTGAAGAGCGTGCACGTGAATTTTACGCAGAAACATGGCGTCGCAATGACCTAATCCGTTTTGGAAAGTTCGAAGACGACTGGGGATATAAAAATCAATATCATCCGGAAGCCAAGACCGAGAAATGGCGTAGAATCTTCCCTGTATCTGTCGGCTTGATGAATTCAAACACCAACTGGAAGCAAAATTACGGTTATTGATAAATTAAATAAGTTTTTATAAGGGCTTGTTACGGCAAGCTCTTATAAAAACCTTTAAGGCAAAAAATAATTCATGAAACGTCATCAAATCTTATTACTTCATATCGCGACATCCATCTTGGCATTATTCCCATTTCCTATACATGCCCATAAAATGATGTACCAGGACTCTATCGAAATCGTAGTACACAGAGGAGCGAACCATATAGCGCCGGAAAACACCATTCCATCAGCTCTAGCTGCATTGAAACATGGAGCCGGCTGGATAGAAGTGGACGTGCGCAAAAGTAAAGACAATATACTTTATAATCTGCATGATGAAACTTTAGACCGTACTACCAACGGTAAAGGTTCCATTCAAGATATGCTATCCAAAGATATTGAAAAATTAGACGCCGGCAGTTGGTTCAGTTCTCGATTTACCGGCATTCACGTACCCCGTATAGCCGAAATGCTAGATACCCTACAAGGAAAGGCACACATTTTTTTTGATGTAAAACGAGGAACTCCGATAAAAGATTTGATTACATTAGTACGCCAAAAAGGATATGAAAATAAAAGTTTCTTCTGGTTTGCAGACTCAGAAATGCTGAAAGAATTTATCAAAATCGCTCCGGAAATGAAGATTAAAGTAAATGCCTCCAATATAGCGGCTTTGGAGAAATGGATGAAAATATGCACCCCGGCCTATGTAGAAACAGATATCCTCAATATCACTCATCAATTCAAAGAATTCTGCAAAAGCAATCATATCAAGATAATGGCTGCTATTCAGAATGCGAGTGAAAAAGAATATAAAAAAGCGATTGAAGTCCATCCCGATTTAGTCAATCTGGACCGGCCGGAACTCTTTATAAAAATACTCCATCAGGAGATTAAAAAATAACCCTTTTCCAAGAAGAGCTATGAAAAGTACCCTATCTTACCTGCTGATTATATGCAGCCTGTTTACTGCTTGTATCGGTCATCAGGAAGAATCCCTACTGTTCTACGTAGATACCCGTACGGGCACTGCACCAAGCGCAACCCACACCGCAGAACTTTTCGGCAAAAATACCGAAGAGTACGGGCAAACGCTGCCTGCTGTTCTAGAGCCCAACGGAATGAACTTTTGGACTCCCCAAACACAAGATACAGAAGCAAAATGTAAGGCTCCCTATTATTACAAAGATACGAAAATACAAGGTTTCCGCAATTCACATTGGATTGTCGGAGGTTGTACACAGGATTACGGTTCCATGACCTTGATGCCTGTATCGGGTACACTGAAATATCTTCCCCAAGACAGAGGAAGCCTGTTCTCTCACCAAGAAGAAACAGCAACGCCCGCCTATTACTCTGTCCTTCTCAAAGATTATTCCATCTTTGCAGAAATGACCGGACGTTCCCGTTCAGCCATTTTCCGATTCACTTATAACCAACCGGAAGATGCTTATCTCATAGTCAATCCTAACAGTGATGAAGGGAAAGGATATATTGAAATCGATACCATAAAAAAACAGATACGCGGATACAATCCCGTCCACCGCATCTATCAAGGCTGGGGAGAACCCGCCGGATACAACGGGTACTTTATCATTGAATATCAAAATGAAATAGAAGAATATGGTACATTCCGGCATGACAGTCTCTTCGCCGGACAACGACAGATAGCCGATGGAACAGGTATAGGTGCATATCTCCGGTTCAAAATACACTCAGAAGGACCCATATTAATCAAAGCCGCTTCCTCTTTTACTGACATGGAAGGCGCTCAAAAGAATCTGGACACCGAGATACCTCATTGGGATTTTGACCGCACCCGACAGGAACTGAACTCCATCTGGGAACAAAGGCTTTCACAAGTTACAGTACAGACAAACAACCGAAACGATAAAGAGAAATTTTACGGAGCACTCTACCGTGCCTCATTCCTGCCACGTACATTCAATGATGTAGACGGGCGCTATCCTTCTTTTTCCACAGGACACCCGTTCAGACAATCAGCCAACGGTAGAAATTACTATGAAGATTACAGTATGTGGGATACTTACCGTGCTCTCCATCCTTTAGTCAATATCCTAACCCCAAAGAAAGCCGGAGACATGATGCAATCATTGGTGGACAAATATGAACAAGGCGGCTGGCTGCCTATATTTCCTTGTTGGAACAGTTATACCGCAGCCATGATAGGCGATCATTGCATCTCCGCACTGGGAGATGCCTATATCAAAGGAATCCGTAATTTTGATATCAACAAAGCTTGCGAAGGAATGCTCCGGAACGCATTCAGGACTCCCGCCACCTATGAAGAATATAAAAACGGAATGGGACGGCGTGCTTTGAATTCTTATCTGAAATATGGATACATTCCTTTGGAAGACAGCGTACCAGAAGCCTTTCATACCTGCGAACAAGTGTCACGTACTTTAGAATATGCATACGATGATTTCGTATTGGCCCAAGTCCTGCAAAAGTTGGAAACATCAGATGATTACTTTCCTGATCCACAAAAAACAGGACTTTATGATACATTAATGATACGTGCACGATATTACCGTAACGTAATAAACCCTAGCACCGGATATGCCCAAGGCAGATACGCTGACGGAAGTTTCCTCACCGATGCCGGTAACGCCTTTTCTTTCACCCGCTTCATCACCGAAGGAGCTCCCTGCCATTATACTTGGTATGCCCCCCATGATATATACGGACTTATGGAATGTATGGGCGGAAAAGAAAAATACATTGCCAAACTGGATTCCATGTTCAGCGAACACCGCTACTGGCACGGCAACGAACCTTGTCATCAGATAGCCTACCTCTTCAACTATGCCGGACAACCTTGGAAAACCCAACGGGAGGTACGTCATATTATGGAAACAGAATATCTGAATGCTCCCGGTGGTCTGTCAGGTAATGATGATGCAGGACAGATGTCTGCCTGGTATGTATTTTCTGCTATGGGATTCTATCCGGTATGTCCCGGTACACCTTATTATATAATAGGAAGTCCTTCTTTTCCCCGGATGAGCATCCGCTTGGAAAACGGAAAGACATTCACCATATTAGCCCACAACGCCAACAAAAAAAATATATATATCCAGTCAGCAAAACTAAACGGAAAAGAATATGACAAGAATTACTTTACACACCAAGATATAATACAGGGAGGAACATTAGAGTTCCAGATGGGCCCGAACCCTAATACAAACTGGGGAGCATCCGCCCTCAGCCTGCCTCCCGACAATATGAAATAAGTACAAAAAATAAAAAACAACCCATATGAAGAATCAAACTATCATCAGCCTCTTATGCTGCCTCCTGTTGTTTGTGACAGGATGCAGTACTTCCCATCAAGGGAACACGTACGACATCATGACCTATGGAGCCAAAGGAGACGGACAAACAGATGATGCCGCCGCTATACAACGCGCCATCAATGCCTGTTCCGCTGCCGGTGGCGGAACCGTAATCATTCCTGCCGGACACACCTTTCTATGCGGTCCGCTATATTTGAAATCCTATGTGAACCTTCATCTGGAACCCAACTCCCGATTGCTGGCCAACCCCGATGAAAGCATCTATACAGAAAGCGCATTCCGCGAAAACCGTGGCGAAGGAATGATGTGGATCAGTGGAAAAGACTTAAAACAAATATCCATTACCGGTACAGGAGAAATAGACGGAAACGGAATCGCCTTTATGGGCAAAGAGCTGGATGATTCCTACGAGCTGAAGCCCGTCACTGATTTTGACCCACGCCCACATGTGCTTACCCTTATCAATGTAGAGAAAACCGTTATCCGTGACATCACGATCCGGAACAGCGCCTATTGGACAATACACCTGATAGGCTGTTACGATGCCTTGATTGACGGCATCTCTTTATTGAATAATCTAAAAATACGCAACGGCGACGGTATTGATGTGGATCACTCCAAAAAAGTACGTATAGCGAACTGCTTCATTGAATCGGGCGATGACTGCATTTGCCTGAAGAATCGTCGGGAATTTGAAGAATATGGCTCTTGCGAAGATATTGTAGTGACTAATTGTATCATGACTTCACGTTCATGCGCTATTAAGATAGGCTCGGAAAATATGGACAAGATTGATAATGTATTATTCAATAATTGCATTATCAAAAACAGCAACCGGGGCATCGGCATACAAAACCGGGATGAAGGTACTGTGAGCAATGTCATTTTCTCCAATATATTAGTAGACTGTATGTTCTATTCTGATGTATGGTGGGGTAAAGCGGAACCTATCTATGTCACCTCATACCCTCGTGCCGTAGGCAATCATAAAGATGCAGGCTGGCGTTTCCCCAAAGGTGCAACGAAAGGACACTCGGGAGAAGTCAGCAACATTTTCTTCAATCAGATTAAATGCACTAGTGAAAACGGCATTTTCGTAGGGGGAGACACTCCGGAGAAAGTGCATCATATCTATTTTGATGAAATAGATGTCAAGTTGTTAAAACGTACCGGTTATGAAGGCGGTGTGTATGACAAACGTCCTTGTAACGGAGATGGTTTTGTATATGACAAGACTTATGCTTTCTATCTGGACACCGCTTCGGATATCCGGATTACCGGCTGTAACATTTATTGGGCCTTCCCTCAATTGACACAAGCCGGAGGAGATATCAAAGAGAAGAATACAATACGTGTAAAAATAAACAAGAAATAATTATGACCCACATTCCATTCAAAGTTTCTTTGTTAAGACTGGTCTTCCTGCTGCTGCCCGTGACGGTCGCGGCACAGGAAGCCAGACTTTCTGATTACGTAGATCCCAGAATCGGTTCGGAAGGACTGGGACGGGTATTTATCGGTCCCTCCTGCCCTTATGGTATGGTGAAACCATCGCCCGATTGCACTGTCCATCCCAATAGTGGTTGGCTGCCTATGCCCGAACAAGTCAACGGTTTCTCCCAAGTACACGTCAGCGGGACAGGAGGAGGTCCTAAATATGGCAACATACTTGTCATGCCTTTTGGCAAAGGTATGGATCAGCTCAATCATATAGACTATCGCAAAGATGAAACAATCCGCTTGGGCTATTATGCTACCGAATTCCAGAGAACAGGCATATATACTGAAATAACAACTGCTCCACGCGCCTCATTCTACCGATTCACCTATCCCGAAGATTCCTTAAAATCCCTGTTGGTTGACGCCGGCTTCTTCCTGGGTGAACAACCGACCCCCGATGCCCGCGAAGCACAACAATTTGTAGGTTCGGAAATTCAAATCATATCCGATCACGAAGTAATGGGATATACCCGTATTCGCGGAGGTTGGAATAACGGACGTGCCTACACCGTTTATTTTTATGCAGTAACCGACCATCCCTTTGTACAAACGACCACATGGAAAGGAAACCAGATCAGCAATGAACGATACCAGCCAGACTCCCAACAAAAAACCGGAGCTTTGTTGCGTTTCCCTTCTTCTGCAAATACCATTCAACTGAAAGTCGGAATTTCATTTATCAGTTCTCTCAAAGCCAGAGAGAATGTATGGAACGAAATACCTCATTGGTCATTTGAGGACACCCGGCAAGCCTTATTGGCACAATGGGAAAACTTATTGCAACGCATTGATATAGCCTCAAATACACCCGAAAAATATAAGCGTATGTTTTATACCGGTATCTACCATACCATGTTAATGCCTGTAGACCGTACCGGTGAAAATCCATTATGGAGTGATCCGGAACCTTATTATGATGATTTTTATGCTATCTGGGACACCTACCGCACCTCAACTCCACTTATCACACTGATTGACCCTCAAAGAGAAACAGACATTGTACGTTCACTGATCAATATCTATAAACGGGACGGCTACATGCCTGATGCACGAAGCGGAAATTGTAACGGACGGACACAAGGCGGCTCCAACGCCGAAATTGTTATAGCCGATGCATTTGTAAAAGGACTACCAAACATAGATTACCATCTGGCTTTGGAAGCTATGCTGAAAGATGCGACCATACCGCCCGGAGGTAACGAAGAAGCGGAGGGAAGAGGCGGACTGATTCCTTATCTGGAATTGGGATATATTCCATACGGTATTCCCCGAGCCGGAAACCGCACAATAGAATACTCCTATTGTGATTATGCCATAGCCTTAGTAGCAAAAGGACTAGGCAAGACAGACTTGTACCAGCAATACTTGAAACAATCTTCCAACTGGAAGAACTTGTGGCGGGCCGATTATGAACATGCAGGAGTCAAAGGATTCATACTTCCCCGGGATAAAGAAGGAAACTGGTTAGACAAAATACCTTTCGGAAACTCCCATATCCAGAAACCCACCTTCACATATACCCCCGTTACCTTTGAAGGCCCTTGGTATACTCCTTGGTGGAACATGTTCTTTTATGAAGCCTCCTCCTGGGAATATGCACTCAGCATTCCGCATGACGTACCCGGACTCATTGAACAATGTGGCGGAAAAGAGAAGTTTGACGAACGGCTGGATATTTTCTTTGACAAGGGTTTCTTCAATGTGAATAATGAACCCTCCTTCCTCACTCCCTGCCTATACCACTGGGTAGGGCGTCCGGATAAAAGTGGCGACCGCATCCATGAAATTATCCAGAAGAACTATAATGACGGTTCTGCCGGTCTTCCCGGAAATGATGACTCCGGAGCCATGTCATCGTGGTTGGTATTCCACATGATGGGGTTGTACCCCAATGCCGGACAAGACTATTATTTAATCCATACCCCTCTACTGACAGAGAGTCGTTTCCATTTACAGGAAGGCAAAACATTCACGATCAAAACCGAAGGGCTTTCCGAAAAGAACAAGTATATCCGGTCGATTTTATTAAATGGAAAGAATTATCCATATTCCACCATCCGCCATAATGATATCATCAAAGGAGGCGAGTTGGTTTTAAAAATGGGCCCTAGTCCCGGTAACTGGGGGAGCAAACTATTTCCTGAATCTAAAGAGTAACATACGATGAAGAAAAAACTTTTTATATGCTTTCTGCTTATCGGCAGCCTGATGGGAAATGTAATGGCACAAGATATCATTACCAACCCTCTGTTATTTGTATTCAAACTGCATGGACAAACCCGAAAGTACCAATTTACTTTCAATCAGTCCAACGACACCCTTTATCTGCATTGGGGAATTGAAAGAAACACCCGATGGCAATCAGGCAGCTACGCCATGCCCCAAGAAGCTTTAAAAACGGCGGTCAGACTAAGCTTCTTACAGCCGGAAGACGGACAGCATATCTGTCTCCCCATTCAAGAAACCTTTGCCCTACTTTCAGCAACCGCTTTTCAGGAATTGAAAAGCCAAAAGGCATTTCATTATAATCAGACAGAATACCAACTGGCTGATACCAAGTCACAAGCTATGGGCTATTCCTTACTGCATGTAAACGACTCAGTAGACGGATGCGAAATGTGGATTATGGATAATCCGGATTTCCCTCTGATATGGGAAATACAAAATAATCCGCTCGGCATCAATTGGAAAGTAGCTCCCATAGATCTCCCCGCACACAATCTGAAAGAAGAAATCATCCAAAGCCCGGAAAAAATGGGTAGCATCTATTATGCTTATCCCACACCAAACGGCATACAAACTCCGGTACCCGAAGGTTACAGTCCTTTCTACATCAGCCATTACGGACGCCATGGGTCCCGCTGGATGACTTCGGACGAACGTTATCTAGAAGTCATTCGTGTCTTTGATACGTTTCACAATAAATCAGGACTTACCGATTTAGGTGAAGATGTGAGGCTCAGACTCCAGAAAGTATGGGAAAATGCCCGTGGGCGCGGAGGAAACCTGACCCCATTAGGAGAACGACAACACAAAGCCATTGCCAAACGGCTTTATCAACAATATCCCCATATATTCCGGGACAGCGCCAACATATCAGCGCGTTCGAGCGTTTCCGTACGTTGTATCATGAGCATGTCCGCATTCACAGAACAACTGAAAGAACTAAACCCCTCCCTCCAGATCACCCGCGAAGCCAACCAAAGACACATGGACTACATTGCCTATACTTCACCCGAAGCCGAAAAGCTGGGTTCGGCAAGTGCGCCATGGAGAACAGCTTTCCATACATTCGAAGAAAATCATATTCATCCGGAACGTTTAATCGCTTCACTTTTCAAAAATCCCAAAGAAGTCAGGAATCCCCGCGAGCTCATGATGGGACTTTATTGGATTGCTTCCGACATGCAAGATGTAGAGTTGCCTCTATCCTTTTATGATTTGTTTGAAAAAGAAGAATTATTCGGTATCTGGCAGTCTGTGAATTATCGGATGTATATTTGCAATGCCAATGCTCCCGTCAATCAGGGAGCAGCCCCCAAGAGTGCAAAATCTTTATTGAAGAATATTATAGAAAGTGCCGACCGCGCCATCCGTGAAGGAACTCCTTGCGCCACCCTCCGTTTCGGACATGATACCAACCTGATCCGTCTGTTGGCACTCATGCAAGTAGAAGGATGCTCCAATCAAGAAACAGATCCCGACCGATATTACCTGGCCTGGCAAGATTTCCGTGTTTCACCTATGGGAGCCAACCTTCAATTAATCTTTTTCAAGAATAAACAAGGAGAAGTTATTGTAAAATTGCTACATAATGAAAATGAAGTCAAATTACCCATTGACAGCCCTATTGCCCCTTATTATAAATGGGAAACGGTGAAAGCATTCTACAATCATTTATAAACATACAAATTGAGAAACAGCAATTTCCTTCAAAGTCCAATCTCCCTATTAGCTAAGGCTTTTCTTGCCTACAATTAAGCCCTTTCTTACGGTTACCTACTACAGACTCCCTCAATGGACCGTAGAGTCCATTGCAGCAGACTGTATAGTCCACCCAAGCAGACCTTACAGTCCACTGGCGGAGTCTGTAGCAGATGACTGTAAAAAAAAGCTTAACTATATGGAAGAAACGGCTTACACAACCACTCTATTCCGGTTTTATCTTTTTCAGATAATCAGAAGGAGCCATACCGAATTCATCTTTAAAACACTGACGGAAATAGACCGTACTGTTAATTCCCACCTTGAACGCAACTTCTGAAATATTGTATTTCCCCTCTAATAACAAACGTTCCGCATATTGCATCTTTATTTTGCGGATATATTCATTGGTGGAAAGTCCGGTCAATGCCTTCATCTTCCGATATAGGGTAGAATTACTCATACACATGGCGTCCGACAAATAGCCGATGTCTATCTTCTCAGAAGAAAGACGATCTTCAATCAGCTTGTTAATCTTCTCAAGGAACTCATTATCCAATTTATTCATAGACTCGGTTACTGCCGCACGTTTGTCAATGAGTATGGAATTCGTATTAAAACGCTCTGCCAACAACTTGCGGGATTCAAGCAAATTATGGATACGGCTATGCAACAAAGTAGCACTGAAAGGCTTTGTCAGATAAGAGTCAGCACCCACTTGATACCCCTCTTCCTTATCTTGCAAAGAGTCCTTTGCCGTCAGCAAAATAATGGGAATATGGCTGGTACGCAAGTCTTCTTTCAATTTCCGGCACATCACAATGCCGTTCATCACCGGCATCATGATATCACTGACTATAATATCAGGAATGCAGCCCAATGCTTGTTCCAAACCTTGTTCACCATTGGCGGCAGTCCTCACTTCAAAATCGTCCGAGAAAGATTCTACAATATAATCACAGATGTCCCTATTATCTTCCACTATCAGCAGAATACGCTTACCACTATGCACAGGTTCTATATTTTCTTCTTTTTCGTCCTTTTCATCGGAAGTTTTCTCCGTCGAGTCAGCATGCAGCACATGGGGATACGTGTTATCCGTCAGCAGACTGACATAAAAAGTACTTCCCACATTCAAAGAACTTTCAACCCTGATCTCCCCCTCATGCAAAACTACCAGGTTCTTTACCAGAGCCAGACCAATACCTGTTCCTGAAGCCTGATGTTCGCTTCCCTCTTGATAATAACGGTCAAAAATATGAGGCAATGCATCGGGAGCAATACCGAAACCGGTGTCACTCACACTGATTTCCGTATGGTGTATATTATTCCGGACCACCTGATGTAATCCTAAAGTTATAGTTCCTTTCTCTGTATATTTTATAGCATTGGAGATCAAATTATCCAGTATAATCGTTACTACCTCCTTATCAAAAAACAAAGACATATCTTCCTGCTCAATCTCAAGACAGAAATCAATCTCAGGTTTCCGGTTCAATTCCTTATACTTCAGTCCGATCTCGTGTACAAGGGCTGCCAGATTGTCACGACTTACACATAATTTCTTGTTTTGGGTTTCCGTTTTTCTGAACTCCAGTATCTGATTAATCAGGTTCAACAACCGGATGGCGCTTTGATGGATAACCGATATTTTCTGTGAATCTTTCCCTGATAAAGAATTACTTTTCTGCATATCTTCCAACGGTCCCAGAATCAACGTCAAAGGAGTACGCAACTCATGTGTGATATTGGTATAGAAACGTAAACGCTCATTATTCAGCTCCTGTTCCTGCTCATGATTTTTCTTCTCCAACTCATAGAGAGACTCCATATCCAGTTTCTTTTTATAGGCATGAAGAATAAAATACAGGACAGAAACACCCGAAAGAATATAAAATAACTTGGCCCACCACGTAAGCCATACAGGCGGGTCAATACGGATATCCAGAGAAGCTATCTCATCCGCCCATTCCTGATTCCGTATTCTTGTCTTTACCTGAAAACAATAATTTCCCGGAGGTATATTACGGAAAGTCACATTATTAGGATCGGTTACTGTATACCATGAATTTTCCAACCCTTTCAACATATAAGCATATTCCACTTGATCGGCCAAGGCATAATTCTGTATATTGAAGGTGACGCTGAAGTTATTTTGCATATAGCTTAAACGTACTTCCGACTGGCCTTCAAGCGCCATCACCTTTTCATTACTGTCCGTATCACGCAACGGGCCGAATATACGCATCTCCGTAATAATTGCAGCAGGTGACTCTCGTTTTTCCAATACCTGATCTGGATTAAAACGGCATAAGCCATTGATTGAGCCAAAATAAAGTGTTCCATCCTTAGCTTCCGCCACACTTCCACTCATGAAATTGCCCATAGGCACATTATCCCAATGATCGTAATTATAGAAAACCTCCTTGTCTTTCAACAAGCAGCTGATACCTTTATTGGTGCTCACCCATATATTTCCATGATTATCTTCCGTAATGGCACGTATATGGACATTGGACAAACCCTCCTCACTGCGATATACTTTATAGTCCCAACTCTGAGAGGATGGAAAACAAACCAGACCTTCTCCCGTTCCTATCCACATTCTGTTCTGACTATCCATATAAACAGTATTGATAGTATTAGAGGGAAAAAGAGAAGTCACGTTAAAAAGTTTAACGCACTGAAAATGTTCATCAAAAACCCCTAATCCTCCTCCGAAAGTACCAATCCATAAACGATTAAGATTATCTTTCGAGATACATCTCACCAGATTATTCTCTACTGTATAATGGTCTGCAATGCCTTTATCATGCAAGCGTACCTTATAGATGCCATTACTAGTTCCTATCCATACATATTCTGCATCTTCATACAGTGCACGCACATCTTCCCCTGTTTTATCTTTAGGAAAAATCTGGTGAAAACTTTTCTTTTTCACATCATAAAAATCCACTCCTCCCATAAACGATCCAAACCAAAGGTTTCCTTCCGAATCACAAAGTGCAGCCTGTATGGAATTATCAGTCAAATCACCGGTTTCTTCTTTATAAACCGCCACCCGCTTGCCTTTATCAAATACATTGATGCCTCCCCCATCGGTTCCGATCCATAACTTTCCATCCCTTGCTACGCATACACTGCTTGCTGTCTTATTATTCAGGCTACTACCCGAATGCTGGATAGGAGAATAACTATAAACATTAAAATAGGAAGATTCATGGCTAAGAAAATTAATTCCACCTCCCCACATACCAGCCCATACATTTTTAAAGGAGTCCTGAAACAAACAACGTACAGTAGAATTAGAGAGACTGTATTCATCATCCCCTTCCTTTATATATTGAAAACGCACTTGGTCAGGAGAAAGAAACATACGTTGCGTTAAATCCAAAATGGCTATTCCTCCAAATTCCATGGCAATCCAAAGTTTATTCCCATCAAATTGTCTGATATCAAATACGGTATGAGGAACCCCGTCCTCACTATGATGAAAATGGATAAAATTTTCGGCTTCCGGATTGAACAGTGCCAGCCCCCGGTCTGTTCCCAGCCAAATATTACCGCTTAAGTCCTTATAAATGCAAGTTACCCCATTACCTGGCAAACTGACCGGATCTTCAGGGTCATGCATAAAGTTCTTTACTTTTTTATCTTTAAGAGACAACACACTGAATCCATGATGCACATGCCCCATATACAACTTTCCATCTCCTCCATCAACAACCGACCAAATATTATCGCTAGCCAATCCCGGAACTGTTTGAGTATTGTAATGAATGAATTTTCCAGCCTTTTTATCGAAATAATCTACTCCCCGCCAATATGTCGTAATCCAAAGATTACCATCTGTAGCTGCCACAATCTTAGTAACATCATCCGTTATCAGACTTTCGGGGTTCTCGCCATCATGCCTATAGCAAAGAAAAGTGTTATTTACATAGTCATACGCATTCAGACCGGCCCTTTGCGTGCCTATCCAAAGGATAGAATCCTGAGGATCATCCAACAAACAATTCAGTTCATTGCCTGTTATACCCTGCCTTGTCAAATCTTCATTCTTCAAATAAGTAATGAAACGGGTACCATCGAATTTGTTCAACCCTTCCTCCGTGGCAAACCACAGAAAGCCCTGTTTGTCTTGAGCAATGCTCACCACATAATTATTGGATAATCCCTTCTCTATACCAAGCTGCTTAACAGAATAAGGTTGTGCCAATGAAACAACCGACAGCAGCAAGAGCCAAAGTACGAATATCTTTCTCATAGCATCAGTGTACACATTGTTAAATAATATGGTTCAAAAATACAAATAAAGTCTGTATTTTAGATACATAAATCATGCATTGCAAGATTTACCTCCCTTTTCTGCAAGATTTATATCAGGATTTTAATTCTTCTTCACGTACATTTGCACCACTGACGAATTTAATTCGTCCTCTATTAGAGTAGATGTTTAATCTTCAAATACTAATAAAATATGAAAAAGAAACATTTGTATGGTGCCATGTTATGGGCTTTTCTTGTAACTGCAAACCTATGTACGGGATGTAGTGATGATAACGACTACCCCGATGTAGACGGACAAAATCCAACAATGACATTAGCAACAGACCACATCGAGTCCGGAGCGGGACATCGATTTACTATTGAAGGGACATTAGAAGACAAAGACGGTATTGCTTCTATCAGCCTACAATGTGCCGACCTGCATTTGAACAAGACAATTGATTTAATCGAAATCTATGGTGCTCCGCAAGAGAGTTATGATTTAAGTTATTACTTTGACATAAACCGAAATGAAATCGGCGAACGTTTCACAGTCAAAGTTACTGTAACCGATGTAGGAGGACGCAGTATATCTCAAGATGTATTAATCACAATGGACGGAGATTTTGCAGCTCCGGTATTTTCAGCTGCCCCGGATGCCACTGTTACAGTATTAATGAAAAATGAAACGAAATTCAATCTTCGGTTCACGGCTACAGATGATCGTGCATTGGATTATGTCACAATTAATATTCCAGGTATAGACGGGTTTGACAACCGCCGTGTAGATGCTGATGGAAAAAGTTCATTGAACTTTGCCGAAATAATAGTATTCCCCAATGAACCGAAAAGTTATAATGTGACAATTACCGCTTTTGACAAGAAAGAAAACTCAACCACTACCACCAGTGTATTGAATATCTCAGAAATGCCGGATTTTCCCAAAATGTATCTGGCAGATGTGGCAACTGCCGAAGAACTGAATAGTGATATATTCGGGGTACCGATGGTAATTGAACATACAGGTGAATATCAGTATAAAGCAAATTATTACTGTCAAAAAGCCGGAACTAAAATATTCTTCTTACCACAAAAGAGTGACTTCACTCCTATTTGTTTCGGGCTTGATCCAGAGGATAACACCAAACTGACAGACGATCCCGAAACAGCAATGCCAATCGTACTTGACCAAGCCAATGTTTATTATGAAATTAATATTGATGTGAAGAACAGTACATACAATCTGAAAACTTACTCAATTGCCGATGCTGTAGACCCCATACCTCACACATACGGTTCTATCAGCCTTGACACATGGGGTGACGGTGGTTCGTGGTTACAGGAATTCTATTTCGGATATATGACCAGTAGCCCAACTGAAGTCCTGCGTTTCACTCAAGATAAGACCAATCCTCACCTATTCTATTTGGATACCCCCCTATTCCTGGAGGCAGGTACTAAAATGAATTTCGTTATTCATAACTGGCACTCTGACGGATGGTGGAATTATTGCACGTGGCGTGTAGACAACTCAGACGAACCGGAGATCTTCGGATATTATGGTAAAGAAGCCAAATATACCAATCCGGCATGGACCAAACCCGATCATGTAGGTGACAATTGGGCAAAACCAACAGTGAACGTCACAGGGAATTATAAACTTATATTCGACGCTCATTTGGAAAGAGCTAAACTCATTCCGGCCAATTAACAAGTAACATTAGATTTAAGATATGAAAAAGCAAATATTATTATTGTGTCTTGCGCTGACAAGTCTATGTAGCTATGCGCAGACCATCACTGTAAAAGGTGTAGTAACCTCGGCTTCAGATAAAGAACCGATGATTGGTGCAACAGTGCAAGTTAAAGGTACAGGTACAGGTACTATTACAAGTATTGATGGTGATTATTCACTAAACGATGTTGCCAAGGATGCCGTACTTGTGTTCTCCAGCATAGGATATGAGACTCAAGAAATAAAGGTAAACGGACAAACCGTTATCAATGTAGTGCTGAAAGATGCCAGTGAATTACTGGACGAAGTAGTGGTTATTGGTTATGGAGCCGTGAAAAAAAGTGACCTGACCAGTTCTATATCTACCGTAAAAGGAAAAGAAATTACCGAAACTGTAACCGGTAATGCAATGGACGCCTTGCAAGGTAAAATCAACGGTGTTCAAGTAACCAGTGGTGGTGGTCCGGGCGCACAACCAAAAGTTCTAATCCGTGGTGTAACAACAGTAAACGGAACCGATCCTTTGTATGTAGTAGATGGCATGCCGGTAGGTACAAACATCAACTTCCTAAACAGTAATGACATTGAATCTATGGAAGTTTTAAAAGACGCTTCGGCTGCTGCCATTTACGGAACACGTGCTTCTAACGGTGTCATTCTAATCACAACCAAAAAAGGAATGGCAGGAAAAACAAATATCAGTTTTAATGCATCTGCAGGTTTCCAAACACTGTCAAAACCCAAAATGGCTAATGCCGCCGAATATAAAGAAGTATTCAATACCCGATACACAAATGACGGAGGAACTTCTATTTGGAATGATACAGGCGCTACTACCAATCCCGGAGGAACAGACTGGTGGGACGAAGTAATCAACAAAACTGCTTTAGTGCAAAATTACTCACTCAATATCTCCGGTGGTTCAGACAAACTGGTTTATAACCTGAGTATGGGTTACTACCGTAACAATTCACAATATGACTATGGTTATTGGGACAAAATCAACGCACGCCTTAATACAGAATATACATTTAATAAATATGTAAAAATGGGTTTCGACATTGCCCCACGTGTAGAATCATGGGATGATACCCCCGATCTTTTTTCAGCTGCCATGTCTATGGACCCCACAACTCCTATATTCAAGCCGGAAGATCAATGGGTGGATAACGAATTCAATAACTATCAGCGTTCTTACAACAACCAGGAGTGGAACCCTGCCGGTTCATTGGCTCGCCAAAATTCCCACTCCCGTGAAATGGGTACAATTGTAAATACTTATTTACAGATAAACCCTATTCAAAAACTGACCCTGCGCACGCAGTTCGGCGCTAATGCACACTTCCGCCGTACAGACAAATTCACTCCTGAATTCTATATTGATGCTTTGGAACAATCTACATTAAGTAATGTTTCCCGTGAAATGCAGGAATGGCTTGATTGGAACTGGACTAATACTGCTACTTACATCACGACTTTTGCAGAAAAGCATAATATTAATGTAATGGGTGGCTTTACAGCTGAACGCTTTGCTGAATTCCAATCAAAAGCCTCACGTGACGATGTTCCTAATAATATGGATCAAATGCAGGAAGTAAATGCCGGTACACAAAACCAAAAGTCAGAAGGTAAAACTGCTTACAGCACATTAGTATCTTATTTAGGACGCGTGATGTATAACTATGACAATCGTTACTATCTAACAGCTTCTATTCGTGCAGATGGTTCTTCTCGTTTCCCCAAAGGAAACAAATATGCCATCTTCCCTTCTGTTTCTGCTTCATGGCGTATCATCAGTGAAAGTTTCATGCAAGACCAGAAGATTTTCAGTAACTTGAAATTACGCGGAGGTTGGGGACGTGTAGGTAATCAAAACATAGATAATGATGCTACGCTGACTTTGTTAGGACAATCTGATTATGTATTCGGTACAGCTCCAGGACGTGTTTCAGGTACTATGGTATCAGGCGTTGGCAATAATTTGCTAAAATGGGAAACAGTAGAAGACTGGAACGTAGGTGTGGATATGTCCTTCCTTGACTCCCGTCTAGACATGACCTTTGAGTATTTCCAAAAGAAATCTTCTGATATGCTCTATCAGAAACAAAATATCTTCGCCATCGGATACCCCGACTGGAACAGTACAGTATGGATGAATATAGGTAGTATGAAAGCTAGCGGTTGGGAATTAAGTCTGAACTGGCACGACAAAGTAGCAGACTTCCGATATAATGTGGGATTGAACCTTTCCGCAGTGAAAAATAAAGCTGTTAAATTCTCCGGTGACGGTCCTATCCAAACTGGAGGTTTCAACAGCGACCAAATTATCCGTAATGAAGACGGTGGCTTGATTTCACGCTTCTACGGCTACGTAGCCGATGGTATTTTCCAAAATTGGGATGAAGTTTATGCTCACACCAACGAAAATGGCAAGCTGGTACAATCCAATGCCCAACCCGGTGACATTCGCTTTAAGGATTTGAATCATGACGGAGTTCTAGATGAAAATGATAAAACATGGATCGGTAACCCATATCCCGATTTGATGGTAGGTTTGAACTTGGGTTTCAGCTATAAAAACATCGATTTCACAGCCAACTTCTATGGTACATTCGGTAATGATATTTTCAATAAGACCAAAGGTTTATACTCCGGCGTAAGTGGGCAAAACGTTTGGGCAGGTACATTGCAGAAAGCATGGCATGGCGAAGGAACCAGCAACGATATTCCTCGTCTGTCCTACAATGATTTGAATCAGAATTACACACGCGTTTCAAGTTTCTTTGTAGAAGACGGCTCTTATATGCGTTGCAAACTATTACAAGTGGGTTACACACTCCCCAAGAAGTGGTTGAACGGAACCGAATTGCGTCTCTCATTGTCGGCTCAAAATCCTTTCACTATCACCAGCTACTCAGGTATGGATCCTGAACGTCCACAGATTGGTAAAGATGGCAGTGTAATTGAAACCGGTATTGACGGCATCGCTTATCCTAACCCACGTACTTTCTTATTTGGAATTGATTTAAAATTTTAACCCTCAAGGTATAAACCATGAAAAAGATATTAACAATATTAACAATGATTGCCTCGCTGACATTCACTTCTTGTGAGGATTTCCTAACAGAGGAAGTGCGCGGGCAACAAAATTTGGATACTTATTTCCAAAGTGCAGAAGAAGCCGAAGCATTTATTACTGGTTGTTACCAGGCCATTACTTTTGGCGGATGGTGGAATATCAACACAGTATGGTTGCTTTCCGAGATGTGTAGTGATGACGGTTGGATGGGCAATACCAGCCAAAGTCAAAGTGACTATATTTCTTTGGCCCACTATCAAGGTACCGGACAAAGCAATGGTGCCATCTCCAACTTTTGGCAGTATCGATACAAAGGCATTCTACGTTGCAATATCGCAGTGGAACGCATTTCACAAGCTGATTTCTCAGATGAAGAAATGAAGAACCGGCTTGTAGCCGAAGCACGTTTTCTCCGTGGATACTTCTATTTTGAACTTGTGAAGAATTTTGGTGGTGTGCCTCTCATTACAGGCTTCCTGTTGCCCGAAGAAATACAAGGTATTACCCGCGCTTCGGCCGAAGATGTATATAAGTTCATTGAAGATGATTTAAAAGCCGCTGCTGATGTGTTGCCACAACGTAGTCAATATGCTGCTACAGATATGGGACGCGCTACCCGTGGAGCTGCATTAGGCCTATTGGGAAAGGTTTACCTCTACCAAAGCAAATGGCAAGAGGCACATGATGTATTGAAAACAGTCATCGACGAAGGTGAATATAAATTACTCGACAACTTCGGTGATGTATGGGATGTTGACCATAACAATAGCGAAGAAAGTCTGTTTGAAGTACAATATATGTATGATGGAACTTATGCATTGGGTGGTTCTTTGACTGTTATTACCGGTGCCCGTAGTGGTCCCGGCGACGGATGGTCTTGGGGACAGCCAACCGCTAACCTCGAACAAGCCTACATCGATGCAGGAGATACAGAACGTTTACGTTGGACTATCATTAAAACCGGTTGTACAGAAATTGCCGGAGAGAATAACTTCGACAAGTTCGTTGAAAACAACACAAAAATCGCCAATTATAAAGATTATATCGAAAAGTACGGTTGGGATCCCGAATGTTATATTATAGATCCGTCACAACATAAATCAGCACGTATTGTCCGGAAGTATTTTGTACCTATTGAAAAACGTCCGGAAGTATACAATATCGACAAAATTCCATTAGATCATCGTATCTTACGCTATGCAGATGTATTGTTGATGTATGCTGAAGCCTGCAACGAATTGGGCGAAGATGGTACAGCACGTACCTACCTTAATGAGGTACGGAATCGTGTAAAATTACCTGCTGTCACATCCAGTGGGAACGAGCTTCGCAAAGCTATCCGGCTAGAACGTCGTTTGGAACTGGCATGGGAACAAAACAGAATCTATGATATCCGCCGTTGGACAGATGACAATGGCAAGAAAATGATTTGTAACCTGATGGGAGCAAACGGTACATTTGTAAAATACAATACAGATCCCGCTACCCGCGACATTTACGAATGGGAAAATCAAGGTGAGGCAAGTGATAAAGGAATCAGCTTCAACGAAAACCGGGATATGGTATTCCCGATACCTTTATATGAGATTACAATGTCTAATGGTTCTATCACCCAAAATCCGGGCTGGAATTAATCATTTTCCAAAAAGAACAGATTGTTACAGGAATTAAACATTCAATAGGTCTTTATATTCTGTCGCGGATAGTTTGCTAGGATTATCCGCGACTATTTTTTAATCCATCTAAAACAATGAAACTAAAATATATTTTTACTCTTCCACTGTTCTTTTCTACTGTAGCCTGCAGTGACGATTCTCCCCAAACACCGGATACATCGGGGCAACCGGACAGCAGCATAAACGTAGAAAAAACAGTAACCATAGATGCCGGACAATCTTTTCAGACTCTGACAGGATTTGGCGCATCAGATTGTTGGGCACCTGCCTTCGTAGGAAAAAGCTGGATAACGAATCGTGACAAAATCAGTGAACTGCTATTCTCTTCTGAAATACAATCAGGACAACCTAAAGGTATAGGACTCTCCATGTGGCGTGTGAATCTAGGTGGTGGCAGTGCAGAACAAGGTGAAGCAAGTGGAATAGAAGACAAATCACGCAGAGCAGAATCTTATCTGACTGATGACTTAACATTAGACTGGACACGCTGTAAAGGGCAGCGCTACTTCTTGCAGCGCGCCAAAGAGTTTGGTTGTCAGAGTATAGTACTTTTCAGCAATACCCCTCCTGTACAATATACCTCCAACGGAAAAGGATTCTCCAATAGCGGAGGAGTTTCTAATTTGAAGGATGAATGTTATACGGACTTTGCCAGATACATGTCAGATGTAGCAAAATACTATGTAAACGAAGGATATCCAGTGACACATATCTCACCAGTTAACGAACCCCAATATAATTGGGACAGCGGCCAGGAAGGCAGCGGATGGACTAATGATGAAGTAGCCAGACTTATACGTGAATTGGATACCGCCATCACTTCTGCCGGTCTTTCTATTGATATTCTTCCAGGGGAATCTGGAGATTATGAATATCTCTACAAATTTAAGAATGATGCCGCCCATAGTAACGTACTTTCAGCATTTTTCACACCTGGAACTTCCACCTATATAGGCAACCTGACTCATGTAAAGAAACTTATCTGCGGCCACAGCTACTGGACAGATGGCACATGGGATGGTATGCGTAATGTCCGGAAACAACTGGCCCAAGCAGCCCAACAATATGATGTAGAAATATGGCAAAGTGAGTGGAGTATGTTAGGCGACGGATACAGCTCTTCCGAGTTTATAGGCTATGACCAAGCAACCGAAATGGACATTGCACTTTATATGTCAAAAGTAATACACAATGACCTAACTATAGCAGGAGTTTCCTCCTGGAGTTACTGGACCTCAATGGATATCCCCCGCTGGGGACACAAAAACCGCTTCTTACTGATTTCACTGGAACCCTCCGATGGAGTTTATGGGGATATAGAGAAAGAAGGCACTTATAAAGCTACTCCCACACTTTGGGTATTAGGTAACTACAGCCTATTCATCCGACCGGGTTATCGCCGTATCATGCTTAACATGAATGAATCATCCAGTTTCTTCGGGTCAGCATGGATTTCACCGAAAAAAGATAAAATTGTTGCTGTTTATACCAATCTATCAGAAAAAGGAGTCCGGCTAAACGAAATTCATAAAGAATGGGTAAGTGAAATAAGCTCCATCACTACTTATACAACAACAAATAACAAAAATTTGCAAGAGGTACACGTCACGGCAGACCAACAAGTAATTGTGCCTTCGGAAAGTGTTACAACTGTCATTTATAATCTGAAATAATCCCTCAACTTTATGAAATACAAAGCATTATTATTCTCTTTATTTGCAACAGCAAACCTGTTTGCTCAACATCCTGCCATTCACTTTGAAATAGAAACAGACCAACCCTGTCAAACCATGGACTATTTCGGAGCATCAGACTGTTGGAGCATGCAATTTATCGGCTTATGGCCGCAAGAAAAACAAAACCAAGTAGCCGACTGGCTGTTCAGTACGGAAAACCATGAAAACGGACAACCTAAAGGAATCGGCTTGTCTTTATGGCGTTTCAATGTAGGAGCCGGAAGTGCGGAACAAGGAGAAGCCAGCCAGATAGCCTCTCCCTGGATGCGCACCGAATGTTTCCTTCAGGCAGATGGTAACTATAATTGGAATAAACAACAAGGGCAGCGCAACTTCCTGCGTCTGGCAAAAGAACGGGGTGTAAACAAATTTTTGGCATTTCTTAATTCACCTCCCGTATATTTCACACAAAACGGTCTTGCCACCAACACAGGCCGTGGAGGAACCTTAAACTTAAAGGAAGAGCATTATAAGAATTTTGCCCGTTTTCTTGCCAATGTCATAAAAGGGGTGGAGAAACACGATGGAATCAAGTTCAATTACCTCTGTCCATTCAATGAACCCGATGGGCATTGGAACTGGATTGGCCCCAAACAAGAAGGTACACCGGCTACCAACCGCGAAATAGCCCGTGCCATACGCCTCATCAGTAAAGAGTTCGTAAATAACCAAATTGACACACAGATTCTAGTCAATGAGTCCTCTGACTATCGTTGTATGTTCGATACTCACATGACTAATTGGGAACGGGGGTATCAAATCCAGTCTTTCTTTAATCCGGACAGTACAGCCACCTATCTGGGTGATACTCCCAATGTTCCCCGGCTGATGGTAGGGCATAGTTATTGGACTAATACTCCTCTGAATAATTTACACGATATCCGTTGTCAATTAAAAGATACTTTAGACAAGTATAAGGTGGATTTCTGGCAGACAGAAACCTGTATCATGGGCAATGACGAAGAAATCGGCGGAGGCGGAGGATATGACTTCACCATGAAGACAGCATTATATGTAGCACGGATCATTCATCATGACATTGTATATGCAGGTGCTCGCAGTTGGCAATGGTGGCGATCTATCGGTGGAGATTATAAAGACGGATTAATCCGTGAGTATAGTGATCCGACTTTTCTGAATGGTGAGGTGAAAGACTCCAAATTAATGTGGGCTTTGGGAAACTACAGTAGATTTATACGCCCGGGAGCTGTTCGGAAAGCAATTATAGCCAAAGACAACCAAGGGAAAATCATTCCTGAAGGCGATACGGATGTAACCGGACTAATGTGTTCAGCATACCAAAATACAGACGGAAAGGAGGTTTTCGTTATGATTAATTATGCAGCGGAAGATAAAGAGTTTACTTTCTATCAGCGTAACGGAATTATAAAAAACTGGACAATCTATCGTACTTCGGATAAAGATGGAGAGAATCTTCTACCGGTAGGAAGCATCAAAAACCATGAAAAAGTTGTGATCCCGGCACGTTCCATTATTACGTTGGTCACTCAATAATACTCCAATATATAAAGAAATAAGGTTGGCTCTTTGTGAAGAGTTCAGCCTTATTCTCTTCTTAAAATACATTTCGGTTCTCAATCCTTCCTTTTTATACTGCTTTCCCTCACCTGCAAACAAGTAGGAATAATGATTTGCCTGATTTTTTTATCTCCCTTAATCTTATCAATCAACATCTGACATGCGGCTTCCCCCATCTTATAAGTCTGATGCGAGACGGCCGAAAGGCGAGGCACTACATAATTGGCATGTTGCTCATCTGTATACCCAATAAGCGCTATATCCTGAGGAATACGAAGATTATGATTTCTAATCACTTCCATAGCGGCAAATGCCAATGTATCATTCATGGCAAGAATTGCATCGGGAGGCTCCGGAAGCGATAATAAAATTTCTGTAGCTATTTTCCCTTCTTCAAAATCAATTTTCCGACACACAACCAAATCTTTCTCAATAGGTATCTTATTTTCCCTTAACGCTTCAAGGTAACCATGTTTTCTCTTTCTTACTATATCCAGATGGTTTGCACCACCGATAAAAGCAATCCGTTTGCTTCCATGATCCAACAAGTGCTGTGTCGCCATCTGAGCAGAATATACTCCATCAGCCACTACCGTAGAAAAACGGTCAGGCATGCAAACACGATCAAATAGAACAAGCGGCATATTCATATCATCCAAACTCAACCAATGGGCATAATCTGTTGTTTCTTGAGATAAACAACCTATAATACCTTCCACATGCATATTGACCAAATTCTCAATATTTCTTTTCTCATGGTCGTATGACTCATGGGAAGTCGTGATGATAACAAAATAGCCGTTTGCTATAGCGGTATCTTCTATACCACTTAAAATAGACGCAAAGAAATGAGTAACAATATCAGGTACAATTACTCCAATGGTACGGGGAGTATTTTTCCGGAGACTCATAGCAAAAGGATTGGGGTGATAATTCATCTCTTTTGCCAATTTTTGAGCTTTAATACAAAGTTCCCGACTGATTTCGGGACTATTTTTCAAGGCACGGGATACTGTAGGTATGGATACACCTAATATCTGTGCCAAATCTTTCAATGAAGTACGTCTCGATTCTGCCATATCAATGCTGTAAACGGTGATTCACCTACAAAGAAAGCATATTCTCACCAATATACATACAAAGAGTGCATTTTTTAGTGATAAGATTAGTGGTAAATACTGCGATATGCACCCACTATTCACCACCAACCACTTATCACTAATAAATCGTTCCGCGCATCCGGTCTTCGAATGCAGCTAAAGCAGCCTTGGCGCCTTCCCCCATTGCTATAACTATCTGTTTATAGGAAACATCCGTTACATCTCCGGCAGCATAGATACCTTTTACAGAGGTCCGGCCATTTTTATCAGTCAGAATTTCACCCATGCGGTTCGTTTCCAGCAATTCTTTAAACAAAGTGCTATTGGCAGTCAAACCTATTTGGACAAAAATACCATCCAAGGCAAAGATCTCTTCTTTTTCGGATGAACGGTCTTTCTTTATAAGCCCCACCACTTTATCACCGTTTCCTAACACCTCTACCGTTTGAGTATTAGTAATAATATCCACATTGGGCAGGCTTTTAGCTTTCTCCTGCAAAACAGTATCCGCTTTCAAAGTATCCATGAATTCGAATACAGTCACTTTGGAACAGACTCCCGCCAAATCAATAGCAGCCTCAACCCCGGAGTTTCCACCACCTATGACTGCTACTTCCTTATCTTTATAAAATGGTCCGTCACAATGAGGACAGAAAGCAACTCCATGACCGATGTATTTTTCTTCACCGGGAACATTCAATTTTCTCCAATTCGCCCCGGTAGCAATGATCAATACGGGAGCCTTATACGTTTCTCCACCTTTCACAGACAACACTTTCATGCCCTCTGCCACTTCCACTTTCTCTATCCGGCGATTTTCTAAAATATCAATATGATATTCCGCCAAATGTTTTTTCAGATCCTGGGCCAACTGTTTACCGGTAGTCTGAGGCACAGATATCAAGTTCTCAATCCCCATCGTTTCATTGACTTGTCCACCAATACGCTCGGCTATTATTGCTACTTTCAACCCTTTACGAGCCGAGTAGATAGCAGCTGTCGCACCGGCAGGACCAGCACCGGCTACCAGTACATCATATTCTTTTGTCTCAACAGCTTCCAATTCCACCGAACCGTAACGGGCTTCCAGCTTCTCCAACAGATCCCCCATACTGCTACGCCCCACATGAATCTGTTCACCATCAGCAAATACAGTAGGAACGGCCTGTACTTTCATCCGTTCTACTTCTTCTTCATTTATAGATCCATCTACTGCCTCATGGCGTATCTGACCATTCAGAAGTACCATCATATTCAAAGCTTGAACCACATCGGGACAATTGGTACAGGTGAGAGACAAATAGGTGGTCAAACTAATCGGCCCCTGTAATGCCTTGATACGTCTGGTAATAAACTCGTCCGGAAAATTCTTTCCTTTGCCGTCAGCATTCAGAACAGCCATCAACAAAGAAGTAAATTCATGACCACCAGGTACGGCACGAAATGTGATTCCCGTATCCTTTCCTTCTTTTAAAAGGATAAACTTCAGCCCTTCACTATCCTGCAACCGACAGGAAAGTTTATCCGAACAGGAAGCCACTTCTTCCAACGAGTCCACCAACTCGGCACGACTTTCGTGCTGAGGGTGGACAAAGATGTCAAAAGTATAGTGCGCTTCCAATTGGGCAAAAAGACCTTTTAACTGATCTTTTATCGCACTATCTAACATGAGTTCTATACTTTAAATTTTACCTACCAAATCAATACTCGGTTTCAAGGTCTCAGCACCTTTCTTCCATTTAGCAGGACAAACCTCACCATCATGAGTGGCTACAAACTGGGCAGCTTCTACCTTACGAAGAAGTTCATCAGCATTACGCCCGATGCTGTTGTCCTGAATTTCAGCTAATTTGATCTTGCCTTCGGGATTCACTACAAAAGTACCACGATAAGCCATACCGTCTTCTTCAATCATCACACCAAATGCACGCGACAAAGCACCTGTAGGATCTGCCAACATCGGATAAGTGATTTTGCGGATACTTTCAGACGCATCATGCCATGCTTTATGAACAAAATGAGTATCAGTAGATACTGAATAGATTTCACAATCTACTTTTTTAAATTCTTCATATTTGTTTGATAAATCTTCTAATTCAGTAGGGCAAACAAACGTAAAATCTGCTGGATAAAAGAAAAATACACTCCATTTTCCTAAAATATCTTCTTTTTTAACTGTTTTAAATTCATCATTTTGAAATGCTTTAACTTCAAAATCATTTACTTCTTTATTAATTAATGACATATAATCTCCTCCTTGGTTAGCTTTTGCTAACTCATGTGTTTATCATAACGCTAAAAATTAGAATCGTCAATATAAATAGTAATAATTATTGTTATTATTTATTAATACATATATATTATGTCCATTTATTGCAAAAATAAAAGAGACTGTAACGAAATAATTTTTTAAGAAGTTAATTTCGTTTCGTTTGGCTTCTTTTTCTTTGTTTTTCGTATAAAAAAACATCTTCAGCTATTTTAGCGAGATGTAACCTGATTTTTATATACTTTTTATTTATTTGAAAGTACATACTTTTTAGTTAAGAAGACCTTTTGATTGTGTTGGTTTTTCTTTCTTCAATCTATATTTATGATATTTTCTCAAATTATAACCCAAATATACAACGAGAAATTCCATTTTTGTATTTTTCAATCCTCTTCTTGTGAAGTCTGTTCGTACGCTCAAAGGAATCACTACATCACTTCCTTTATCCTTATCATCACTGACAACAACTTGTGGTTCATTACACTTAGCGGTAAATACCTGTGGTTGGTTTATCTAGTGCCATGCCCGGCACACTACAAAAAAAGACAATGTACATCAGTATAATACTGGCAACATTGTCTTTTTTGCTGGACTTTATCAATATTTTATTTCGTTACAGCCTCTAAAGAAGTCCCATTCCTTTTAAAATATAAAGCCACATTGTTATAGAAAATCCACTAAAAATGGTTGTTAACATCACGACTGTGCTGGTAAGTATTCCTGTATGTCCCATGTTTTTAGCCATAACAAAGCATGAAACTGTAGTTGCTGATCCAAGCATTACAAGGATGGCTATGAGCTGTTCTCCTTGGAACCCTAAATAGATGGCAAGTGGTAGAAACATTGCACAGAAGCCAAATAATTTAATGAATGAGGCACATAAAGCAGGTTTTAAATCCCCAAGGGCTTCTTTATAATTAAAAGTTGATCCCATTGCCATAAGTCCTAGAGGTGTCGCTACATTTCCAATCGAAGTCACGGTCTTATCTAACATCGTTGGCATTGGTAAATGAAGTAAGGACCATAAAATACCAACAACGATACCAATA
>ERZ773192.704-NODE-704-length-39661-cov-7.632354_pt1 | contig 39661 bp, 28 predicted proteins | sample MGYA00581010_ERZ773192 | MGnify/ENA primary metagenome ERZ773192 (study PRJEB29015, sample SAMEA2737741) | human gut metagenome | biome: human gut; feature: human-associated habitat; material: faeces | place: China | collected 2012 ...
AGCTTGTGTTGGTAGCCTTTGTTCCGGTGTAGATAGTTACCCACTTGCCGCCCTTATACTGCTCTATCTCATAACCGCTTGCATTTGCATTCTTGTTCCACTGCAATGTTACATTGGTGCTGAATATTGACTTAACCTTGAAGCCTGTAACCTTGGCAAGCGTGAGTTTTGCGGTATAATTTATCTTTTTTTCCGAGCCGCATATTTTGCACTTCTGAAGCGTATAGCCCTGTGCGGTATATGTCGGTTTCACAACAGAATCGGTAGCGTAGTCGTGCGTGTGATTTTTAAGACTTGTTCCCGGTTTTGCTGTCCGGTCATAAATGTAATAATCATCGGGGATTTTATTTGTATTTCTGTCAACTTTAAGCTTTGCCACATCATCAGACGTAAGCACATAATCCCTAAGATATTTCTTGTCCAGCAGTCCTTCACGCACTAAATACTCAATATCATAATAACTTGCACAGTCATCATCGTATAATTCATCTACATCAATACAACGCCAAAGATTTTCGTCTGACTGATAACTGAACAGTACGCTTTTCTGCACCTCGCTTACAGAAATTATAGTGAAATCAGTATCATAAAGACCTGTTTCCTCGTTATAAATATTTTCATATTCGTATTTTATCTGAGGAACAGACATTTTCAGCAGGATATCGCTGTGAGGGTGATCCTCGAACTTTTCGCCCGGAACATAGCCTTCCCATGCGTCAACATATCTTCCGTCGACCCATACGTCCGAAGCGTATCCGAGATCTCCGCCCCAGTATATTTCCGATCCGTTATCGCCTGCGCTGTCAGTGTAGAAATTACTTCCGTCGCCATTTCTGTAAAGATAGCTGTATCCTGTCTGCGTTCCTCCGAATATGCCTGTAATTTCTATCAAGCGCACCCACGAACCATTTCCTACGGTATTATATATGCTCTTCCAGGTGATTGAATCCGCACGGGGAATATCATCTTTCATTTCAACCCGTGAATATTCATCAAGCAGCTTCTTTGTACCTTCAAGAGTGATCTTTGTGCCACCGCTTCCGAAGGTGTAATATTGCTTTATCTTGTCTTCACTGATGCCCTGCCCTTCGCCGTTTCCCTGACCGCCGTATGAACGTGTATTGCCCTTATAAGTAACATTCACGATATAATGATAATCATTGTCCCACGAAATCTCAGCCGAGCTGTCAAGCCGCTTTGCAACTCTTGCCATAACACTCGGGAAACCAAGCGAATCGTAACGGTAGGGATATATTGCGCTGGCAAAAAGCGATCTGCTATCCTCGCGTGTATAAGGCGACTGGATATAGAAAAGCTGATCCTTATGTGGCGATGTCGACATTCCCCAGTAATCGGTAGCACGTTTCAGCTTTCCTTTGATGTACGAGCCGCTGTAAAGGCATATAGATGAAAATCCTTCCTGCACCGCATCCATATTGTCAAAGAAAGATGATTTTGTCGCATATCTGTCAATCAGATAATCAACATCATCTTTAAGAGCGGGAAGTTTAAACTTTTTCTTAGTATCGTTCCAGGTAACATCATACCTGTCCGAACCGCTCTTTGTCTGTAATACTATTTCTCCGCCGTCAGTATACGAACCGCAGAAAATATAACCGCCGTCTACCCTGCCGGTATTCCTGTTCTGATATTTGATATCCTGATAAAGGTATGGCTTATCGTCCCAAGAATCCCATGCGGCACTTATAACACTCGGTTCATCTTCAATATACGCACTGGTTTTATCCGCAAATCTGAACGATGTAGGATCGGGGTTGTCCGTCTTTACAAAGAAATATTCATTAAACGGAGCAAGAAGCGGAGTTATCGTATAACTGTACCCTGCCGCACTCACCTTGGCAAGCGCAGTTTCTTCCGGTGCCGCCGACGCACTGACTTTTTTACTTACTTCGGGAATTATATCACCTACCGGCGTGCCGACCACAGAAAAAGCCATAATCGCCGCCATTATTCCTGAAGTTATTTTCCTTAGCCTCATATAATTTCCTCCTTAAATTCTGTTATAAACAAACAAGCACAGCCCACCGTTGCAGACTATGCCCTTAATACCGTATTTGATTTTACGCAAGAGTTTTGTGCATTACTCACAGAGGCGCTTACAGAAAACCCCCAAGCCACATTTAATTTGTGATTTACTGTTTTGCACATATCTCTCACCGTTTCATAATATCGTCTGAATATTTAATCGCAGTTTAATTTCCTTTAGTATATCACTATTGTTAATTGCTGTCAAGTATCAATCCGGTAATTGCCACATTACGCATAAATATTCAAGCGGTCACAGCTTGCCACCGTGACCGCTTATTTTATAATTATTGCTTTGTTTATTCCCGCCGTTCAACTAACCTAAGCTGATTGCTAACAATTCCAAAGGCGGAATCTGAGGCGGCACATTGCCGCACCGCCGGTAACGAAAGTTAAGCAAAGCACAATCAAATAGAACGGCGAATCTGAGGCGGCTCACAGCCGCCCGCCGTGTCAAAAAACGTGCCACCGGCACCTTTTTTGAGGATAAAAAGCAATGCAAAATAAGTTCAGGGAAACTTTTTATCTTGCAAAAAGTTTCCCTAACCCTTCAAAAATTCGCTTTATTTCAAGAAATTTCGCTTTCTGCGGAAAGCGACCTAAGGCGTTGCCTTAGGAATCCACAAGCCTTTAAAAAGGCTTGACCGAAACTTTTAATTTTTCTCTTTTAACGTTTATTCCCGCCGGTAACGGAGGTTAAGCAATTCGCCGACCGTCAGAACGGCAAAATGGGAGCGGCTCACAGCCGCAAGCCGCAACGGCGAAATATCGTTTATCCCCGACCGTTTCACAAATCTTAGCAGCTCACCAACCTTTAAAAAGGTCGGAATTTGAGGCGGCTCACAGCCGCACGCACGCACCTTACTGCGACATATTCTTGTCTTTTCGGTTGTTGTACATGAACATTGCAATACCTACGCCGCATATTATCACATATCCGATAAAGCTCCATATATCCGGTAATTGCGAGAATAAGACAAATCCGAGCAGTGCCGAAAAGATTATCTGCGAATAATCGTATACCGATATTTCCTTTGCAGGAGCGAATTTATATGCCGCTGTGATGCTGAACTGACCGCCTGCCGCCGCAAGTCCCGCACCGAGCAGTACGAGCCACTGCTGCCAAGTCATAACGTGAAAATCGAACAGTAAAAACGGCAGTGTTACAAGGCAGGAGAAGCCCGAGAAGAAGAACACGATATACGGTCCTTTCTCGCCTCTGATGCCGAGCCACCTTACCGCCGTATAAGCCGCACCTGCGCCCATACCGCCGAGGAAACCGAGCAGTGACGGCACAAGCTCCAGATTTGCAAGGCTCGGCTTTATTATAAGCAGACTTCCTGCAAATGCGATTATTACACCGAGCGTCTGCACTAAATTTGTGCGTTCCCGAAGGAACATTGCCGAAAATACGATAACGAAGAACGGCGACATTTTGTTCAGCATTGCCGCATCAGATAATGCCAGATGATCTACCGCATAGAAGTTGCAGAGTATTCCGAGCGTTCCGCATACCGAGCGTATCAGCAGTGCGCCGATGTTACTTTTTTTCTGCGGCAGAAAAGAGTCTTTCTGCCTTATCAGTATCGCTGCCGCAAATATGAAAGCGACAAGATTTCTGAAAAAGCTCTTTTGTACAGACGGCAAATCGCCTGCCAGCCTTACGAAAGCACCCATAAAAGCAAAGCAAAAGGCGGAGCTGATAATGCACAGCACACCTTTGTGCTTCGAGGATATTTTACTGAGAATTTCCGCCATACTCAACCACCTGTTTTTGCTTCGTCAAACGGCAGTAGTACGGTTTCGGGCAGTGTTATTTCTCCGCCCGATGAGAAAAGCTCGGGGCGGTCGAACTTGTAGCTTATCTTGAGCGAACTTACAGCCTTTGTTATTTCCTCGTTTGTAAGTCCCGACCTGTCGATAACGAATATGAGCGAAACCTTACTGCTGTTGAAACGGTCTATTGACGAAATGTTTGTTTCCTTCAGTACAAAAGCCTGTTTGTCATACGGTATATCGTCAATGGAGAACTGTATGTTGCTTATTTTATACATACCGATGTTTGTAAAATCAAACACCATCTCAACACGCAGATAGTTTTCGGATTTTGTCATATCAAAATCCGTGTCGCTCAGCAGCTTGCTTGTAGACCCACTGTCAAGGTGAATGCCGTCCTTCAGCTTATCGTATACGTTTTTTATCATATTGTCAAAGCTCTGTCCGCTGTAGCTGTACAGCCGTGTGTACGCATATTGTGCCTTTACGGGAAAAGCAAACTGCGTAACCACGACTATAACCGCAACAGCCACGACCAGCACCCATATCAGTGCCTTTTTAACTGCATTGTGTCCGAAAAGATTTGTCAGCGTCTGTTTAAAACTCATACTTTCTTTACGCCGAGAGTTACGTTCTCGCCGTTTATATCCTGTTCCTTTGTAAATCCGTCTGTCTTGCCGGTTACTATATCGTCAGCAAGGGTATCCTCCGAGATGCTGTCCTTGTTGCATGTCAGTATCTCGGCTACCTTGTCACTGCCGTCGCAGTAGATAACGATATGATCCATAACCTCAAAGCCTGCGTCCTTACGCATAGTCTGGATCTTGCTTACAATCTCTCTTACGTTGCCCTCTTCGATAAGCTCGGGTGTAAGAGTTGTATCAAGAACTACCGTGTAGCCTCTGTCGGTCACTACCGCATAGCCTTCCTTCTGATGCTCGTCTATAAGCAGGTCATCCTTTGCAATCTGAACATCGCCTGTTGAAAGTGTAAGCGTCATAGCGCCTGTTTCACGGATTTCATTCATAGCCTTCTGACCGTCAACCTCAGCAAGCTTTGTTCTGACCTCGCCTATCTGCTTGCCGAAACGAGCGCCGAGCGTCTTAAGCTGTGGCTTGAAGGTGTAGCTTGTGAAGTGGTCTGTATTATCTATAAAGCTGATTTCCTTGATGTTAAGCTCATCCTTGGCAATATCGGCATACATAGGCTCAAGCGTCTTGTCGCCCTTTACCATTATCTTTGATATAGGCTGTCTGTTCTTGATGTTAGCGGCATTTCTTGCGGCACGTCCGAGCGTTACAACAGTCAGAACGGTGTCCATTTCTTCCTCAAGGTGCTTGTCTATGAGCTTTTCATCTACTGTGGGGAAGTCGCACAGATGTACGCTTACAGGTGCGTTCTTATCGAGCGAGCAGACAAGGTTTCTGTAAATATCGTCGCATACGAAAGGAGTCATCGGAGCAGATGTCTTTGCGATGGTTACGAGCGCTGTGTACAGCGTCATATATGCGTTTATCTTATCCTGTGTAAGCTCCTTTGACCAGAAGCGTTCTCTGCTGCGGCGGACATACCAGTTACTCATCTCGTCTACGAAATCCTGTAATGCTCTTGCGGCTTCGGGGATACGGTAGTTTGCAAGGTTATCGTCAACCGCACCTACAACTGTGTTCAGTCTTGATAACAGCCACTTGTCCATAACGCCGAGCTTTGAAACGTCAAGCGTATACTTAGTAGCGTCGAAATTGTCTATATTAGCGTACAGAACGTAGAATGCGTAGGTGTTCCACAAAGTAGAAATGTACTTTCTCTGACCCTCGTTTACTGCTTTTGCGTGGAATCTGTTGGGAAGCCACGGAGCAGAGTTTGTGTAGAAGTACCAGCGTATAGCGTCTGCGCCGTGTTCAGCCAGTGACTCGAACGGGTCTACTGCGTTGCCCTTTGACTTTGACATCTTCTGACTGTCTTTATCGAGTACAAGGCCGAGAACGATAACGTTCTTGTAAGGAGCCTTGTTGAATAAAAGCGTTGAGATAGCGAGCAGTGAGTAGAACCAGCCTCTTGTCTGGTCAACTGCCTCGGAGATAAAGTCAGCAGGGAACTGCTGTTCGAACTTTTCCTTGTTCTCGAAGGGATAGTGATGCTGTGCGAAGGGCATAGAACCGCTGTCGAACCAGCAGTCGATAACCTCGGGAACTCTCTTCATCTGCTTACCGCAGTGAGAACACTTTATCGTAACCGCATCAATATAAGGACGGTGAAGCTCTATATCGTCGGGGCAGTTGTCAGACATTGACTTAAGCTCCTCGATACTGCCTATAGCGTGCTTGTGACCGCACTCGCACTCCCAGATATTAAGAGGAGTACCCCAGTATCTGTTTCTTGAAAGACCCCAGTCCTGAACATTTTCAAGCCAGTCGCCGAAACGGTTCTTGCCGACGCTTTCGGGTATCCAGTTTATCGTTTCGTTGTTTCTGATAAGGTCGTCCTTGACAGCGGTCATCTTTATGAACCACGATTCTCTTGCATAGTACAGCAGAGGAGTGTCGCATCTCCAGCAGTGCGGATAGCTATGCTCAAATTTGGGTGCGTCAAACAGCAAGCCCTTTTCGTCAAGGTCCTTAAGCACCATAGGATCAGCTTTCTTTACGAATACGCCTGCGTAAGGTGTTTCGGCGGTCATATTACCTTTGCCGTCAACAAGCTGTACGAAAGGCAGGTCATACTTTCTGCCGACCTTAGCGTCATCTTCACCGAATGCGGGAGCGATATGAACGACACCTGTACCGTCTGTCAGCGTTACATAGTTGTCGCATACTACATAATAGCCCTTCTTGTGCTGTTTTTCACATATCTCAACGGCACAGTCGAATAAAGGCTCGTACTCCTTGCCCTCAAGCTCTTTACCTGTGTATTTCTCGATTATCTCGTAGGGGGCTGTGGGCTTGTCGCCGCCGAGTACCTTATCGCACAGAGCCTCTGCAAGATAATATGTGTAGCCGTCTGCTGTCTTTACCTTTACATAGGTTTCATCGGGGTTTACGCAGAGTGCAACGTTTGAGGGAAGTGTCCAGGGAGTTGTTGTCCACGCAAGGATATAAGCGTTCTCGTCCTTTACCTTGAAACGTACAACCGCAGAACGTTCCTTTACATCCTTATAACCCTGAGCTACCTCGTGGCTTGAAAGCGGAGTTCCGCAACGGGGGCAGTAGGGAACTATCTTGAAGCCCTTGTATAAAAGACCCTTTTCCCATATCTGCTTTAATGCCCACCACTCGGACTCGATGAAGTTGTTGTCGTATGTTACATACGGATCGTCCATATCAGCCCAGAAGCCGACAGTGCGTGAGAATTCCTCCCACATACCCTTGTACTTCCATACGCTTTCCTTACACTTTGTAATGAACGGGTCAAGTCCGTACTTTTCAATCTGATCCTTACCGTCAAGACCGAGCATCTTCTCAACTTCAAGCTCAACGGGAAGTCCGTGAGTGTCCCAGCCTGCCTTACGGGGAACGTCATAGCCCTTCATTGTGCGGTATCTCGGAATCATATCCTTGATAACTCGGGTAAGAACGTGACCGATGTGGGGCTTACCGTTAGCTGTAGGCGGACCGTCATAGAATGTGTAGGTCTTGTCGCCCTTTCTCTGCTCCATACTCTTGCGGAATATGTCGTTGTCGTGCCAGAACTTCTCTGTCTGCTTTTCTCTCTCGACAAAATTTACCGAGGCAGGTACTTTTTCATAAAGTGACATTTTTTCTCCTCCTGTTTTTGCAATTCACCTTGCCATATAAATCTCTTCGGCAAAAGCCGGAAGTTATATGGGGTGGGGGTCAGCCCATTGCATATTATTTTATTCTTTGCGTTTGCGGAAAATAAAAAAGTCCCTATCCTCCGAAAAGGATAAGGACTATAATTTCATAACAGTCTTTATAACCACCGTTTCGTCATTCCGTCAAATGCGTTCCTTTTAACGTTGGAAAAACGTCCCGTTCTACTCTCGCCTTAAACGGCAATTTCGGCGGGCAGCTTGGAGGTGATATTCATACGGTAACTCTGCACCGACCTCTCACCGTCGTCGGCTCGCTTTGGCTTTATATCCGCACTACTGTCCTCGTCACAGCCTTTAAATATCATACACATTGATTATACAATCAAATTTTCCCTTTGTCAAGCGTTTTGTCAATTTTATTTTAAACGGTTTTGTCGGTTTGTCAATGATGTGTTACAGAAAAATTAAAAACTTTGCCGTTAGTCGAACCTGCATTTATAAATTTCCATAAAAAACGGGAGCGGTCTGATGGTATCCGCTCCCGTTTAATATTCATCCTATGTTACTTAGTCGCTTTATCGAGCGCCTGAGAAATATCCGCAATAATATCGTTTATATCCTCGATACCGATAGTAAGTCTTACCGTACCCTCGCTTATTCCTGCGGCTACGAGCTGTTCGGGCGATAACTGGCTGTGCGTTGTTGAAGCGGGGTGGATAACCTGACTTCTTACATCGCCGACATTAGCTACTATCTGTAAAAGCTCAAGGCTGTTCATGAACTTTTCGCCTGCGGGCTTGCCGCCCTTGATAACGAATGTGAACACACCGCCTGCACCCTTGGGACAATACTTTTTGCAAAGCTCGTAATACTTGTTTGAGGGCAGTGCGGGATAATTTACCTTTTCAACGGCAGGGTGAGCTTCAAGGAATTTTGCTACCGCAAGTGCGTTTTCGCAATGGCGCTGCATACGCAGAGCAAGCGTTTCCATACCTGTAAGGCAGGTGTGAGCCGCAGACGCTGAAAGGCAGGCGCCTATATCTCTTGTTATGAGCGCACGGAGTCTTGAGATGAACGCCATTTCTCCGAGGTCGGCAAACACTACACCGTGATAGGATACGTCAGGCTCGTTGAAAAGCGGGAATCTGGGATTGCCCTTGAACGTGAACTTTCCGCTGTCTACTACAACACCTGCCATTACACTGCCGTGACCGCCCAAAAACTTTGTTGCAGAGTGGATAACAAGATCTGCGCCCCACTCTATAGGTCTGCAAAGATAGGGTGTTGTGAAGGTGCTGTCTACTACAAACGGGATACCATGCTTGTGGGCTATCTTGCCGATCTCCTCAATATCCGCTACGTTTGCGTTGGGGTTACCGATAAGCTCGGTGAAGAACAGCTTTGTCTTGTCGGTTACGGCATTTTCCCAAGCGGAAAGGTCATCGGGGTCAACGAACTTTACCGTGATGCCCATTCTCTTTAATGTGATTCCGAGCAGGTTTATCGCACCGCCGTAGATGTTTATGGACGAAACAAGCTCGTCGCCCTCACTGCAGAGGTTTATTATAGTATTGAATATAGCGGCGTGTCCGGACGCAAACGAGAGTGCCGCAACACCGCCGTCCATAGCTGTCACCTTACGTTCAAGTATCTCGCAGGTGGGATTCTGCAATCTTGAGTAGATATTACCCGGTTCTTTAAGCTCAAAGAGCGTTCTTGCGTGTTCGGCATCCTTGAACACATAGGCATTTGTTTCGTACAGGGGCGGAGTTACAGACATTGTAGCTTCGTCTGTTTCATAGCCTGCGTGAACCGCAAGCGTTTCTATTGAATAACTGTTCATTTTTATCCTTCCTTTTACATCAGCGTTAAATACCCCGTTATACATAGGGAATAAGGTAATTTTACCACATTTTTCTTTGTTTGTCTATAGAAATATTCTATAGGAAGACTTTTATCGCTCTGCCGCAATATTGACACCTATTATTCCGCCGATACAGCCGCATAGCGCTGAGCTTATCAGCTTAGGCAGAAATTCCGTTCCGGTAAATCCGCCGGATATAAGTGTGACGACAAAGCAAAGGGCGAACATTGCAAGGCCGCCGAGCGTTCCCCATGCAAAGCCGTTTTTCCCTCTGCCGCCGCCCCAGAACATTCCGCAAGCCGCCGCAGACACCCCAAGAGAAATATATCCCATTATTATATCAGAACCTTCCGGAGCATCGGCTATATTAAAAATCAGCGCACCGATAACGGTAAAAACCGCCGCTGTCACTGTTCCGGCTACAGCTCCTTTTACAAAAGGTCTGAGCTTCTTTATCGCCGCTTTGTAACTCCTGCGTTTTACCATAACGTTACCTGCTTTCGTTTTTAGTACAAATATATGCTGCGGGAGGGTGCTTTATTACTTTGTCCGTAAAGTGCGAATGTGGGATGAATGGCATAGCAGTGCTGTTCACAGCGGTTCTGCCGTCGTTTTGCATAATCGGAATGTAAAATTGCAAGAAAATATTCTGCAAGTTTCATTTAAAAAACTTGCAGAAATGTATTGACAACACCGCAAACCCGTGATATAATTACAACTGTAGTCAAAACGGCTGCAGGCAATTAACGAAACAAAGCTGTTTCAGATGGCGGTAAATTTGAAGCAAACGTTTAATTTTACTGCAAATACTCCTTGAATTTACGGTTAATTTACAAAAAAACCGCAGATTTGCAGGTTGATTCATCTGTTGCCTGCTGTTTTTGTCCCCAAAAATGAAATTATCAGATTCAAAACGTCCAAAAAACGTTCAAAAACAAACAGACACCGAACAGGAGTGAGCTTATGCTGGAAAAAGAAGGTCAGGTCAGAATCCCCGCCGGTTGCGCAATCTCGGGCTTTATAAGCAGGGACGGCAACAGAATATGCGGTGACAAGATAGTAAAGTCTATATCTTATATGCACGACAGATCAAACGGTCTGGGCGGAGGATTTGCAGGATACGGAATCTATCCGGAGTACAAGGATCAGTACGCATTCCATATTTTCTACGATTCAAACGAGGCAAGGGTGGAAACCGAGCGTTTTCTTGACAAGCATTTTGACGTGGTGAACCTTTCCCGTATCCCCACGAGAAAGCACCCGAACATTACAAACGAGCCGCTGATATGGAGATATTTCGTGAATCCCCTGCCGACAAAGCTCACCGAAAGTCAGCTTGACGAAAGAGAGTTTGTCGCTCAGTGCGTTATCAACATAAACGACAAGATAAACGGTTCATACGTTTTTTCAAGCGGTAAGAATATGGGCGTATTCAAGGCGGTAGGATACCCGGAAGATGTCGGAAAGTTCTACAGACTTGAGGAATATGCAGGATATGCCTGGACAGCACACGGCAGATACCCCACGAACACGCCGGGCTGGTGGGGCGGCGCTCATCCGTTTGCACTGCTTGATTATACTATAGTACATAACGGTGAGATCTCTTCCTACGACGCAAACAGAAGATATATCGAAATGTACGGTTACAAATGCAACCTGCTTACAGATACAGAGGTAATCACATATATAATAGACTTCCTCAACAGAAAACAGAAGCTGTGTCTTGAAGATATAGCGAAGATAATCGCCGCTCCTTTCTGGAGCGAGATAGATTCGGATAAGTACAGCGAGAGCGAAAGACAGAAGCTGAAATACTTCAGAAACGTATTCTCAAGCCTGCTGATAACAGGCCCGTTCTCGATAATCCTCGGCTTTGACGGAGGCCTTATGGCGCTCAACGACAGACTTAAGCTGCGTTCAATGGTTGCCGCAGAAAAGGGCGATATGGTTTACCTTGCGAGCGAGGAATGTGCGATCAGAGCCATCTGTCCCGTTGTTGACCGTATCTGGTCACCGAGAGGCGGAGAGCCTATCATCGTCAAGCTGAACGAAAAGAAGTAAGAAAGGGAGCGGTAACAGTGGCACTTAATTATTTTCAGCCTTTATTTGATGTTATAAGAGATAAGGACCGTTGCATAAAATGTCAGGCGTGTGCAAGACAGTGTTCAAACGAGGTACACAGATATGACGCAGATCTTGATATGATGATCTCGGACAGCCAGCAGTGCGTTGACTGTCAGAGATGTGTATGTATCTGTCCTACGGGCGCATTGAAGATAGTAGATAACCCCAACAAGTTCAGGAACAACTCCAACTGGAGCCAGCAGATAATGACGGAGGTCTACAAGCAGGCGGAAACGGGCGGCGTTCTTCTTTCGGCAATGGGTAACCCGAAGGAATATCCCGTTTACTGGGACAAGATACTGCTTAACGCTTCTCAGGTAACGAATCCGCCTATCGACCCTCTGCGTGAGCCTATGGAAACAAAGGTATTCCTCGGAAAGAAGCCGAAGAACGTTTCTTTCAACGAGGACGGCAGTGTAAAGACGGAAACGACACCTACGCTTGAGCTTTCGACACCTATCATGTTCTCGGCTATGTCGTACGGCTCTATCAGCCGTAATGCTCACGAGAGCCTCGCAAGAGCGGCTACGGAGCTTGGCATATTCTACAACACGGGCGAGGGCGGTCTGCACAAGGACTTCTATCAGTACGGCCCGAATACTATAGTACAGGTCGCATCGGGACGTTTCGGCGTATTCAAGGATTATCTTGAAACGGGTGCGGCAATAGAAATCAAGATGGGTCAGGGTGCAAAGCCCGGTATCGGCGGGCATCTCCCCGGAGCAAAGATCCTTGAGGACGTTTCAAGAACAAGAATGATCCCTATGGGAACGGACGCTATCTCCCCTGCTCCCCACCACGATATATATTCGATAGAGGACTTACGTCAGCTTGTTCTTTCACTGAAAGAGGCTACAGAGTACAAAAAGCCCGTCATCGTAAAGATTGCCGCAGTGCATAACGTTGCCGCTATCGCTTCCGGTATTGCACGCTCGGGTGCGGACATTATCGCAATAGACGGTTACAGAGGCGGTACGGGTGCAGCTCCCACAAGAATAAGAGATAATGTAGGTATCCCGATCGAGCTTGCGCTCGCAAGCGTTGACCAGCGTCTGCGTGACGAGGGTATCAGAAACGAGGTTTCTGTAGTAGTCGCAGGCTCTATCCGTTCAAGTTCGGACGTGGTAAAAGCTATCGCACTCGGTGCGGACGCTTGTTATATCGGCACTGCCGCTCTGCTGGCGCTCGGCTGTCACCTTTGCAGAAGCTGTCAGACAGGCAAGTGCAACTGGGGTATCGCAACACAGCGCCCCGACCTTGTAAAGCGTCTTAACCCCAACATCGGTTATCAGCGTCTTGTAAATCTCGTTCATGCGTGGGATCACGAGATCAAGGAAATGATGGGCGGTATGGGTATCAACTCCGTAGAGGCTCTAAAGGGCAACAGACTTATGCTCAGAGGTATCGGCCTTAACGAAAAAGAGCTTGAGATACTCGGCATACAGCACGCAGGTCAGTGATAAAGGAGAAGTAAAATGAAAAGAGTTTACGTTAACGAGGACTGGTGCCTTGCGTGCCATCTGTGCGAATATTACTGTGCCGCCGCAAACAGCGGAGCCGAAAATATGATAAAGGCTTTTGCAAACGGCAAAAAGCCGATACCGAGAATAAAGGTCGAGGAAGGCAGCGGAATAAATTTTGCCGTACAGTGCCGTCACTGTGAAACTCCTCTTTGCGTAAAGAGCTGTATAACAGGCGCTTTATCGCAGAAGGACGGCGTTATTTCGTGTGACGAGAGCCGTTGTGTAGGCTGCTACACCTGCGTGCTTGCCTGTCCTTACGGCTGTATCGTAACAAGCGAGGATTCAAAGGTCATACAGAAATGCGACCTTTGTATGAAGAACAACAACGGCGAGCCTGCCTGTGTAAAGGGCTGTCCGAACAAGGCTATCGTCCTTGAGGAAAGATAAGGAGGAGCGAAATGAAAAAGTATGTTATCATAGGAAACTCCGCCGCCGCAATAGGTGCGGTACAGGGAATACGCTCGGTTGACAGGGACGGCAGTATAACGATAATCACGGACGAGGCATATCACACATATTCAAGACCGCTTATAAGCTACTGGCTTGAGGGCAAGGTTGCCGACGACAAGATATACTACAGAGAGCCTGATTTCTACGAGAAGAACAATGTAAAGGTCATCTTCTCGGTGCGTGCCGAGAAAATCGAAAACGGCTGTGTGGTACTTGACAACGGAGAGAAAGTACAGTATGATAAGTTATTGGTAGCAACGGGTTCAAAACCGTTTGTTCCTCCGATGAAGGACATTGATAAAGTCGAGAACAAGTTCACATTCATGACGTGGGACAGTGCAAAGGCTATCCGTGAAAAAGTCACAGCCGGCACAAAGGTACTTATAATAGGTGCAGGTCTTATCGGTCTTAAATGTGCGGAGGCACTTCATCATCTGAATGCCGATATTACTGTAGTTGACCTTGCGGACAGGATACTCCCGAGTATTCTTGATGTCCGTGCAGGCGAGATAATGCAGAAGCACATCGAGGATAAAGGAACGAAGTTTATCCTCGGCACAAGCGTTGAGCAGTTCTCAAAAAACAGTGCGAAGCTGACAAACGGCAAAACGGTGGATTTTGATATTCTTGTAATAGCTGTCGGCGTAAGGCCTAACACAGAGCTTGTAAGCGATGCGGGAGGCAAGGTTGAAAAGGGTATAATAACCGACCTTCACCAGCAGACAACGATCGACAACGTTTATGCCGCAGGCGACTGCACAGTAAGCCACGATTGTTCGTCAAATACCGACAGGATACTCGCACTTCTGCCTAACGCATTTATGCAGGGCGAGGTCGCAGGTAAGAATATGGCAGGCGAGGAAACGCTTTATCTGAACGCTATACCGATGAATGCCATAGGCTTCTACGGTCTGCATATCATAACAGCCGGAAGCTATGACGGCGATGAGGACATTACCGAAGACGCAGACAAGGAAATCTACAAGAAGCTGGTATTCAAGGACGGTCTGCTGAAGGGCTTCATCCTTATGGGCGACGTAGCAAGAGCAGGTATCTATACCTCTATGATAAAGGAGCAGATACCGCTTACCGAGGTAGATCTCGATCTTCTCAGGGATAAGCCGCAAATGATGATGTTCGGCAAGGCAAGACGTGAAGAAAAGCTCGCAGGCAAAAAGCACTGATGATGCCCTTAATGTCTGCAATAACGGAGGATAAGCCATGACAGTATTAAACGCTAACGAAATAGGTTATTACGACCTTAATAAAAAGATAGTCGAATGTGACGACAACGATATAACGATAACCGACGCTATGGGACAGCGTTATATCGGCTGCGGTGTTGCGGGCAAGACGATAACGGTTGAGGGAACTCCCGGAAACGCTCTGGGCGCATATCTTGACGGAAGCACTATCATAGTACACGGCAACGGTCAGGACGCTATCGGCGACACAATGAACAACGGTGAGATATTCATCCACGGAAACTGCGGTGATACGACAGGATATGCGATGCGTTCGGGCAAGATATTCGTAAAGGGCAACGCAGGCTACCGTGTAGGAATACATATGAAGGAATACCACGAATTCTATCCGAAAATAATCATCGGCGGCAAGGTCGGAGATTTTCTGGGCGAATATCAGGCTGGCGGAATAATAATCGTTCTCGGCATAGGCTGTGACGGCAAAGCGCCGATAGGCTCGTTCTGCGGAACGGGAATGCACGGCGGTCATATGTATATAAGAAGCGACGAAGCGCCTAAGGGTCTTCCCGTACAGGTTTCGTGCGAGGTCGCAGACGACAGTGACAAGGCCGATATAAGAGAATATGTCGATGAATTCGCAAAGAATTTCGGATATAACACAAACGAGCTGTTAAAGGGCAGATTCTACAAGCTGTCTCCGAATACAGCAAGCCCGTACAAGCAGCTTTACACGCATAACTGACAACAGACGAAAATAGATATAGATAAGGCGGCTTCGCTATCGTAATACACAGCGGTACGGGGAGCTTCAATACCACGAAAGAGGGTGTCGGAATGAATGTACTTATAGCAGGCAAAACAAGCGAGATCTGCGACAGCATAGCAGGACTTCTGATTGAGCTTGACTGCGACAACATCTCGACTTTCACAAGCGGTGCTATCGTAAGAGGCGTAGATATATCAAGGTTTGACAGCGTCATCATCTCCACTCCCCTTTCGGACGAATTCGGGCTTGATCTTGTCGCAGATATAGCAAAAGACGCAAAAAACGGCATAGTGGTGCTTGCCAAGCACGAGATTGCCGACGAGGTGCAGAAAAAGATACGGTTTACCGGTGCATTCGTTCTCCCAAGACCCTTCAACAAGGCTATGCTTATACAGACAATTAAGCTTGCCGAGGTAGCTCATATCGGAATGGCAAAGCTGGAGGAGGAAAACCGCCAGCTGTCACAGCAGTTATCGGATATGAAGATAGTAAACCGTGCAAAGTCAATGCTTATGCAGTATCTGAATCTGACGGAGGAACAGGCGCACAGGCATATTCAAAAGCAGGCAATGGATCTTAGAAAGACGCAAAGAGCCGTTGCGGAGGATATATTAAAGACGTATCAGAACACAAAGGAAGAAGAATAAACAGCGAACGCAGGGTGTATGCTCTGCGTTATTTGTTTTTCAAAGCGGTTCTATGCAGTAAGCAGGTGCGGCAGACCTTTTGACAAGTTCCAGTAATGCAATATTTATCCATTAAAAAATAAGCCATATATTGACATTTAGCTTTTTACTCACTTTTCACAATTTTGTTACAAAAGGCTCACAAACGGCTTTACTACGGCAAATGGCGATAAAAAGCGGATTTGTGCGGATTTTATTCGATACTGTTATATAGATAATTATATACCGATATTCCTAAAATATATTTTACAATTCCAACTCAGTGTGTTAAAATAATAACGAACAAAAGAAAGAAGTCCTGCAACACAAATACATAACGCAGGGCGCACGATGATAACAGCTAAATATAGATTAATAACGGCTATAAGCCGAACAGGAGGAATTTCACATGAGATTTACATTACCAAGAGATGTTTATCACGGCAAGGGCGCACTTGAGGCATTAAAGAGCTTTAAGGGCAAGAAGGCAATGATCGTCGTTGGCGGCGGTTCGATGAAGCGTTTCGGCTTCTTACAGAAGGCTGAGGCTTATCTTAAGGAAGCAGGCATGGAGGTTGAGCTCTTTGAGAATGTAGAACCCGATCCTTCTGTTGAAACAGTTATGAAGGGTGCAGACGCAATGCTCAAGTTCCAGCCCGACTGGATCGTAGCAATGGGCGGCGGTTCTCCTATCGACGCAGCTAAGGCTATGTGGATAAAGTACGAGTACCCCGACTGCACATTTGAAGATATGTGTAAGGTATTCGGTATTCCCGAACTCAGAAAGAAAGCTCACTTCTGCGCTATTTCTTCTACATCGGGTACAGCTACTGAAGTTACCGCATTCTCAATCATCACAGATTACCACAAGGGTATCAAGTATCCTATCGCTGACTTCGAGATCACTCCCGATGTTGCTATCGTTGATCCCGATCTTGCAGAAACAATGCCTCAGAAGCTCGTAGCACATACAGGTATGGACGCTATGACACACGCTATCGAAGCATATGTTTCAACAGCTAACTGCGACTTTACAGATCCTCTTGCGCTTCACGCAATCAAGATGATCCAGAACGACCTCGTTGGTTCTTACAACGGCGATATGGCTAAGCGTGATGCAATGCACAACGCACAGTGCCTCGCAGGTATGGCATTCTCGAATGCTCTGCTCGGTATCGTTCACTCAATGGCTCACAAGACAGGTGCCGCATTCGCTGATTACGGCGCACACATCATACACGGTGCCGCAAACGCTATGTATCTTCCTAAGGTTATCGCATTCAACGCAAAGGACGAAACAGCTAAGAAGCGTTACGGCGTAATCGCTGACTTTATGGGTCTTGGCGGTGCAAATGACGACGAAAAGGTAAAGCTCCTCATCGCTTATCTGCGTAAGATGAATGACGAACTGAAGATTCCTCACTGCATCAAGAACTACGGCGCAGACAGCTATCCTACAGAAAACGGTTTCGTTCCCGAAAACGTATTCCTGGAGAGATTACCTGAGATTGCTAAGAATGCTATCGCAGACGCTTGCACAGGTTCTAACCCTCGTATTCCTACACAGGAAGAGATGGAGAAGCTGCTTAAGTGCTGCTACTACGATACAGAAGTTGATTTCTGATATTTCTGAGATCGTAGCTGTTAAATTCGATTTCATCTATTTATATAGCCTCTGAATTATAACCCAAAGGAAAGCCCCTTGTACCACCCCCTAAGGTACAAGGGGCTTTTCCACGTCAAGTCGCCGCTGACAATTCGCCTTGCGGCAGTGTGCCGCTTCAAATTCGCCTTTCTGTATGTTTGTGATTAGCGTAACAACGGTGTACGGCGAGTGCCTTACGGCACACCCTTTTGACGTTTCTTCTGAACAGAAATAGGAAAAGGTGCTTGTGATTAACGTCAGATAAATATATGGTTGACAATTTGCCGTGCGGCGGGTCGCCGCTGACAATTCGCCGTTCTGATTGTCGGCACGTTGCTTGACCTCCGTTACCGGCGGATAGTAATGTATGCTGCAGATTTACTTTTGTGATGAAATTTGCCCGTCATTAAAGGACATTCCCACGCTCCTCACACCTTCATTTCAAGATTTTTCACATTTCTTTCATCGCCCGTTATTATATGATTCATAAAAAGGGGGTATACTATAGTCACAGTCAGAGGAAAGGATTCCGACGACCAAAATCAGCCGATAGGTTTCGGCTTGAAAAATATCGTGCCGACAAGCACGGTTAACATAACAGGAGCCGGCAAGACGGCAACAGCCGCCCTATACACGCTCCGCCTAAGTACAACTAAAGTTTTCATATATACCTCTCTATTATTCAAGCAAAACCGCTCTGTGACGCAGGGCGGTTTTTGCTATGTGTTTGTGCGGTTGACATTCTGAAAGAATAGGTGTATTATACAAATTGTAAGCAGGTTGTTATTATGGCAGGTTTTAATGAAAATGCAGATAAAAAGATTAAAATTAGCAGTAAGCCAAATGCGGTAACCATAGAAGCAATAAAAGAAGTTCAACAAATGAAATCCGGTGCTGTCACCGATAAAACCTCTTATGATGACGTAGATAAGATGATAAGCGATATACTTGATAACTGATACAAAACCGTTCTGTGACGCAGGGCGGTTTTTGCTGTTACGCAAAGCCGACAGTTAATATTGTAAATTTTACACAAACGGACTGTAAAATTTCTCAGAAAAATTATAAAAAAGTTTTCAAAAAGGCTAAAGTTTAGAAAAACAAGTGTCGATATAATAAATGTAAGGGTCACAGAGCCCTGTGCGGAGGCGGAGATAACTTCCGCAGTGTTTTGCAAAACAAACACCAAATGACTTTAGCTTAGCGCAAAGCAAGGTCACACTAACAAAAAACAAGTCCCTATAAGGGCAACGACTTCCGAAAAGGATTTCGGGAGTACATTCAAGGAGGAAAACAAAATGGCAGGTATGGTAGTACAGCATAACTTAAATGCGATCAATGCTAACAACAAGATGAACATCAACGTTTCAGGTACAAAGAAGGCAACTGAGAAGTTATCTTCTGGTTATCAGATCAACCGTGCAGGCGATAACGCTGCAGGTCTGGCTATATCTGAAAAGATGCGTTCACAGATCCGTGGTCTTTCACAGGCTACAAAGAATGCCAACGACGGTATCTCTCTTATCCAGACAGCTGAAGGCGGCTTAAACGAAACTCACTCAATTCTTCAGAGAATGAGAGAGCTCGCAGTTCAGTCAGCTAACGGTACATACCAGGATGATACAGACCGTGAAGCTATCCAGCTCGAAGTTGACGCACTCAAGAGCGAAATCGACAGAATCGCTTCTTCTACAGAGTACAACGGCATGAAGCTCCTCGATGGTTCACTCGGCGGCACAACAACAGGCACAACAGATTTTGGCGCTCGTTACGGCGTTCTGATTTCTGCTAATACTGTTGTTGATGGTGCAAATAACAAGTTAAAAGAAAACCTTTCTCTTGAAGGTGCAACACTTACTTCAAGCGTAAATGGTGTTACTGTTACACTCGCAGATACTGCTTCAGGTGTAGGCGGCGAAAATGCTCAGTGGGATGCAGCCGGTACGACTTTAACAATTAACTTAAAGGCAGGACAGAGCTATTCTCAGTCACAGATCAATGATCTGATTAAGAACGCAACTATGGCTAAGGCTGATGCAGCCGGTACTCCTCAGGCAAGTACTCCTGCAGATGTTGAGTTAAAGCTCAAGAGCGGTGTATTTACTTTCCAGAAGGCTGAAACTTTTAAAACTTCCGCAGGTGTAAGAGCTGCTTCTGATGATACTGATTTAGTAGAATATCTCATTAACGGTACTGATCAGAACGATGGTTATGCAGATACAATCAAGTTCACATCAAACAACTACGGCGAAGATACTCGTAAGCTTAAGATAGCTACTGATGTCGCTGCCGGCAAGGAATGGGTTGCTACAACTACAGCTAACAACGAAGGCACAGGCATTAAGGATGGAGAGTTTACACTTCACCTTGCTACAGGCGTTGAGTACACAGAAGAAGACATTCAGAACCTCTTAAAGCAGGCTGGTCTTGATTATACAGTAACATTAACAGACTCTAAGACTCCTGATGGCGACAAGTCTTTCTACGCTCAGAAGGTTGTTGCAGAAGCTGACGCAACTGCAATCGAGATAGGCAAAACAACAGCAGGTGCCGGTCTTGGTTCTGACAAGCTCACAGGCACAGGTAAGGGCCTTACATTCCAGATCGGTGCTAACGGCGTTGAAGACCAGAGAGTTACACTTTCTGTAGGCGATATGTCATCTACATCAATCGGTGTAGGCGGTGCTGACGTTTCTACTCAGGACGCTGCAAACAAGGCTATCGACATGGTAGACGCTGCCGTTAAGACAGTATCTATGCAGAGAGCTGGTCTTGGTGCACTTCAGAACAGACTTGAGTACACAGTTAACAACCTGACAACAACAAATGAGAACCTGACAGCAGCTGAATCTCAGATCAGAGATACAGATATGGCTACAGAGATGATCAACTACACTAAGAATAACATTCTTCAGCAGGCATCTCAGGCTATGCTCGCTCAGGCTAACCAGCAGCCTCAGGCTATTCTCCAGTTACTCCAGTAATCTGAGAACAGCGTGAGTTTCAGGGCTTAATATTTATAAATTAATGACTTGATGAGTTCGCCCCCGTGAAAACGGGGGCGGATTTTATATATCTGATGAAAATTTGAAATATGAATACAAAATACAACAAAGATTTAATTAAAAACGCAAAAATTCTGAGGAAAAGAATGACGGACGAAGAACGTAAGCTGTGGTACTGCTTTCTCAGAAATTACCCGGTAAGATTTTTTCGACAAAAAGTGGTGTATAAATATATAGCGGATTTTTATTGCCCGACGGCAAATTTAGTTATAGAGCTTGACGGCAGTCAGCATTACGAAGAAAAGGGCTTAACCTATGATGATGAAAGAAACAGATTTCTTGAAGAACACGGGATAAGAGTAATACATATTGCTAATAATCAGATTCACACAAATTTCCGCAACGTCTGTGAATATATTGATATGCTTGTTAAAGGTGAATTGTAAATGGAGGGAATTGTAATTGCTTAGAGGTTTTGAAGATAGGAATGCTACTTTAAAAACTTCGGAGCGTTTACAATCCCCACCATAGTTGGCTCGGCTTGGCTGAGCCAACAGAACCTCACCCTTTTAAATGTTATAGGGTAACAGCGTAATGATGGTGCTAAGGGAAAAAAATCCCCACCGTCTTGACGGCAAAAAGTATAGCAATTTTGGAAACAGTCCGATAAATTACAAAACGAAGATGATGCAGAATAACGGTTTTGCAATGCCGTCAAGCCACCTCCCCTTTTTCGAGGGGAGGGCAGATTATAATAACAAGTGCAACAGAAAAAAGATAGACTTCATATCAACTTTAGTGTAAAATGTAAATAACCACAAATACAAAAACACGGAGGTCAATATGAAGTCCTACACACATTTTACACTAGATGAACGAATTTGTCTACAAAAACTTTTTTCAGAGGGATTAAGTATGCGAAAAATCGCATCAATACTCGGAAGAAGCCCGTCGACAATAAGCCGAGAAATTAAACGCAACTGGAGCAAAAAGAAAAAGCATTATCATGCCTGGGGAGCAAACGTCAAGTACATCTGCCGAAGAAAAAACAGTCACAGAAAGAATCGTTTGTTGACAGACAGCGAAATGTACAGATTTACTCATGAAGCGTTATTAAAGTATTGGTCACCTGAGATTATTGCAGGCAGATGGAATGTTGAACATTCAACAAGACTATCGTTTTCGTCAATTTACCGAGCTGTAAGAACCGGACAGTTTCCGGGAATCAAGCCGAATACGCATTTCAGAAGAAAAGCAAAGCCTTACAACAGCGAAAAGAAATCTTACACTCATTTTATTGAAAACTCCATTCACGACAGACCAATAGATATAAATAACCGTGCTCGATTAGGTGATTTTGAAGGCGATACGATTTACGGCTCTGTCGGAAAAGGTTACTTAGTAACAGCAATCGACAGATGTTCACGCTTGCTTGTTGCAGCTAAGTGTGAAGATAAAACAATACCTGTTATCAACAATGCTTTTTCGACCGCTTTTTCAAAAGTGTCGGAATTGATACAGCCGATTACTTTGACTTTGGACAATGGCTCAGAGTTTAACGGCTTCAAAGAAATTGAAAGGGAGAACCATTTAAAGGTATATTTTGCTGATCCGCATTCTCCTTGGCAAAGAGGAAGCAACGAAAATATAAATGGACTGCTTCGCTTTTTCTTTCCCAGAGGAACTGATTTTCGCAAACTATCACAGGAACAACTGGATTCTGTTGTTTCCTTGATAAATAACAGACCTCGCAAATGCCTTGGTTACCTTTCTCCCATTGAGTTTATCAAAAAATATAAAAATATGTTGCACTTGGCTTGACAAGCTGGGGAGGCAAGGGTGTTGGCGATTTTCGAGGGATAGTGCGGGTTTTTGAGGGTTGGGTGTGGAATGAGGGATTGTTAACGGAGGTGTCAGAGAAACGGAAAGGGTACGGTAAGTGTGGCAATCCCTCAAAGTTTGCGATGCTTTGCACTGCAACAGAAAAAATCGGGTACTGTGCCGTACCCGATTAATCTTAACCGTTGATATACTCTTTTGGAGATATCCACTTTCCGTTTTGCTTTACTGCAAAGTGAAGATGAGGTGCCAGCTTCGACTCGCATTCGATAGTCCCTGTAACGCCTATCTTCTGACCGGATTCGACCTCGCTTCCCTCTTTGACCTCAAGCGACTTGTCAAGTCCGTAGTAATGCGTTTCGTAGCCGTCGCCGTGATCTATCACAACGCATATTCCCCACAGGGGATCGTCCTTTATCTCCTTGACCTTGCCCGTGCAGGCGGCTTTTACATCTGTTCCGACCGATGCGGCGATGTCCATTCCGTCGTGGGTCTTCCATACGCCGAGCGTTTCGCTCTTTACAAGCTCGCCGTTGCTGTATTCCCATATAACTTCATTCTCAATCGGCATTACACGCTTTGCTGTGCTTCTGACAAAGTTATTTGCAGGTGCGGCTGAGCTGTCGGATTCGCTCTTTGAGGTTTCGTCCTTAGGTATACCGCTCTGCGTATTGTCCACCTGCTCTGCCGATACGGTCGAATCGGGCTTTTGCGGTTCTTCGTCAGCTATTGTCTTCAGCGTGCTGTCGTAGGTCAGATATGTTGATATTCCTATAGCAACAACGCTCAGACATAACGCTCCCGCAAAACCTTTGCCCTTGAAAAACTTTTTTATCTTTCCGGTAGTTATCTTATCCATAGCTTTTTCCTTTCAAGTTATGCTTTACTGCATTTGTAGTTTTAACGTAATTTTCCGTTTTATACGCATTTTTCAGAAAAATCTTCCGCTTTAACGCTTTTCCACTTTAAATTAAGTAAAAATCTATTGACAAATACCGAGTGACATGGTATACTTACATTGTACCCGAAAAAACGGGTATTAAACCGAATATACACCACAAATCGCAGATGGAAAAAAGTAAGGCGGCAGATTTCTCACAGAGAGTCGGATTAGGTGCGAGCCGACAGAATATAAAGCCTGAATTCATTCCGGAGAGATGAGCCGAAAGCGCAGAGCCTGTAAGCCATTCGGGTAAGCCCGTTACAGCTTTAAAGACCGTATACCAGTGCTATGCACCTGTACGGTGAATTGAGGTGGTACCGTGGATATATATCCGCCCTCAGATTAGGAATAATCTGAGGGCGGTTTTTGATTATACGGAACTCATAAAATTCCGGGTGTGATGTATAACTAAGATACGCAATAGGAAGGAAAGAAAAGCGATGAGTATGAACATGATAAGAAAGCTCCCAACTCCCAAGGAGATAAAGGAGCTGTATCCTCTGTCGGACAAGATAGTGGAAACAAAGAAACAGCGTGACAAGGAAATAGCCGATGTATTCACGGGAAAGAGCAATAAGTTCCTGCTGATAATAGGTCCTTGCTCTGCTGACAAGGAAGAGCCTGTCCTTGACTATATTTCAAGGCTGGTACCCGTTCAGGAGCAGGTAAAGGATAAGATACTGATAATTCCCAGAATATACACGAACAAGCCCCGTACAACAGGAGAAGGCTACAAGGGTATGATACACCAACCCGACCCGACAAAGAAAGAGGATATGCTTGAGGGTCTTATCAAGGTAAGAAGCCTTCATACAAAGGCTATCGAGCAGACAGGATTTACCTGTGCGGATGAAATGCTCTACCCTGAAAACTACCGTTATCTGTCCGATCTTTTGTCTTATGTTGCTATCGGCGCTCGCTCGGTCGAGGATCAGCAGCACAGGCTTACATCAAGCGGAATGGATATTCCTGTCGGTATGAAGAACCCCACGGCAGGCGATATGTCCGTTATGCTGAACTCTATCCATGCGGCACAGGCAAGCCATACATTCATCTATAGAGGCTGGGAAACCGTCACAAGCGGAAATCCGCTTGCACACGCTATACTGAGAGGTGCTGTAAACAAGCACGGTCAGACTATTCCGAACTATCACTATGAGGATCTGTCACTGTTGTACGAACTGTACTGCAAGAAAAATCTTCAGAATATGGCGGTCATCGTTGACACCAACCACTCAAATTCGGGTAAGAAGTATTTAGAGCAGGTAAGAATCGCAAATGAAATTCTTCACAGCCGCCGTCACAGCAAGGATCTTGAGGGATTTGTCAAGGGACTTATGATAGAAAGCTACATTGAGGACGGAAGCCAGAGCACAGATGACGCGGTTTACGGCAAGTCGATAACCGACCCGTGTCTTGGCTGGGAAAAGACAGAAAAACTCATCTACAGCTTAGCCGACCAACTCTAAGCGGCGGGTCGCCGCTGACTGTTCCGACCTTTGATAATGTTGCAGATTTTTGAGGGATAGCGGAACGGTCGGGGTTTAGCGATGGTGCTATGCAGGTTTTTGGCGGGTCGCCGCTGACTGTTCCGACCTTTAATAACGTTGCGGATTTTCGCAGGATAGTGGAACGGTCGGGATTTAGCGATGGTGCTATACAGGTTTTGCGGCGCCTGTGAGCTGCGGCAAATTCCGACCTTGCGGCTGTGAGCCGCTACAAATTCGCCTTTTAAAAAGATGGATATAGGCTTTAGTTGCGTTGACGGCGGACGGAAATGTGCCGGATTGTTCCGACCTTTGATAATGTTGCGGATTTTCGTAGGATAGTGAAACGGTCGGGGTTGAACAATAATGCTTTTTAGACATTATAAATAAGCTGTAGCAAAATCGAATACAATATAATAAAGCTCACCGCCGTGATGAATTTACATCACGGCGGTGTTTTTATATACCTATTCGGCAAGCTCCAGTTTATCCTCTACAAGATACGGATTTGTGGGGTGTGCCTTTTCGTTTTCCGGTGTAGGATAGTACGCTATTATCCTTCCTGTGAAATTCACAGTCTTTCCTACCAGATCATCATAATTCGCATCTGTCGAAATCACAATTTCTTTGATTTCGTTAAGTACAGGCTGATAGATTCCGCCCATATTTATGTACATAAATTTATAATACATCAGCTGTTTATCAGGCGTCAGATAATATAGCGTCTTTTCACCGTTCTTATCTTTTTTGCTGATAAGCTTTCCTGTGTATGCTACTTCTGCTTGTGTATCACGCTGTAGACACGGAATCTTACTCTGCCTGAAACGGATAATTCCCCATTTGCCTTCATATTTAACCCATGCGGCACCGTCGCAGACGTACTTGGCGTTTTCAAAAGTACCCACAGGAATTACTTCTCTGCCGTTCACATCAATATAGCCGTAGCCGTTTTCGTTCTTTACTACCGCAAGTCCTTGTGTAAAAGCGTACGCATCTTCGTAATCAGCATCATTTACACGTTTACCGTCTTTGTTGATATAGAAATATCTGCCGTTCTGCTTTACGGCAAGCGGATAGTCTACCTTGCTGTAATAAACCGTATTTTCTTCAACAAAAATAACATCATCGGCATTAGGAGCCTTGAATTCATCAAAAATGAAATCAGTAATTTGTTCATAGCCGTTGAATAAAGCAAACTTGTCGCCCGGAGTACCTATGTTTTTGTCATCTGCGTCTTTTCCCGTGTATTCACATTCTCTTGCAAAGAACAAGCGATCCTTTGCCTCTTCTTTTGTGTATTCGGTTATTTCATTATTTGTAACAAAGTCCGCATACCACAATGAATTATGATTTTTTGAATAATTTACAAGCAGTTCTTTGTCTTTGTCGCTCGCTAAACCATGTCCTTCCTGAAGATATTCTTTGCTTACCTCGCAGGACTTTCCGTTTCCGGTTATTACGGCTGACAACGGACTTTCTCCGCTTCCGTAATAACTCATAGTTATTCCGTGCAACGGGCAGAAAACAACATTTTCAAATCCGTATTCGCTATACGGAGTTTCGGGTTTATCGTCACTCTTGGCATTTGTAAAGGTTTCAAGCTTCAACCCCTCCCCTTCAATACCGTATGTTCCGTCGTTCAACTTTATCACATACCAGTTAGGAGAGTCATCAGCGTCATTTACATACGTCAGAGGCACAATAACATCTTCTGCGTCAAGATACGGCCTGTGATCCCATTTGAATCCTGCGATACCCTCTTCATTTGGCGGTTTAATCTCAGGCTTTTCTTCAGTCTGTATCTGAGATGTTTCAGGCTTGCTCTCAGGCTGTGTCGATGAAGCCGTTGTTGTGGTAGTTGCCGCTGTTGTTTCTGCCTTGGAAGATGACTCTTCTTTAGGCAGTTTTATTGCCTTTTCACTGCAGGCAGAGAGCAATATAGCTGAAAGTACGATTGCCGTTATCCTGATTTTCTTTTTCATATTTCCTCCTTTTGCCGAAAATGCGGTGTTTATGTATTTTCTTTTTAACAAGCTGAAATATTTCTGTAGTTATATAATACCATATATATTTCTTGCTTTAAAGCCAACACTAAGATTTTTGTACATAATTTATAATTATCAGACTGATTTTTGTTGATTATAACATGATTGCATGTGCCGAAGGCACAGCGGCGGAATGCCGCAGTTTTGCTGAAAGCAAAACCAATCAATGTTAAAATGTTCTCAGACACTGCGAAGCAGTAAGCACGCAGTTATGCGTGCTAAAATCCGAATTTTCGGATTTTGAGTCTGAGGTTATTATAACGTGAATAAAACTTGATTAACGCTGACATCTTCCCGGGCTGATCCTTGTATATCAAAATATCCCCCAATCATAAAACCGGGGGATATGTGAAAACTATAACCGACTTATTACTTCATCTTATCGATAGAAAGCATTATCTTTTCCATCTTTTCCTGTGCCTTCGCAAGCTTTACACGCTCATTTTCGATCTGCTGTGCGGGTGCTTTTGACAGGAAGCCCTGATTGCTGAGCTTACCCGAAAGGAAGTCGATGTCCTTCTGAGCCGCCTTGCGTTCCTTTTCAAGCCTTGCAAGCTCCTTTTCCTTGTCAACAAGCTCGCCCATAGGCATAAATATTCTTGCGTTTGCGGTAACGATTGTTACCATATCGTCGCTTGTTTCTGCCTTTTCCGATACTGTCAGCTCGCCTGCGCCTGCAAGGCGCTCGAAGAATGCCTTTGCGCCCTCGAACAGTGCCGTTTCGGAAGTTTCGATATACATTGTGACCTTCTTTGACGGCGGTACGTTAAGCTCGTTACGCTGTACACGGATAGCACGGATAGCGTCAACAACCTTTGTGAAGTCTGTCTGTTCAGCCGCAAAGTGAAGCTTTTCATCATATACCGGCCAAGCCGAAATCATTATGCTTTCGGGGTTGTTGTCCTTATCGGCAACAATGGGCATCGACTGCCATATTTCTTCCGTGATGAACGGCATAAAGGGGTGTAACAGCTTTAAGATGCCCTGCATAACGTAAACAAGTACGTTCTGAGCGGCACGGGCTGTTTCTCCGCCCTCTGCGATACGGGGCTTCGTAAGCTCGATATACCAGTCGCAATAAACATCCCAGATAAAGTCGAACAGATTCTGTACCGCAACACCAAGCTCGTAGCTGTCGAGATTTGACGTAACGTTCTTTATAAGGTCGTTGTACAGTGATAATATCCACTTATCCTCGATGGGAAGATTCTCGGGGAGGACTGCTCCCTGCATATCCTCGGGAAGATTCATAAGGATATATCTTGACGCATTCCACAGCTTGTTTGCAAAGTTACGGGAATTTGTAACCTTTGTTTCTGTCCAGCGCATATCGTTACCGGGAGCGTTACCTGTAACAAGAGTAAGACGCAGTGCGTCAGCACCGTACTTGTCGATAACCTCAAGCGGATCTACGCCGTTGCCGAGCGACTTACTCATCTTTCTGCCCAGCTCATCACGGACAAGACCGTGTATAAGTACATCCTTGAACGGCTTCTGACCTGTATGCTCAAGTCCGCTGAATATCATTCTTGCAACCCAGAACGGAATTATATCATAGCCTGTAACAAGCGTATTTGTAGGATAGAAATACTCAAGGTCGGCTGTCTTTTCAGGCCAGCCGAGCGTTGAGAACGGCCATAATGCAGATGAGAACCAAGTGTCAAGAGTGTCCTCGTCCTGCTTCATAGGTGCGCCGCACTTGGGGCAGGTGTCTATGCCGTCAAGAGTAATCTCTGTGTGTCCGCATTCTTTATTCTGGCAGTAGTAAGCAGGTATTCTGTGACCCCACCAGAGCTGACGTGAAATGCACCAGTCACGGATATTTTCCATCCAGTAAAGATAACCGTTTTCAAATCTCTGAGGAATGTATCTCAGCTCGCCGCTCTTTACTACATCTATAGCAGGCTGTGCAAGCTGTTTCATCGATACGAACCACTGATAGCTGGCTCTCGGTTCAACGGTAGTGCCGCAACGCTGACAGCAGCCTACATTGTGCTTATGAGGCTCAACCTTTACGAGTAAGCCCTGTGCTTCAAGGTCGGCTACCATAGCCTTTCTTGCTTCATATCTGTCCATACCTGCGTACTTGCCGCCGATACCGTCCATAATAGTAGCATCGTCATTCATCATATGAATGATAGGTAAGTTGTGACGCTTTCCTACCTCAAAGTCATTAGGGTCGTGTGCAGGTGTAATCTTAACTACGCCTGTACCGAATTCCATATCAACATATTCATCGGCGATAACGGGAATCTCTCTGTCGGTAAGAGGGAGCTTTACTGTCTTGCCTACTATACTCTTGTATCTTTCGTCATCGGGATTAACGGCTATAGCGCTGTCACCGAGCAGTGTTTCGGGACGTGTTGTAGCTATCTCTACACTGCCGCTTCCTTCTGAAAGGGGATAATTGATATGCCAGAAGAAGCCGTCCTGTTCTTCATATTCGCATTCAATATCGGAAATTGATGTCTTACAGTTCGGACACCAGTTGATAATTCTTTCGCCGTGATAGATAAGGCCCTTGTTGTAAAGGTCGATGAATACCTTCTGTACAGCCTTTGAACAGCCCTCGTCAAGAGTGAAGCGTTCTCTGTCCCAGTCGCAAGACGAGCCGAGCTTCTTTAACTGCTGAACGATACGTCCGCCGTAAACCTTTTTCCATTCCCACGCACGCTCAAGGAAGCCATCTCTGCCTACATCGTCCTTAGTAAGACCTTCTTCCTTCATAGCGTTTACTATCTTTGCCTCTGTAGCGATAGAGGCGTGATCTGTGCCGGGCAGCCACAGTGCGCTGTAGCCCTGCATTCTCTTATAGCGGATAAGAATATCCTGCAATGTGTTGTCAAGAGCGTGTCCCATATGAAGCTGTCCGGTTATGTTCGGAGGGGGAATAACTATCGTATAGGGCTTCTTCTTGGGGTCTATTTCTGCGTGGAAGTACTTCTTTTCCTCCCATTCGTGATAAAGCCTGTCCTCAAAATCCTTAGGAGAATAGGTCTTTGCGAGTTCTTTCTTCATTTTATTTTTATCCTTTCTTTGATTACCCGATTATTTTCATGCCTCTACCCTTGCGAAAAGCTGTTCATCGGGGTCTACAAGCACCGTGTAATTGTTTGTGAATATGACCATACCCGGCTTTGCGCCGTTGGGCTTCTTCACAAATCTTATCCGTGTGTAGTCAACAGGCACTTTTGTGCTGTTCTGCGCCTTTGAGCAGTATGCCGCAAGGCTTGCCGCCTGCAGAATGGCATTATCCGATATTTCGCCGTTCTTCGCCTTTATTATGACGTGCGAGCCTGCTATATTCTTCGTATGAAGCCACATATCGTCCGGCTCGGCGGTTTTTACGGTCAGCTTGTCATTCTGTATGTTGTTCCTGCCTATATACACATCGTAACCGTCATCGGTCACAAAGTGCATAGGAGGTTTCGGTTTTACCTGTGTCTTTTTATTGACGGTATTCGTGTGGATATAGCCGTTTGCCGCTAATTCCTGCTTTATCTCGCTTATCTCCGCATTGGAGGTTGCACGGGATGCGGCATCGAATACGCTGTCGATATATATAAGCTCGTTTTCGCCGTCTGCTATCAGCTTTGTAAGCATTCTTTCGGCTTTTTCGAGCTTCTTGTATTCCGCATAGTATTTCTGGGCGTTCTGTGAGGGGGTGAGCCTTACGTCAAGCGGAACGGTCACGGTTTCGCCCGTGCTGTAATCCTCGGCGGTAAGCTCGGTCATACCTTTTTCCATACGGTATATATTCGCACTTACAACATCGCCACGGACTCGGAATACCTCCCTTTCTCCGCACTGTGCAAGCTCGCCCTTCTGAAGCTCCAGCTTTCTTGCTATTCGCTCATAGGTATTCATCAGCATTTTCAGCAAATCCCTTGAACGCTGTTTCATACGTTCGTTTTCTGCTTTACTGCCGTAGAATATATCCAGCAGTGCGTTTGCGCCGTCTGCGTGGGATACAAGCATCTGCGTGCCGTATTGCTCTATCGGCATAAAGCAGAAATCCTTGTATGCGCCGTTCAGGTCACGCAGAATCGTAAACCCGTTTTTATCTGTAACATATTCTCTTGCACGTTTTATAAAAAACAGCAGGCGGTCATAATTATCATCCGTCATATCGTCAACCGCAAAATCGGTATCCCTGCACGAATAATAAGCGCACTCCCTCGCAAATACGGGGGATATGCCCTCAAGACAGGCGGTCAGGTGCTTTGACAGCCGTTTTCCCTCGCCCTGTTTTACAGCGTTTATAAACTCGCTGTCGGAACAAATAAGGAAGTTTACACGGGTCAGATCTCTCGGCGGTGTTTCGTATACGATATTCGGAAGTATACGTCTTACCGAGGAAACATCGTCCGTGATACGCTTTATGCTATCGGTAACACGGTACACGCCGTCCTTTTTTGCCATAAGTATTATATTGCTGTGCCTGCCCATTATTTCGGCGGTAAGGCGGTTTACTACCATATCGCCTATTTCGTTCATGCACTCAAAATCGAAGTTTATTATACGCTCAAGTCCGTCCTGCGTTATATCGAGCAGCTTTCCTCCGCTGAGGTGCTTTCTGAGAAGCATACAGAACATAGGAGGGGCGGACGGATTTTCCGCCGCACGCTCTGTCATACACACCCGTGCCGACATTGAATTTGAGCTTATCAGTATCTTATTGTGCTTTCCTGCACTGCGTATTGAAATAATTATCTCCTCACGGGAGGGCTGATAGATCTTGTCTATTCTTCCGCCGACAAGCCCTGCCGACAGCATTTCAGATACCACGCAGTGAAGAAAAGTGCCGTCAAGTGACATCGGCAGTCCTTTCCGTCACACGTTAAATTATATATGAGCAGGGGTCTTTACTGCTCTGTGCGACAAATATCTGTGTATTGTGGAATTTGCGGCTAAGAACACCGCAAAGATAATTGCAAAGTATATTTTCCGTGTGGAAATGACCTGCGTCAATAAGGCAGAAATCCCTGTTGACAGCGTCTATCCACACATCGTGCTTTATATCGCCCGTTATAAGGGCGTCACAGCCTGCGAAAACGGCAAGCGGCAAGGTGCTTCCGCCTGCACCGGAACAGACGGCTACACGCTTTATCGGTCTGTCGGTTTCGGTATAGCGTACCACCGTGCAGTCAAACGCTTTCTTGCAACACTCAGCAAGAGCCTTGGCGTGAGTGGCAATAGGCAGTTCGCATATTTTACCGTAGCCTGTTCCATCGGGCATAACGGGTTCAAGTATCTTGTCGGAGCGCTCAAATTCGAGCAGGTCGAGCATAATATCGGTAACGCCGTTTTTGGTCATATCCGCATTGGTATGAACGCATACAGCGTTCAGCTTATTCTTTATAAGCTCGTAAACCGGCATACCCTCCGTAACGCTTTTCAGCGGATCGAAAATAACAGGATGATGCGATATTATAAGATTGGCTTTGTTCGCCACTGCCTCTTTTATCACATCGTTGGTTATGTCGAGGCAAAGGCATATACCCTTAACTGTGGCATTCATATCGCCGACAAGAAATCCGCTGTTGTCAAACTTATCCTGCACCGAAAACGGTGCGTATTCATTCAGAAACTCGTATATAGCGCTTACTTTCATAACCTTCACCCCAAAAAATCATAATGTTGTTATTATATTTTCTATTTCCTGTGCGGTATTGCACAGCTTCTCGCTTTTTGCCGTATCGGACGATGAGCAGCATTCTCCTGCATGTCTTAGCTTACGGCACACCAAGCTCAGATACTCCTTGTCCGTTACCTTTCCGGAATATGCAAAAGCATCGGTTATCTCACGGCTCTCGCCGTCATAGTACACCGACATAATAACGTAATTTCTGTCGTTTTCCCTTGCGGTAAGTTCTTTTTCTATATAAAAGCCGTTTTTGTACAATTCTTTTCTTAATATCTCAGCCTTTGTCATAGGCTGGAGGATAAAATGTGTATCACGGCTTAAGAAACGGCAACTGAGAACTATTCTTGCTATAAGCTCGCCGCCCATACCTGCGATTATCACATCGTCGGCATAATCTATTTTTTCAAGTCCGTCCGACAGAACAAGACGTACAGCATCTTCTTTTCCTATGTAGTGCATTACCGTCTGTTTTGCCGAAAGCAAAGGACCTTCGTTTATATCCGCCGCCGTGAGCTTTCTTTCACCGTCAAGATAGAGCCTGCAGGGGAGCAGGGCGTGATCCGTACCGACATCGCAGATCTCTCCGCCTTTACGCACCATTCCTGCCGCCGCCGCAAGTCTTGGCGAGAGTATCGGCTCGTGCATCAGTTGCCGACAGCCTCGTTCAGCTTCTTAACCAGTTCGTCCGCATCAACACCGTGAACGTCGCACGCCTGTGCCACAGTTTCACCTCTTGACGCAGGGCAACCTAAGCAGTGCATACCCATTTCAAGAAAGAAGGGGGCTGTTACCTCTCCGTATGCGTCTAAAATATCGCCGATTATTGAATCCTTTGTGATAGTCATGTTTTTTACATTCCTTCCGATAGAAATTTCAGTATATAAATATACATTATTTATTATACACCAATCCGAGTGAAATTACAATAGCGGAAATGAGAATTTGCGATGTGGGGGAAAACGGGTTGGATTACTAAGGAGTGGTTTTCTGACGCTTATCGTGCAAATAACAGTGATAGCGAGCTACCGATAGTTCTTTTTGTCGGATAGCACTTCTCGGGTTTGCTATTCGAGTGGGTACACCTGTCAATATGAAAGAGGGGGACCACCAAAGCGATTAGGAAAACAACTTCTAAGCAATTACAATCCCCACCGTCACGGCTCGGAAATATTAGAGATATATAAAAGCCGGATTTCTAACTTATATGCTGAAAAGTGCCGAAGTTGTTTTATTAGCCGTGCCACCTCCCCTTTTTCGAGGGGAGGCAAGGGACGTGGTGCAGGACGAACGGTTTGTGATAGTTTATAACTATTGTGAAAATGACAAGGTTCAGTGCAAAATTGCAATATGATTAAAATGTTTAAACGCAACAACGGCAGATACGCTTTCGCATATCTGCCGTAATTCGTTTATAAAATTTATGATACCGTTTATTTCCGCCGTTTAGCTATATTCAGCAAAACAATATCATTGCCAAAGGCGAAATTTGAAGTGCCACTTTGGTACCCGCCGTTTCGCTATCCTGCGGATAGCTCTGACAATTCAAAAGGCGGAATTTGAAGTGCCGCATCGGCACTTAGACGGTGGGTTTCTGGCGTACCTTTATGTGTACTTCACGCAGCTGCTGTTCGGTTACCTCTGTGGGTGCGCCGAGCAGGAGATCCTGTGCGTTAGAGTTCATCGGGAATGCGATAACCTCTCTTATGCTCTCGTCGCCTGTGAGGAGCATTATCATACGGTCAACACCGGGCGCCATACCTGCGTGGGGCGGAGCGCCGTACTGGAACGCATTGTAAAGAGCGCCGAACTTCTCAGCAACGTCCTGCTCTGTGTAGCCGGCAATCTCGAAAGCCTTTATCATTATCTCAAGGTCATGGTTTCTTACAGCGCCGCTTGAAAGCTCAACACCGTTGCAGACAATATCGTACTGATATGCCAGTATGTCAAGCGGATTCTTTGTCTTAAGCGCTTCAAGACCGCCCTGCGGCATCGAGAAGGGATTGTGCGTGAATATAGTCTTGCCTGTTTCCTCGTCCTCCTCGTACATCGGGAAGTCAACGATAAAGCACATCTCGTATCTGTCATAGTCAATCATATCCATACGCTTTGCGACTTCTGTACGGATCTGACCCGCAAACTTGGGTGCCATCTTCTTGTTGTCGGCTATGAAGTAAAGAACATCGCCCACTTCAAGAGCACATCTGTTCTTAAGCTCTTCTCTCTGCTCGTCATTCAGGAACTTGTCGATAGGACCGAGATACTTGAAGTTCTCGTCTACCTTGACATATCCGAGACCCTTCATGCCGATTTCCTTAGCGAATGCTTCCATCTTCTCAAAGAAGCCCTTTGACTGACTTGCCATACCGGGAACTCTGATGCCTCTTACGCACTTGTTTGCGAAAGGCTTGAAGTCGCTGTCAACGAATAAGTCAGACAGCTCTGTTATAATAAGAGGGTTACGCAGGTCGGGCTTGTCTGTGCCGTACTTCAGCATTGACTCAGCGTAGGGGATACGCTTGAAGGGTGCGGGAGATACGGGCTTACCGCCGAACTTTTCAAATACAGCGGATAAAACCTCTTCTGCGTTTGCAAAAACGTCTTCCTGTGTTGCAAATGCCATTTCAAAGTCAAGCTGATAGAATTCGCCGGGTGAACGGTCCGCTCTTGCGTCTTCGTCACGGAAACAGGGTGCTATCTGGAAATACTTATCAAAGCCGGATACCATAAGCAGCTGCTTGAATATCTGCGGCGCCTGCGGCAGAGCGTAGAACTTTCCGTGGTGCTTACGGCTGGGGATAAGGTAATCTCTTGCTCCCTCGGGTGAGCTTGTTGAAAGGATGGGGGTCTGTATTTCAAGGAATCCCATCTCGGTCATCTTACTGCGTAAGAATGAGATGACCTGTGAACGCAGTACGATGTTGTTGTGCATTCTCTTGTTACGCAGATCGAGATAACGGTACTTTAAGCGTATATCTTCCTTTGTTTCTGTCGAGGTGGGAACTTCAAACGGAAGCTGTTCAACAGTTACCTTGCCCAGTACCTCAAGACTTTCGGCTACTATCTCGATAGTACCTGTGGAAATCTTATCGTTGTAAGTACCCTCTGCTCTCTTTATTACCGTACCGCCTATTGTAACGGCACACTCCTTGTTTACGCCCTCAAGAAGACCCTCGTTCTTCTGGAATGTAATCTGCACATAGCCGTAATGGTCACGCAGATCTATAAACTTGATTCCTCCGTGGTCACGGATGTTCTCTACCCAGCCTGCAACACGAACGGTCTTGCCGATGTCGTTTTCGCTCAGCATTTCACAGGTGTGAGTGCGGTACTTGTTCTCTAAAAACATTTCTTTCTTGCCTTTCTTTCTTTATAATCAGCCCTTGAGCTTTTCTTCAAGCATTGCCTTTATACTTGCGGGTGACGCCGCTCCCTTGAGTGCCTTGTTGCACTGTCCCATAAGGAAGCCGAACACCTTTGTTTCACCGCTTCTGTACTGCTCGACAGCCTTAGGATTAGCCTCCATTATGCCGTTTATCGTCTTTTCAAGCAGTGCGTTGTCTTCCTTTATCCACAGCTGCTGTTCTTCAGCGATGGCTTCGGGCTTCTTGCCTGTTTCAAGCATTTCACGAAGGATAATCTTACGGTTATCCTTTGATATTTTGCCGTTTTCGGCAAGCTCTATCAGCTTTGCTAAATCCTCTGCGGTAAATTTCATATTATCAAGATCAAGCTCACCGAGATTTATTCTTCTCATAAGCTCAACCACTATGAACGTGCCTATAGGCTTGGGGTTATTATATGCCTTCAGCGCATTTTCAAACAGGTCGCTGACACGCTTTGAATCTGTCAGAACCTTTGCGTCAGCCGCAGAAATGCCGTACTCGCCTGTGTAACGTGCCACTCTCTGCTCGGGCATTTCGGGAATGTCAGCCTTGATAGCCGCAAGCTCTTCTTCCGTGAAGATTATCGGCGGTATATCGGGGTCGGGGAAATAACGGTAATCGTGAGCGTCCTCCTTGGAACGAAGCGAGCTTGTTTCGCCCGTAGCGTCATTGAAGTGAAGCGTTTCCTGTACTACTCTTTCACCGTTCTCGATAAGCTCTGTCTGGCGGTATATCTCGTATTCGATGGCTCTTTGTATAGCCTTTGTGGAGTTAAGGTTCTTTACCTCTGTTCTTGTTCCGAGCTTGTCTGAATCCTTTTCGGCAAGCGAAATATTAACGTCGCATCTCATTGAACCCTGTTCGAGCTTACCGTCGCATACGCCTGCGTACTGGAGCATAAGTCTTATCTTTTCAAAGAACGCTATGACCTCGGCGGCTGAATGAAAATCAGGCTCGGTAACTATCTCGATAAGCGGAATTCCGCAACGGTTATAGTCTGCAAGGCTGACACGCTCGATGTCGTCGTGAACCAGCTTTCCTGCGTCCTCTTCAAGATGTATACGGTTTATTCTCATCGTCTTCTGCTCGCCGTCAACCGTTACGTCAACGTGACCGCCCAGACACACGGGGCGGGGCATCTGCGAAATCTGATATGCTTTGGGCAGGTCGGGGTAGAAATAATTCTTTCTGTCCCACTTTGTAAAGCGTGATATTTCGCAGTTCATGATGTAGCCTGCTTTTATAATGTACTCAACAGCCTTTGAGTTGAGCACGGGGAGCGTTCCGGGAAGTCCGGAGCAGACAGGACAGCATCTGGAGTTAGGCTCGCCGCCGAACTCAGCCGAGCAGGTGCAGAACACCTTTGAGTTTGTGAGAAGCTCTGCGTGTATTTCAAGTCCTATGGTAGGATATAATTTCATATTGTTACCGTCCCTTCTTAAACCTCGCTGTAACGTCTTTCAAACGTCTTTTCAAAAGCGTCTGCCGTCTGTATCAGCGTAGCCTCGTCCCACTTTCTGCCGACAAGCGACATTCCTATGGGCATACCGTCTGCGTTATATCCGCAGGGTACGGAGATTGCCGGGAGCGATGCAATGTTTACCGTTACGGTGCATATATCCGCAAGATACATCTTTACAGGGTCGGTTTCCTGTTCGCCTATCTTATATGCTACTGTAGGAGCGGTAGGTGTCAGTATAACGTCCGCATTCTCGAATATCTCGTTATATTCCTTTATAATCTGCTGTTTTAATGCCAGCGCCTTTAAATAGTATGCGTCATAGTAACCGCTTGAAAGTGCGTAGTTACCGAGAAGTATACGGCGCTTTACCTCATCACCGAAGCCTCTTGTACGGCTGTCACGAATCATTTCGTCAAAGGTTCTGCCCTCGCCCCGAAGTCCATACTTGATGCCGTCAAAGCGTGAAAGGTTGGATGCCGCCTCGGCACTTGCCACAAGGTAGTAAGCCGATACTGCGTACTTAAGGCTCTTCATCGAGCAGTCAACGAGCGTTGCGCCCATTTCTTCATATTTCTTAGCCGCCGCAAGAACCGCATTCTTCACTTCATCGTCTGTGCTGTCTGCGAAGAATTCTTTGGGGAGTGCTATCTTCATGCCCTTTATATCCTTGCCGACCTTGGCGTTGAAGTCCTCGGCGGGCTTGTTTGCGCTTGTTGCGTCACGGCTGTCCTTGCCGCAGATAACGTTCAGTATAGTACCGCAGTCAACCGCACTGTTTGCGATAGGTCCTATCTGGTCAAGCGAGCTTGCGAATGCCACCAGACCGTAGCGTGATACTCTGCCGTAGGTTGGCTTAAGGCCTGTAACGCCGCAGAATGAGGCAGGCTGTCTTATAGAGCCGCCTGTGTCGCTTCCGAGTGCCGCAGGTGCAAGTCCTGCAGATACTACAGCCGCCGAGCCGCCGCTTGAACCGCCGGGTACACGGGATAAGTCAAAGGGGTTTCTTGTCTTTGCAAATGCGCTTGTCTGTGTAGAGCCGCCCATTGCAAATTCGTCCATACTTGTTTTTCCGAGAAGCACATAATTCTCGGCCTTCAGCTTTTCTATTACGTTTGCGTCATAAGGCGGAACAAAGTTTTCAAGCATCTTTGACGCACAGGTCGTTCTTATCCCGTCCGTGCATATATTATCCTTTATTGCAAGAGGTATACCGGTGAGTGCCTTTGCCTCACCCTTGTCTATAATCTCCTGCGCCTTTTCCGCATTTTTCAGTGCCTCGTCTTCGGTCACTGTGATATATCCGAGTACATCGGAATCTTTAGCCTTTATGCTGTCTGAATATTCCTTGCAAAGCTCTGCGGCGCTTATCTGCTTTGTATCGAGCATTTCACGCAGAGAGCCGAGCGTCTGTTTTTTAAGCTCCATTTATTCTCTTATCCTTTCGGCTCGTTTATCAGTCTACCATCTTCGGAACTACATAGCAGTTTCCGCTGGGCTGTGTGTTGCTGAGCAGCTTCTCTGTGGGGAATGAGGGCTTTGCAACGTCTTTTCTTACCTCGTCATAGCTTATACTGTTATTATCCTTGGTATCATCGTAAACTACGTCAAATTCCTTTACGGTGTCCATAAGCTCGATTATTGCGCTCATTTCGCCCATTACCTTTTCTTTACCCTCATCGGTATAATTGAGCTTACTCAGATTACACAGATGGTCAATGGTCTTTATATCCATTATGCCGTCATTCCTTTCCTGCGGGGCTTTTTCTGCCGTTTGTGGCAGAACCTACTGACCCATTATAGTTATACTTTAACTATTATACAACATTGCGAGCCTATTTGCAAGCGTTGGAGGGTAAAAAACTGTGTTTATGTGAGATTTAGCGTTTATCTGTAGTAAATTAGCTACCGATAGTTCTTTTTATCGGACAGCACTTCTCGGTTTCGCTATTCGAATCAATGCACTTGTCAATATGAAAGAGGGAGACAACCAAAGGGATCAGGGAGAGGGACTGCC
>ERZ773192.706-NODE-706-length-39472-cov-10.899942_pt1 | contig 39472 bp, 60 predicted proteins | sample MGYA00581010_ERZ773192 | MGnify/ENA primary metagenome ERZ773192 (study PRJEB29015, sample SAMEA2737741) | human gut metagenome | biome: human gut; feature: human-associated habitat; material: faeces | place: China | collected 2012 ...
TTAAGAAAAATATGTCTATAGAAGATATATCAGATGTAACTGGTTTAACAATTGATGAAATTAATAACTTAAAATAAAAAAATTATTATTCATAATATTAAAAAAATATCAGTTTTATTCTGATATTTTTTCTTTATCTAATACTTTATCAACAATACCATAATTAAATGCTTCATTAGAATCCATGAAATAATCCCTTTCAGTATCTTGTGCGATTGTTTCTAAATCTTTACCTGTATTTTTTGATAAAATCTTATTTAATTTATCTTTTAGCTTTAGTATTCTGTCCGCAGCAATCTTTATTTCTGTTGCTTGACCATTTACTCCTCCTAATGGTTGATGAATCATTACTTCACTATTAGGAAGTGCATATCTTTTACCTTTCTTACCACTAGATAAAAGAAATGCTGCCATAGATGCTGCCATACCTATACATATTGTTGATACATCACTTTTAATATAATTCATTGTATCATATATTGCCATACCACTTGTTATACTACCACCTGGAGAATTAATATAGATATTTATATCTTCATGATTAATAGAATCTAAATAAAGAAGTTCCGATACTATTATATTAGATAAATTATCATCTATTTCTCCAGATAAAAGAATAATTCTATCTTGAAGAAGTCTTGAGTATAAATCATATACTCTCTCTCCACTACTAGTTTTTTCTAATACATTTGGTATTAAATTCATTTTATTCACCCATTAATATGTTATCAATAATTTTAGTAAATATTCCTATAAATTAGTGACAAAATTGTATATTTTATGTTAAAATTTATAGTGAGAATAGGAAGGATAAAAATGGAAAAGGTAAAAGTAACATATTTAGGTAAATCATATTTATATCCAAGAGATATAACATTAGAAGATATATCAAAAGATTTTCAAAAAAATTATTTAGAAACAATAATAATGGCAGAGGTAAATGGTAGACCCTGTGAACTTAATTATAAAGTAACTGATGATGTTACTGTTGATTTTTTTGATCTAACATCACCAACAGGTAACAGGGTTTATGAAAGTGGTCTTATATTTGTTTTAGAAAAAGCATGCCTTAATATGCTTAATTCTGAAATAGAGGTAAAATATTCTATAGATAAAGGAATATATATAAAAACTTATAAAAAGATAACAAAAGAAGATCTTGATAAAGTATCAAGAGAAATGAAGGAAATTGTAAAAAGAAATTTACCAATACAAAAGAATTTAGTAAATAGATTAGAGGCAATTGATTATTATAAAAGTACAAAAAATTATGATAAAGTAAATGTATTAAAATATTCTGTAAATACAAATGTTAATTTATATAGATTAATGGATATATATAATTATTTCTTTTCTTACTTGCCTGTAAGTACAGGGGCATTAAAAGAATTTAAATTAACATATATTGATCAAAATAGTTTTGTACTTAGATATCCTAATATATATTATTTAAATAAAATACCTGTATATAAACATCATGACAAATTATTTAATGAGTTTAAAAAATATGATGAGTGGAGTGAAAAATTAGGCATTGAAAATGTTAGTTCACTAAATAATAAAGTAACAAAAGGTAATGTAGATGACATTGTATTATTAAGTGAAAATATACAAAATAATTCACTATTTAAAATATCAGAAACAATTTATAATAATAAAAAATTAAAATTAATATTACTTGCGGGTCCATCTAGTTCGGGTAAAACAACAACAAGTAAAAAACTTGAATTATTTTTAAAAGGATTTGGATTAAATCCTATCGCAATATCAATAGATAATTATTTTGTAGATAGAGATAAAACTCCAAGATTACCAGATGGTTCATATGATTTTGAATCACTAAACTCTATAAATGTTGAATTATTTAACAGAAATTTAAAAGATTTATTAGATGGAAAAGAAGTAACTCTTCCAGTATATAATTTTATAACAGGAAAAAGTGAATTATCAGATGAAAGTATAAAACTTGGAGAAAAGGAAATATTAATAGTAGAAGGATTACATGCTTTAAACGAGGAACTTACTTATTCAATAGATAAGAAAAATAAATATAAGATTTATTTATGTCCACTTACTGTACTTTCCTTAGATAATCATAATAGAATAAGAACAACAGATAATAGACTTTTAAGAAGAATTGTAAGAGATAATAGAACAAGAGGTTATAGTGCGAGCGATACATTATCTACTTGGGGTAAAGTAAGAGAAGGAGAAGAAAAGTATGTATTTCCTTTCCAAGATGAAGCAGATGTTATATTTAATACATCACTTATATATGAACTTGGGGTACTTAAAACTTATGCTGAACCACTTCTTTATTCAGTAGAAGAAAGTGATCCAATGTATAAAGAGGCAGTAAGATTATTAAATTTACTTAAAAATATTTTACCTATTAGTAATGATTATATACCAGTAGATTCTATAGTAAGAGAATTTATTGGTGGAGGATATTTTAAATTATAGGAGGAATTATAAAATGGTTAGAATAGCAATAAATGGTTTTGGAAGAATTGGAAGACTTGCATTTAGACAAGTATATGATGATAGTGATATAGAAGTAGTCGCAATAAATGATTTAACTGATACAAAGACACTTGCACATTTACTTAAATATGATACTGCACAAGGTAGATTTTTAGAAGATAGAATAACATATACAGAAGATGATATTGTTGTAGATTGTAAAAATATAAGAGTATATAAAGAAAGTGATCCTGAAAAACTTCCATGGGAAGAACTTGATGTAGATGTAGTACTTGAATGTACTGGTTTCTTTACAAGCAAAGATAAAGCAATGAAACATATAATTGCTGGTGCAAAAAAAGTAATTATATCAGCACCTGCTGGGGAAGATATAAAAACAATTGTATATAATGTTAATCATGAAGAATTAGATGGTGATGAAAAGATTATATCTGCAGCTAGTTGTACAACAAACTGTTTAGCACCAGTCGCTAAAGTATTAAATGATAACTTTAAAATAAGAACTGGATTTATGAGTACAATACATGCTTATACAAATGATCAAAATACACTTGATTCACCACATAAGAAAGGTGATTTAAGAAGAGCTAGAGCAGCAGCTTCTAATATTGTTCCAAATTCAACAGGAGCAGCTAAAGCAATTGGACTTGTAATACCAGAATTAAATGGTAAATTAGATGGAACTGCACAAAGAGTTCCAGTAGTAACAGGTTCAATAGTGGAACTTACTTGTGTTTTAGAAGATGATGTAACTAAAGAAGAAATTAATGAAGCATTTAAAAAAGCTGCTAATGTAACACTTGGATATACTGAAGATGAAATAGTTTCAAGTGATGTTATTGGAATTAGATATGGTTCATTATTTGATGCAACACAAACAAAAGTAATTGAATCAGGTGGTGTAAAACTTGTTAAAGTAGCTGCTTGGTATGATAACGAAATGAGTTATACAAGCCAAATGATTAGAACAGCAAAATACTTAATAGATATTATGGAAGAATAAAAGACCTCTTTTTAAGAGATCTTTTTTTATATTAAATAACTTTTGTTCCCAAGCATTTTTTTAGCATATTCTTCATATAATGCTTTAAATCTTTCATAATGGACAACTTCTCTTTCTCTTAAGAATGAAAGAGGCGCTAAAATATCTTCATCATCAGTTAAATCCATTAGATTTTCATATACAGTTCTTGCTTTTTGTTCAGCAGCCATATCTTCAGCAAGGTCTGTTAAAGGATCACCAGTTACAGCAAAATATGCGGCAGTAAAAGGTATTCCGTTCGCATTTTGTGGGAAAACAGCATTTTTGTGTTCAGTATACTGACTTCCAAGACCTGCTTTTTTTAACTCTTCAGGAGTCGCACCATCTAAAAGTTGATATACCATCGCACTTATTATTTCAAGATGTGCCATTTCATTAGTACATTTAAGTTGTCAATCAAAATCGTGCAAGATAATATCTAGGGAAAAGTTGTTCTTATTATCCTTTCCGCCCTTATCTTTTTTATAAATTATTTTTTCTATAACTAAATTTAATAGTTTATTTTTTTCTTCAGGAGTTAGTTCATCAGAATATTGCTTTAAGATTAATTCAATTATTGGAACTGTTTTCTTTTTAATTTTTAATTCTTTATCAACGTCTTTATTTTTCATAATCTGATTTTTTTTATCTTTCAGTTTATCAAGTTCTAAATTTAAAGTATTTGTTCTATTAATAAATAATTCTTTTGTATAAGTACCATTTTCTACTAATTCGCAGGCTTTTTCTATCTGTATCTTACATCTATCTATTTTATTATTAATAATGTCTAATAAGTCTTTATTAGTGTCTATTTGCTTCTTTATTTCCTTTTCATAATTATTTATATAGTATTTATAATCTATTAATAAATTGGCTAAAGATTCTAATATCTTTTTTTCAACTAAATCTAAATCACTAGAAACACATTCACATCTTAATTTACTACAAATTAATGTGTCTTTGTGAGGTGCTTCAGGGATATCTTCGAAAGTTGTTATTGCTTTATCAAATTCATCAGTTTTAATGCTTAAAAGTTCCTTTAATTCATACCATTTTTCAGCACGTGGAATAGTAAATTTTTGATCATTACTTGAAAACCAATGATCTACGATACTCTTGGAAATGTGTAAAGAACGTGCAATATCATTTAAACTATAATTACCTTTATTATCTCTTAAAAGTAACCTTAATTTTGTTTTATCAACAGGATAGCATCTTTTTTTTCTTTCTTTTTTCTCTTTTTTTTGATAGTATGGTCTTCTTTGCATACTACTTCCGCAATAACCACATTTGATTAATCCAACAAGTGGATTTTTTATTTCTTTTTCACTAGAAATACATTTAGATTTATTTAATTTCAATTTTTCTTCTATTCTTTTTTTTGTTTCTTCATCCAGTATAGGTTTATGTTTTCCTTTTACAAGTATATAATCATTTGAAGTTGGCTTTCTTTTTATTATTTGACCGTCACGCAATGTTTTAACCATTTTTCTTTTGTTCCATGTTAAATAACCATAAACGGATGGACTTGTCATTATTCTTCTTACCATTGCTGGCGACCAACTATTTGATTTTCTAGGCTTTATACCTAAATAATTTAAATAATTTGCTGTGTTTGTTGTTCCCATGTTATTAATTATTATGTTAATATTTTCTCCAGGCTTAAAGTAATCGCTTGGAATATGAACGTTATTTATATTTATATTATGAGAAGATGCAATAGTATCAATTGTATCATTTTCTTTAATTGTATAATAAATACATTTATTATTTAAAGTTAATTTAAGAATACTTCCTACTTTCATATTAGAATTTACAATTATGCTTTTTCTTACTCCAAAAAGTTTTGCAATACTATATAAAGTATCATTCTCTTTTACTTGATATGTCGTGTTTAATCCATTTAGTAATATGTTTGCTGCTAGTCTAATTACTCTTGATTCATTATCATTCTCAATTAATATAAATCCTTTTTCGTTTATTAATTTTTCTTTTGTATATCCATATGGCAAAACGGAACCTACATATTTTCCATCTTTTACACTTCTAATACGCCCTCTATTTAATATTTTTTTAGTATATTTTAAATACTTTCTAGCTTGGAATAAACCATCCTCAAAATAAGATAAATCATCATCATTTTCCAAATTGTAAATCTTAAATGGGGTTATTATTTTTGTGTTTGTATATAAAAATGTTTGTGCTATTATTCCTTGATCTATTGAACTACCACGAGCCAAACGTTCTACTTCTATACAAACAACAGCTTTAATATCCTGTCTTTCAACTATCGATAACACTTCTTGAACAACAGGACGATCCTCAATAGTATCACCAGAAGCAACCTCTCTATAAATATTTTTTTCTGGAATAGGTTTTCCGAATATGTTAATAATAAAATCTTGTAATTCTTTTTCATGTCTTTGTAGTGTTTTTTCAACAGATTCCTCTTTAAAGTAATCTGAGTCTTTTCTTGACTTTCTTAAATAGATTATAAGTTGGTCCAGTATTTCGTCAACAGTTAGATTTTTTTGTATATTTAAAATTTCTAAAATTGTAGTTAAATTCATATTATAGCACTTTCTTTCTCTTTAATTTTATGCTATAATTGTATAGAAAAACCTATACAATTATAGTTTCTATTTAGTCTCTATTTTTTGTTAAGTGTGGTAACTTATTGGTTTTTCATTTTAACACTTCATGCGTCAACATGGAGTGTCTTTTTTTTACGCTTTTATTTTTTTCTTTTCTTCTTCTTTTGATTTACAATATTGGTATACATGATTAGTTACATAGCAATCATCTGTTGCTCTATGTGAATTATATTTTAAGTTGAAGTATTCTTTTAAAGTTTCTAATTTATGATTTTCTGTATCATTTATATATCTTCTTGCTAAATATAATGTATCTATATTTTTATTTTGAATTAATTTTAAGTTTTGTTCGAATAATTTGGATTCAATAAATCCAAGATCGAAACTTGCATTGTGTGCAATTAAAGTATAATCTTCAATCCAATTTATAAAATCTGGTAATACTTTTTCTATTGTTTTACAATCCTTAACCATATCATCATCTATTCCAGTTATTTTTGTTATTCTACTGCTTATATGTATCTCAGGATTTATTAAAACATTAAATGCATCAATTAGTTCATTATTTTTATACTTAAGTGCACCAATTTCTATAATTTTATCATCATTTGCATTAAGTCCTGTTGTTTCCAAGTCAAATACAATATAATCATCTACTAATTTTCTGGCCTTACCGTTTTTATATAAGGTATTTGTTGTATAAGTATTCTTTTCATTATTTATATTTCTAAAAGTATTATTTTCACTATTTGTATTTTTAAAGGTATTTAAATCATATCCACAGAATGGACAAAATAAACTATTGTTTTTAATTTCTCTTTTACAATTAACGCATATTCTTCTTCTGTCATTATTTATAACCTTTGAATTATTGTTTAAATTTACAATTTTAACAATATCTAAAATCCAACCTATACAAAATAATCCACCTGTAAATAAATATAATAATCCTAATCCTATTTTTTTATTATAGAAGTGATGTAATCCAAACCAACCTCCGAATATACATAGTATTAATGATGTGTTTTTATCTTTTATTTCGTAATTTATCATTTTTTATTAATCCTTTCAACTATTTTTTAATAATTGGTAAAATTTAACTTAAAAATTTATAATATATAACCTCAAGGAGGGGTTACATGGATATTAATATTATTAGATTATATTTAATAATGAAAAAATATAATCTAAATATTAAACAAACAATAGAGTTTATTCTTGATAAAGAATAGACTTTTTTATTTGTCATCTCCAATTATAAATTTTTTGTTAGCAATGATGAAGTCTGTTATTTTTGCTAGATTTTCATCACTTAACTCCTCGTTGTCATCTAAAAATCCTGCTTCCTTTAAAGCACGTTTAATTTTATATATTTCCTTATATTCTTGTCCAGGTGCAAAGTGTTTAGATGGTTCTATTACATCATCACAAACTAAATAATCCAAAGTGCAATTAAAAAAATCAGCAAGTTTTTTTAATGTGGACTTTTGTATTTTATCTGTTCCTCTTGTATAAAATCCTTTTAGTGTAGTATAAGGAATATTACTTTTTATTGATAATTCGTTTAAATTATTAATATTTTTTTCTTTCATTAAATATTCTAATTTATCTAAAAAATCCATATATATTACTTCCTTTCAAAATAGATTATACACCTTAATATTTACTAAGTAAAGTAAAAAATTACCTAAAAAGGTAAAAAAATACAAAAAATGTATTGACATATTACCTAAAAAGGTATATGCTTGTGTTAAAGTTACCTAGAAAGGTAATTATTAGAATAGAGGAGGAATAGTAATGTTTAGAAACTTGTTAGCAGAAATGGCAAGATTTAAAGTAAGTAATGATGATTTAATAAAGACATTAGATTTTAAATCTGAAAAGACATTGAATAATAAACTCGCAGGTCGAACTGAATTTACAAGAAAAGAAATGTTTTTGATAAAACAGAATCATTTTCCAGATTATGATTTGGAATATTTATTTAAAGAATTCGACATACCATCAAACGAAAAATCAGACACTGAATAACATAAGATTTAATGAGGTGTTGAAATGAAAGAAAGTTACCACACAATAAAAGATTTTAAGCTTGACCAAACAAAGGTTAAAATTTGTATAAAAAATATTCCTACGGAAGAACAAATAAAAAGAAAATTAACACAAATTTATGATGTGATTAATGAGATAGCAGATTCAGCAAAAACAAGAGGAATTGATACTTCAAAATGGTTTTATACAAATAAGCAATTAAAAAAGTTAAAAGAAAACCCTAACAATAATTTTATTTAACTTTTTTATAAAAAATAATGGACAAGCATCATTGAAAGGATAAGAAGACTATGAAAAAGAAACGTAAATTAAAAAAATGGGTTAAAGTAACTCTATTTATATTATTTATAACAATAATAACATTAATAATTATGAAAGGAGTTAATAACTTTAAGAAGTTGGCTAATGATTGTGATAAAAGTAAAGGATATATATGTACATATTACGAAATTAGACAACATTCTTTAAGTAAGTAAGATTATGAAAATAAAGTATAAAAAAAGATTTATGAATTGTACTAGAACTCATAAATCAAATTGTAAACTTTGTAATTTACTCTCTAATTGTACCAAATTTTGAGGGTAAAGTCAAAAAATGGAACGATTGGAGGTAGAACATGAAAGATAGTTATATAATGCATTGCGATTATGATGATCATTTTAATTTATTAACAGATGAAGAACTTGGACGACTTATTAGAGATGTAAATAATTATGTAAAAAATGGTGTTTTACCTCATTACACAAAAGAAGATCGTGTTTTAAATATGGCTTTTAGTTTTATGAAAACCAACATTGATATAGAAACTCAAAAATATATCAAAAAATGTGAAAAAAACAAAGAAAATGGTAAACGTGGTGGGCGACCTAAAAATTCAGAAAAACCGAATGGTTTTAGAGAAAACCCAACAGAGGCCAAAAAACCCGATACTGATACTGATACTGAAACTGATACTGATACTGAAACTGATACTAATACTAGTGTGTGTAATAATAGCGCATGCGAAAACATATGTCACTTAGGAAGTAAATTTAAATCAGAGTCATGTTTCTATTGTATGAAAAAACATCTATGTAAAAATAAAGAGTCGCCAGACTTCAAAATAAAACATCCTAATGAAACATTTGAAAGTTGGGATGAAAGAAAAACAGAGACTTATAATTCATTAATTCAAAATATGAAAGAAAATGGACAAGCCGTTATTCCAGAAGAATTATTAAATTATGACTGGTTAAATAATTAGAAAGAAAGAGGAAAAAATATGAAAAATTTAATAACAAAAAAAGATATAGATAACATTTTAAAAGATACACTAATTAAAGTTGAACAATACGGAGATAAAACAACAGTTTTAAAAGCTACATTGCCTAATGACTTTGTAATTGTTGAGAGCTCTAGCTGCGTAGATCCTTCAAACTTCGATATGAAAGTTGGAGAAGAAATATGTATGGAAAAACTATGTAATAAAATATGGGAACTAGAAGGTTATAAATTGCAATCAAAATTTATGGAGGAAAAGAAAAATGAGAATAACTAGTGTAAAAACAAAAAAATTAAATGATGCCGCAAATACGAGACTTATTGGTGTTGCATCTGCTGTAATTGATAATGTATTTATTGTAAAAGATATAAAAATAATTAGAGGTGATGATCATTTATTTATCTCAATGCCTAGTCAGAAAATGCCAGATGGAAGTTATTCAGATGTAGCTCATCCACTTAACAAAGATTGTCGCAAATTATTTGAAGATGCAATTTTAAAAGAATATTATAGCGAAGGTGTAGAAAATGAAGAAGTTGAGAATTAAAATTAAAAAAATATTTGATAATTATATTAATTTCACTTTATCAAATGAATTTAAAAATATATTGATTATTTTATTAGTGATTTTATTATTTGCAATTTTCTTATATTGTTTAATACTTACTGATTTTACAAAAAAACTAGAAACTATTAATACAGATCGTGAAAAAGATTTTGCAGAAATAACTAAAGAAAATGAGAATTTAAAAAAAGAATATAGAAGTATTGTTATAGAAAATGAAACATTAGAAGAGGCTTTAAGCAATTTTCTTACTCCAAATTCAGAAAGTGAGGATGATTCATTATGATAATAAGTGTTATATCCCTTTTAGTTGGTTTATTGATTGGACTTGTTGTTATGGATATTGGCTACAATCAAAAAATAAATAGTATGAAAACTTATATTATAGAACAAAAGAAAATTATTAATAAAAAAGATAAATCGTTAGTTGAAACAATATATATATTACAATCCATAAAAAGATTTATAAAAAACGAAAAAAGATTTATAAAAAATCTTAAACCAGTTCCTGTATCAAAATTAGAAGATGAAGAAAGTATAATTGCTGGTAAGTACATTTCACTTATAAATATTCAAAATGAGATAAGCAGATTAGAAAGAACATTTAATAGTAAAAAATAGCATTATAAAAAGGTATAAAAAATTTAAAAACTATTTTTACTAAAAAAATTATTTAAAACCAATAATTATAAAGAAAAAGAGGCTATTATACTGAGGTAACAAAATTATTTGTGAATGTTACCTCTAATATATAGCAATAGGGGTGATTTAGATGACCATTGAAGAATTAGAAAATAGCATTGATAATTTCATGACTGATTTAAGAGATTCAGAAATAAAGCAATCAAGTTTGCAAGTATATAAAGCAAACATAAATCAATTTATTAATTATTTAAAAGAACAGAATAAAATAGATTTTAATAAAAATGATTATATCAATTACAGGGATTATATGAAAGAAAATAAAAAGTATGAGATTACAACAATAAATAAGTACATCGTAATCTTGAATAAATATTTTTCTTACTTAAAGCATGATGATTTAAAAATAAAACAATTACGACAGCAAAAAAAACATTATTTAGAAAATGTTCCAACAGTTGTAGATTATAAAAGAATACTAAGAGCAGCGAAGAAAAATGATATAATTGCATATTATTTTATTCTTATTGCTTCATATACAGGAATGCGAGTTTCTGCAATTTTAGAAATAACTATTGAATCACTTAAAGAATCTAAGCATAATGAGGATTATATAAAAATCTATTCAAAAGGTAAGTATAATGAAGTACCTTTTCCTGCGTGGCTTAGAAGAGAAGCTTTAAAATATGCTAAAGAAAAGAAAATTAATAAAGGTTATCTATTCCCATCTCCATATAAAAAAGGGAAACCTTACACAAGAAAAACAATGTGGAAGAAAGTTCACAAAGTTACAGGCTTAGCAAGAATTGATTTAGAAAAAGGACATCCACATGCATTCAGACATTTGCTGGGTAAAGAAATAACGAAAGAAATTAATGATAGTCAGACTATTGCAGATATTTTCGGACACGAAAGTTTGAAAACTACATCACAATATCAGCAAAAAACGAAAAAAGAAATATCTAAAATTTTAAATGATTTTAGATTCAAATAATTTAGGAGGTAGAAAAATGAATTTATGGATAAGAAGTCAAGAAAAAGAAAGATTAATAAAACCAACAGATCTTTATATAGAAGAAACTATCGATTATGTAAATAAATGTAGTGAATTTGATATTTATGCTTTAAATTATGCTAATAATGACATAAGAATAGGGACTTATCAAACAAAAGAAAGAGCATTAGAGGTATTAGAAGAGATTCAAAACATATTAGTTGGGACAATAATAATTAAATCAAATGCTTTCCTCTCACCATCTGATCAAGAAAAATTAAGAGAAAGATTTAAAACTGATACATTACCAATTATTGAACAACCAAGTTATGAAATAAAACCATTGCAAAATTTTATTGTTTATAAAATGCCAGAGGAGTAATAATCATATGAATAGATATAATTTAAACTATAAAAATGCAATAAAATATATAAGTTTAATAGACAGAATAAAATTATTATTTGTTAAACCAATGTATTTGTGTAGTAAAGAATTTAATTTTAAAATCAAATATAAAGTACATAAAGGAAAATTATATATTTTGAAAGAAATGTGGGAGAATAAACAATGAAAGATAAATTAGAAACTGGCGCAATGTTAAATCCTAAATGTCAAGAATGTTCAAAAAAAGATACTTGTAATAACAAAACATTATGTGCTTATTTAATACCAGTAAAGATTGGTGTTGTTATAAAAGAAGATATACAAAATTTAATAAGTAAATCATTAAATATAGAAATTAATAGTGAAACAGACTATAGCAAAACCTGTTACATGAAAAGAGGAAGTAAATGACTGAAATATGGGTTAGAAAAAACAAGTATATTAGATTGAGAATCACAGAAGTCGGTTGTACTTACAGAGCTGATATATCTTTTAACAAATATTATTATAACGAAAGTATTACTAGATATTATGAAATAAATTTTGTTGTATTTCATCCTTATGATTATTCTTCTTCAGAAGAAGCTTTTGAAAAAGCAAAAGAGTGGTTATATGAAGAATTAAAACTATTACAAGATAATATGAATTTAAGAGAGGTGTCAGAATGAGTTTAGATGTTAAAAATGATAGCATATATGCAACTAAATTTTATACTATGCAAAAGCAAATTGATGATTTACAACAAGAAAATAAACAATTAAAAGATAATCGTGATAAGTTAAAAGAAGAATTAAGAAAAATAAGACAATCAACTTTTACAAAATATGGTAAGAACGAATGGGAAAATTGTCTATCATTTAATGATGATATATTACCGTTAATTAAAAAAAATCAAGAACTAGAAAGAAGTGATAGTAATGAATAAATATTGTTATGAAATAAAAGATGGAAAATGTAAAGGCTATTTTAAAATATATCAAGCAAAAAATGGATCTATTCAATTAATGTTGGGTAATTGTAATACTACTTTATCAGCACAACAAATATTGGATTTAAACATATATACATTTGATTTAATTGATTATGACCACGATAGATTTTTAGAATTTTATAAGTTAGGTGATAGTAGTGAAAAAGATAATTGATATTGTTGATATTAAAAATGCAAAATATTTAAAATTTTATGTGGAAAATGGATTTATATATTGCGAAAATTCAAGCGGTGAAAGAGTAATAGTAGGTGATAATAATGTTAAATATTAAAGATAATGACTTAAATGACATAAGAAAATATTTAAACTTAAGAAAACAATATACTAAATTAGAAAGAAGTTTAGAAAAAAGATTAGCAGATATTATTGATATGAAATACGGAGATTATATAAGTGGATTTGAAAATCATAAAGTTAAAGTTGATAAAGATGGTAAAGAATATATTCTATTTGATAATGATTGTAGAGCATATAAACAAGTAGAAGGACATTTTGTTTATCAAGTAACAAGATGGGAAGACGATTATTATGGAAGTATTTTTTATTTAATAAAAGATAACGAGTATTTAAGAATAGAATTTTAATAAAGAAAGTGAATGAAGATAATGTTATTAAGTATAAGCCCTGTAGGACCTATCATTGTGCCAAAAACAATCAATTGTAGTGATTATGCAGTACCACAATGGTTAGGAATAAGTTTAATTGTTTTGTTAGCATTGTGCATTTTAGCACTATTGATTTTAGTAATAAAAATGATTTTTGATTAGGGGTGATAGTAATGAATGAAGCAGAAGAAGAGTTAATTCTAATTATGGATGAAAAATTTGATAATCCAATTGAAGTAATTGAGCAACAGGAAAAATTTATAGAATATTTAACTATTAAAATTGAAAAACTACAATGCGAAAAATCAAAATTAATCGAAATGTTAAATCAGCAAGAAATATCATTAACTTCCAGAAAAATCTAAAAAAGAATATAGGAGGTAAATGAATATGGCTAAAGTTTATAATTCTAGATGGGAAGCAAAACCATTAATAGTAAATTTTAATCAAAAGCAGTGGCGACAAGATTTTGCAGCATTTATTAGAAAAAAATTATTCTGGGATAGTACTACAATGGTAACTAGATCAAAAGCAAAAACAAAGGGTGTTAATTTAATTACTAAAGGAATTAAAACCTTTGAAGTTTATAACGGATATGGTGGTAGTGTCAAAGTAGAATATCAAAATGAAAATGAAATTCTATATACTACTAATCCTGATTTAGTAAATAAATATTTAGAAGAAAGGAAAAAATAGTATGAATAATAATGTTCGTTGTTCTTTTTGTGGAATCATTATTGAAGATACATTTTACAAATGCTTAGATAATTATTTACAAATTTGTTTTTTTGATACAGAAGGAGAAAATTGTTTTTGTTCAGAAGAATGTTTTTGTAAATATATGAATTTACAACAAGAAAAAATAGAAGAGGAAAATAAGCCGGAGGTATTATCTAGTGAAAAATGATGTGCAACCAATAGAAGAAGCTACAAAAGAATTGGGCGATGCTTTTAAAAAAGCTCTTCTACCGCTTACAGATGTTATAGAAAATATTTGTAAAGCATATGTTAATGTTTTTGAAAATTTAAAAGATAAAATATTTATATTTGAAAAAAAGAAGATTTCTCGAAAACGATTTATTAAACTTTTGATTAGTCAAGGTTATCAAAGAAACGAAGCTAATAAAATTGTTTGGTGTTATCATAGAGAAAAAGGAAAATATACATTTTTAGATTATATTATTGAAAGTAATAAGAAGGAGGAAAAGTAATATGGCTGCAGATATAACAGCCAACGAAGAAAAATCACAAAACCTTAAAGAAATAACAAATTATATAATTGAAGAGTTGATTAAAAGAAACATTTTGAGAAAAAATAATTCAACTTTTCAAAATACGGAATCACTTCTTTATAGATACAATGATTTAAAAAAATCTATACAAGATCGAGAAGAAGAAATAGAAGAAATAAAATCATACGGATTAAGAGGTAAATCTAAATCAATAGTTAAAATGCCAGAAGGTGTACATAAAGATTATGACGAAATAGAAGAAGAAATAATAGAAAACATTTATTCAAGTATTAAAAGAACACAACTTATAATTAACAGAATAGATCGTATTATAAAAAAATTTAGTGATGATAAGTATATAGAAATTATTAAATTAAAATACTTTGAAAATAAAACACAACAAGATATTGCAGATTATTTTGAAAAAGATACTACAACAATTTGGAGAAATAATAAGCGATTAATCAATGAAATAAAGGTTTATCTTTATCCAGAAGATGTTATTAAAGAACTTAACTATTGACAAAATGCAATAAGTGGTGCAATAAGTACGCAATTGACATACCAATTTTTTTATAATATAATGTGTACAATGAAATTATTAGAAATTGATAAACACGTTTGGTTTACAAGCGTGTTTTTTTGTGTGTTTGGAGGTATTATGGCTAAAGATTTTGCAAAAGAATTTTATCGTTCAAGTGCTTGGCGTAAGACTAGAAACTATATATTCAATAAAAATCATGGAATATGTGAACGTTGTTCCGGAGCATTTGGCCCAGGTGAAATCGTACATCATAAAATCTATTTAACACCTAATAATATTCATAATCCGGCAATAACTTTAAATGAAAATAATCTAGAGTTATTGTGTAGAGTATGTCATGCGTTAGAACATGAAGGTCAATTATGTACAGATAAATATCTTATGTTTGATGATGACGGAAACTTAGTTGAGAGGAGTATAGACAATGTCATTAATAATTTATACAAATAATATTGTGATTAGTTATGATATTGTTTTTAGTGGTACTGTAGAAGAGTTAGCGCAAGCACTTGATGAAGGCTTAGTACTATTAACAACAAAAGAAGGTAATAAAGTATTAATTAATCCAGAGCAAGCAGTGTCAATTGAAATAAAAAACTCCCCCCTAAATTAAAATAAAAAACACTTTCCAGTGAACCGCGCTTGAGTCCTTTCTATAACCGATTCAGTCGCATGAGGGGGGTGTAGTCAAAGGTGGTGCAGATATGGGAAACGAAGAGCTTAATTCTAAAGAATTAAAAGAAGATGATAAATTTTCGATTGAATTAAAAAAACTTAAAAAAATATTCAAAAATATACCAAAAGATAAAAAGAATTTAGTAAATAAACTTATAGAAAGTGCCGCTTTTATGTCAATTGAATTAAAAAAATTGGAACTTTATATAAGTGAAAATGGTGTTACTGAGGAATATCAAAATGGTAGAGAACAATGGGGTACAAAAGTATCTACAGAAGCATCTGTTTATAACACTATGATAAAAAATTATACTTCTATCATAAAACAACTATGTGAATTATTGCCAGATGGTTTACCTTCATCTAAAGAAGGTAATGCTTTAATGAATTTTGTCACTAAACCAAAAGGTAAGTAATATGAATTACATTAGAGAGTATAATAGTAAATTACAATCTGGCGAAATAAAAACAAGTAAACGAGTTAAAAAGGTTTACGAAAGATTAATAAATGAAATGGACAATCCCGATTGTCCGTTTTATTTTGATGAAAAAACTGCTAATAGACCAATAGAGTTTGCAGAAACTTTTTGTAAACAATCTCAAGGTTGTTTAGGTGCAGACTTAAAACTTGAATTATTTCAAAAAGCATACATTCAGGCTTTATTTGGTTTTTTAGATAAAAAAACTGGATATAGAAGATTTAATGAAACAATGTTTTTGGTTGGACGTAAAAATGGAAAGACAACTATGCTTTCAGCAATAGCATTATATTTGTTAATTGCAGATTACGAAGGTGCTGCAGAAGTATATTCAGTTGCAACAAAAAAAGAACAAGCAAAAAAGGTTTTAACAGAAGCTTGCAATATGGTAAAGCAAAGCCCAGAGTTGAGGTCTGTTCTTAAAAAAAGAAGAAATGATTTATATTTCAATGCAACATCATCTATTTTTGAAGCACTAGCTTCTGATTCTAATACACTAGATGGATTAAATAGTCATGCAGTTATTATTGATGAGTTGCACGCAATTAAGGATAGAAACTTATATGAAGTTATGAAACAATCTATGACATCAAGAAGACAACCACTTCTTGTTATGATAACTACTGCAGGTACAGTCAGAGAGTGTATTTTTGATGATAAATATGATTATGCTTGTCGCGTTGCTGATAATGAAATAGTAGATGATCACTTTTTACCAATCCTCTATGAACTTGATAATCGTGAGGAATGGGTGGATCCTAATTGTTGGATAAAAGCAAATCCAGGTTTAGGAACAATTAAAAGTTATCATAATCTTTCTATTGAAGTTGAGCGTGCTAAAAATGATCCTAAAAATTTACCAGGTTTATTATGTAAGGATTTTAATATTCGTGAAAATGAAAGTAATGCTTGGTTGAGTTTTGAAGAAGTTAATAATACAGAAACTTTTGAGTTAGAAGAAGTAAAGAATACCTATGCAATAGGTGGGTGTGATTTATCTGCTACAACAGATTTAACTTGTGCAACTTTACTTGTTAGAAAATCAAATGATGAAAAGATATATGTATTACAGCATTATTTTTTACCGCAAATAAAAATAGACAGATTAGATGAAAAAAACACACAAGAAGCACCATACAAGCAATGGCGTGATAGAGGTTTGCTTACTGTGTGTGAAGGTAGTAGAGTAAATTATTCTGAAGTAACAGATTGGTTTGTTCAAATGCAGCAAGAATATGAAATAGATCCTATTTTTATTGGTTATGATAGAGCACTTGCGGGTTATTGGGTTGACGAAATGAAATCAAATGGTTTTCAAATGGAAGCCGTCGCTCAAGGACCATTTACTTGGAGTCAACCGATGAGGGAGATGGGCGCAGCACTTGCTGATAAAAAAGTAAATTATAATAATAATCCAATATTAAAATGGTGTCTAACAAATACAGCAGTAAAAAAGAGTGGTTTAAATAATATTCAACCAGTAAAAATAAATGAGCGTCGTAGAATTGATGGAGCCGTATCACTTCTTAATGCGTGGGTATTGTATGTCAAGTATTATGAAGATTTTATGTATAGTGTGGGGTGAGTAAATGAAAAAGAGAGGTTTATTTAAAACAATATTTGGAGAAAAAGAAAAAATAAAAGATACAGTTAATTCAACAGAATTTAATATGTATAGTTTATTAAATTCTTTTAATTCAATATACCAAATGAATACAGGTAACGCCTGGGATATGAACATTGTAAGAAGTGCAGTTGATGCATATTGTAGGAACTTTGCAAAATTAAAAGCAAAGCATACTAGAATAGGGAAAACAGGTACATCTAGATTAGAAAAAACATTAAACTATAAGCCAAATTCAATGATGGAAGCTTATAGTTTTTATTATAAAATAGCTGCAAATTTAAAGTTAACTAATAATGCATTTATTTATCCGGAATGTAGCGACTCGGGAGATATAATTGCGTTTTGGCCTTTAATGAGTAATCAAATTGTACTTCTTGAATATAAAAAACAATTATATTTAAAATTTATCTTTAAAACTGGAAAAATAAAAGTTGTTCCATATGAAGAAATTATTCACCTTAGGGGACATTTTTTTGATAATGACATTTTTGGAAGCAGTAATAGAGCTTTAAGACCAGCACTGGATACAGCAAACGCGATAGACCAAGGTGTGTCAAATGGTGCAAAGATGATTAACAGCGTTAGAGGTATTTTATCGGCTAAGATTTCATCTAAAGAAGATGATTTAGCAAAACAAAGAGATAAATTCGTAGAAAACAATTTTAAAATTTCATCAAATGGAAGTGGAATTATTGTCACTGATTCAAAGATGGATTATAAGCCAATTGATGAGAAAACATCTCCAATTTCGAAAGACCAATTAGAGTATACAAAAAATGCTATATATGACTATTTTGGAGTAAATGAATCAATAGTACAAAATAAGTTTGATGAGAATGAGTGGAATGCATTTTATGAGGGTGCTATTGAGCCTATTGCTATACAAATGAGTCAATGCTTTACTAACAAAATTTTTACTGATAATGAGCGAAATTTTGGTAATGAAATAACATTTGAAGCAAATAGACTTCAATATGCTTCTAATGCAACAAAAGTATCTGTCGTTCAAGCTTTATCACCAGTTGCGGTTTTAATGATTGATGATGTTAGAGAAATGTTTAATTTGGCTCCACTTCCAAATGGAGAAGGACAAAAGGTTTTGCAATCTCTAAATTATATTAATTCAAAAATTGCAGATAATTATCAGTCTGGAAACAAAAACGATGAAAATGACAAAGGAGATAAAGGAGGTGGAAGTAATGGCGAAGAATAAAGAAGAAGTAGAACAATCAATAACTGAAGAAGTAATACAACTTGAAAGTTATATAAGTTATGAACTTTTAGAAAAAAAGAAAAAAGAAAAACCAAATGCAAAATTTATTTTGCCAAATGGAAAGGAGGCTGTTCTTAATGCCAAACAAAAATAAAAACAATGTAGTTAATAAAACAAATCGTGAAATAAGAATGTTTTCAGATTTCAAATTAAAAGAACTTAGAAGCGAAAACGATGAAGAAAAACAGGACTATGTACATGGTGTACCTGTTGTTTTCAATGTTCCAACTTGCTTGTATGAGTATGAAGGAGTAAAGTTCTATGAACAAATAGATCGCCACGCATTTGATAATTGTGATATGTCAGATGTTATTTTTAACTATAATCACGGAGGACCAGTTCTTGCAAGATTAAGAAATAACACTTTAAAATTATCATTAAATGACGTTTGTATGGAAATGGATGCATTTCTTGGCGGTACGAATAATGGTAGAAACACTCTTGAAGAAATAAGAGGTGGCTACATAGATAAAATGAGTTTTGCTTTTGTAGTTGCAGAAGATGAATATGATTCAGCAACACATACAAGGACAATTACTCGTATTAAAAAGCTATACGATGTTTCAGTAGTTGATATACCAGCTTATGATCAAACAAGTATTTCTGCTAGGTCGTTCTTTGAGGTGGAGTACGAAAAAGAACAAAGAGCTTTGGAGCAAGCCAAACTTAGAGAAATATGTATAGCAAAATCTAAAATCTAAAAAGTTCGATAAGGAGGAAAAGAAGATGAACGAAAAAAGATTAAAAGAAATAAAAGACAGAAAAGTAGAAATAAGAAGTCTTTTAGAAGATACTTCAAAAGAAGTAAATATGGAAGAAATAAATAAAGAATTAGATGACTTAAATAAGGAACAAGCATCTATTGAAGCAAGAAATAAAGTTGCTTTACAACTAAGGAATAGCGAAATAGAAGCAGATAAAGAAACAAAAGTTTCAAGTGATGACGATGATGATGAGGAGGAGGTTGAAATTATGACAAAAGAAGAAAGAAAATCAAAAATGTCAAAAGAAGTAAGATCATTCTTAAAATATATGATGTCTGGTGGTAAAGAAACAAGAGGTGTAACTTTACAAAATGGACAAGCAGTTGTTCCAGAAGAATTAGATAATGAAATAATTACTGAAATGCGTGAAGTATCTGATGTAATGAATTTTATTAATTTAAAAAATGTAAAAGGTACTTTAAGAGTAGGTAATATAACTGCAATTGATGCTAATAAGGATAAAGACGGAGATACTATTGAAGCAAAAGGTGGAGTAACTGGAGATATTACTTTTGGTTCATATAGAACAAGTGCAAAAATAGAATTAGGTGTTGGTTTAGATTCTGAAAGTTTAGACGCATTTAAAGAAATAATTGTAAGTGAACTTGCTTTAGCCCTTGCTCTTGAAATAGAAACTCAAGTTTTAAATGGAACAGGAACAAATGAAGCAAAAGGTTTATTTGTTGAAGAATTACCAGCTGCACAAAAAATGACTGTTAAACTTACAGATTTTTGTCATACAAGTTTAACAACTTTAAAAGGATTAATTCGTCAAGCATATGGTAAACGTGCAAGTTTCCTTATCAATACTAAAACTTTCCATTCATTAATTGAAGGTATGGTTGGTACTGATAAACATCCTATATATAATTCTGATACTGAATTATTATTAAAGAAAAGTGTTATTCTTTCTGATGAGGCTCCAGAAAATAAAATTCTTTATGGCTTTGGAAAGAGATATTGGTACAACTATAACATGGCACCACAAATTTCAAGCTCTGAACATGAAAAATTCTCTGATGGTTTAATTGTTCACAGAGCTTTAGCATTTGGTGATGGTCACGTTATGGATAAAAAAGCATTTGCTGTTTTAACAATTGATACTACTGCAGCTGCTTCTTCTAATACTGAGGTGAAAGGATAATGAGAACTTATAAATTAAAAGTAGCAATGCCATTTACTGATAAGTATGATGAAGAAAGAAAATATAAAAAAAATGAAATAATAGATGTAACTGAAGAAAGGGCTTTAGAGCTTTTTTCTTCAGATTATCATTTAGTTAAATATGTTTCTTATGAAGATGATAATAATGGTGAAATTTTAGAAGAAAATAAAAGTTTAAAAAAAGAAATTGAATTATTAAATTCTAAAATTGTTGAATTAGAATCTTCAACTAAAAAAGAAAAGGTAGTAGATAATGCTAATAAAATAGAAAAAAATAACAATAAAAATGAAGAAAAATAATTTTTTTGAGGAGTGATATTATGAACAATAAAGTAAATGATGAATTTATTAAAGAAATCAGAGGTTTTCTTAGAATAACTATTGATGATCCAGTAATAAATAATGAAATAGTTACTCACATTAATGCTTGTAAAAAGGATTTAATGAGAAATGGTATCACTTCAACAAAGGCTAATGATGAAAAGGATAGTCTAATAAAAACGGCTATTCTTCTTTATTGTAAGGCCGAATTTGGTTTAGATAATAAGAATTATGAAAAATATCGAAATTCTTATGAAACATTAAGAACTGAACTTGCTATGACTTCTGAATACATTAATGAGGTGAAATAATATGTGGGATAAAATTTTATATTTAATGGAAAAAATAGAAACATTTGATAAACTTAATAGACCGCATTCTTCTTATAAAGAACATGAAGTTTATGCAAATAAAAAGTCTATTAAAAGAAGTGAGTTTTATCAAGCATATGCTGCTGGATATAAGCCAGAAAAATGCTTTGAAGTTAAGACTGTAGAGTTTGATGAAGATAAGTATACCCATGCAAAGTATGAAGGTACTATGTATAGAATACTACGATCTTATGAAATAGATAGCGAAAATACTGAAATAGTACTTACAGGATTTGCAAATAAACATGACAAATAGTAATGTAGAATTTATTAATACTTCGTCTGAAGTAAAAAAAACTATGGTAAAACTATCAAAGTCAGCGCTTCGTGCTTCTGCCAAAGTTGCTGGTAAAGAAATAAGAAAAAACACTCAAAAATACACTGCTAGATTATCAAAACAAGTTGGCTATTGGGCTAAAATAGATAAAAAAACTGGTCAACCTGAACTTCAAATAGGATATTATTCTAAGGCTACTGCTAAAAAGAAAGGAAAAAAATTATCACATGCTAATCCCGCTTGGCCTGAATTTGGAGTAAAGTCACATGTTATAAGTATAAAAAGAGCTAATACCTTAAGTGATGGAAAAATAAATTATGGTAAATCTATAAATCATCCAGGTATTAAAGGTAATAGTACTTTAAGAAATAGTGTATTTAATAATATTGATGCAATCAGAGATGCACAGAAAGAATTTTTATCAGAGCTTAACAAAACAATAGATGTAGCTAAAGGTAAAATAGTAGAAAGTGAGGAGGTAGAAGATGCCTGATTTTTTTATTGCTTTACAGAAATTTGTTAATGAAAAAGATATAATTCCATTATATTATGAAGAAGCATCTAAAAATGCTTCTTTTCCATATGGTGTAATTAAGGATCCTAAAGAAACAGATTTAAGATTTGGAAAGCTTGTATATTACGATATATACATATGTACAGCAGATGATTTTATTGGTGAAAAACTTGAAGAAAAAGTACAAGAATTAATTAATATTCTTGATAGAAAGATTTTTTCTGAAGAAAGAGCAGTTACATATTTTGAATCACAAAATCCAGTTCAAGATGTTGAATTTGAACTAATAAAAAAACAAGTGACATTTAGTGTAAGAATATTTTAAGGAGGGAAAACTAATGTTAAAAGTATTTACAGAAAATGATACAAAAAAAATACAAATTGATGAAGGTATAGTTGTATTTAATCTTGGTAAAGAAAATGAAAAAATTCTTGGACCTACAAGGGGTGGAGTAGAAATGACTATTACACCTGAAATTCGTGATATTGAATTTGATGGTCGTCGTGGTAAGACCTTAGGAATGCAAGTAATTGATGGAGAAGATGCAACTATTAAAGTTGTTTCATTATGCTGCAGTCAAGATACATTGATGAAAACATTACCAAATGCTAAGTTAGATGAAAATCAGGTTATCAAACAAGGTGATTTTGGTCCTATAGAAAAAGAAAAGTATATTGAAACTATAGATGTAATTACACAAATGTTAGATAAAACATACAAAATTCTAACATTCAATTATGGTTTACATGAAGGTGCTTTTTCGTATAAAGCAGCGCCTAAAGCTGAAAATGAACATAATCTTGAAATTATACCTCATTACACAATTGATGATGCTTCAAGATTATATCAAATTAAAGATAGTGCAACTTGCCCTATAACAGTTGGAGAATAAAATAAAAATTATTCTCCTTTTTGTTTTCTATTTGAGCGATAACAAAAGGGAGAATGAGAGAAAGGAAAAAGAAAAATGAAAACAAAATATTTATTATTATTAAGTGAAATTATAGATAAAATGGACATTAAAGAAGAATTACAAAATTTAAATTTTAATACAGGAAATGAAAAGGAAGATAAAGAAAAATTAGGTACTGCACTTATAACTCTTTTAATAACTAGATTATATAAATGTGAAAAAGAAGTATATAACTTTATTGCAGAATATAAAGGTTATTATCCAAAAGAACCTGAAATATTACCAGATGATTCGAGAGACGAAAAAAATAGAAAAAATGAAGAATATGAAGAAGCAGTAAAAAATGCTCTTAAAAAAGCTTCAGAAGAAGATGTAATATCTATATTTAAAGATATTACTAAATTGCCTGGAGTATCTAGTTTTTTATCTATATCGTAAGTATTGGAACCGCAGAAGTCTTACGAGTACTTTATAAACATTATGGCGGTATAGACTGGTTTGATGGTAAGCCAGCTTTTTTATTTGAAAAATGTTTAGATAATGCAATAGAAAAAGAAAAAGAATTACCGAAACTTATTAATGAAATTGTAAAAACAATATCAAATAAAGACAAATTTATTCCACAATTTGAAAAAATTCAAAAACCACAAAAAAAGATGAGAACTGCAAAAGAAATAATGGATGATTACGGGTTAGGAGGTGTTAATATTGGCTAGTATTTTTAGTTTATATGGTTCTATATTTATAGATAATGAAAAGGCTAATAAAGCAATTGATGACACTGGAAAAAAAGGAGAAAGTTTTGCATCAAAATTAGGAGGAGTTTTTTCTAAAGTAGGTAAAGGAGCACTTGTTTTAGGTGGTACGTTAGCTACTGCAGCCGCAACTGTTGGGACACTTGCTTTAAACACTTCTAAAGATGTAGATCAAGCGATGAATTCTTTTGCAGTTCAAATTGGTGCTGGGAAAGATGATATAAAGGAATATCAATCAGTGCTTGAAAGTATTTATAAAAATAATTATGGTGAATCGTTTGATGATATAGCAAATTCAATGGCGTCAGTTAATCAACAATTTGGTGATCTTAATAATCAAGATTTACAAAATATAACCGAATCAGCAATTGCTCTTAGAGACTCTTTTGGGATAGATGTATCTGAATCTATAAGAGCAGTACAAGCAATGATGAAAAATTTTGGCGTAACAGCTGATGAAGCATTTTCTTTAATTGCTCAAGGTCAACAATCCGGTTTAGATTTTTCAGGAGAATTAATTGATAACATTAATGAGTACTCTGTTCAATTTAATAAACTAGGATTATCAGCAAATGACATGTTTAATATATTTCAATCTGGTTCAAGTTCCGGAGCATTTAATTTAGATAAAATAGGTGATGCAGTAAAAGAGTTCTCTATTCGTGCAATAGATGGTTCTAACACTACAATAGATGGATTTACTAAATTAGGAATGAATGCAGATGAGATGGCTAAAAAATTTGCTAGTGGTGGAGATACGGCTAAAGAAGCATTCTATCAAACAATAGACGCTATTAAAGCAATGGATGATCCTGTACAACAATCCATCGTTGGTGTTGATTTATTTGGTACAATGTGGGAAGATTTAGGACCAGAAGTTGTTACACAATTAGGTTCCATTAAAGATATGTATGACGGAACAGCAGATTCTATGGAATCTATTAAAAATATAAAATATGACGATTTAGGAAGTATGTTTGAAGGGTTAAAAAGAAACGTACAAATGCTTTTACTACCTTTAGGAAATGCATTAATGCCAGTAATAGTTACATTAATTAATTTAATTATGGATAATATGCCTTTAATTGAAGATTTAATTAATAGATTAACTCCTGTAGTAATGCAACTATTTAGTACCTTAATTCCCGCCATACAGCCGCTTGTCGAGACCTTATTGCCACTGATAATGGATGTTGCAGAAAATGTACTTCCTTTATTTTTAGATCTATTAACTCAGTTAATGCCACCAATTATACAGATAGTTCAGGCGTTACTTCCTGTTTTTGTTCAAATTATTGGTGAGTTATTACCTCCATTTTTACAAATAGTTCAATTAGTATTACCATTACTTCTTAATTTAATTGAACCATTACTTCCTCTCTTAACACCATTACTAGACTTATTACAACCATTTTTTGATTTATTGGTTATGATTTTACAACCTTTGACTGAATTACTTAACGTAATTTTGCCACCTCTAATTAGTGTTCTAACGGTTATTATAGAATCAATTATGCCATCTCTAAGTTTTACATTTACTTATGTAAGTAATGCAATTGGTAGTGTATTTGGAACAGCAATTAATTTAATTACTTCACAATTACAAATAGCAAAAAGTAATTTTCAAAACATTATTGATTTTATAAAGAATGTATTTACTGGTAACTGGAAAGGTGCTTGGGAAAATGTTAAAAATATATTTAGCAATATTATGAGTGGTCTTGGTAATTTATTTAAATTTCCAATTAATTTAATTATAGATGGAATGAATTCTTTTATAAAAGGATTAAATAAAATTAAAATTCCAAATTGGGTGCCTGGTGTAGGTGGGAAAGGACTTAGTATATCACTAATAAAAAAACTTCGTGTTGGTATGGATTATGTACCTTATGATGAAATGCCTGCACTACTACATAAAGGAGAACAAGTTTTAACTGCAGATGAAGCAAAAGATTATAGAGAACAAAAGCAGTCATCGATTGTTAATAATGAAACTACAAATAATTATTCTTTAACAGTTAATAGTACAGAACCATTATCACCAGCAGAAACAGCAAGAAAAGTTCGTAAAGTTATACAAGAATACAATTTACAACATGGAGGTGCTTAAAATGGAAAGAAAATTAGTTTATGAAAACCATAAAGGAAGTACTATCACTTTTGAATATAAACCTCCATTTATTCTTTCAATGTGTGATGGATTTCATGAAGTTTCTGGTACTGTTAATAGTGTTAGTTCAGCATATGGTGTTGGTACAACTTGGAATGGTACAAGTATAAGTGAAAGAGATTTAACGATTAAAGGGACAATATCGCAAAATGTACAAGAAAATAGATTACTTCTTTATGATATGTTTCCACTAAATAGCGAGGGAACTCTTTATTATTATGAAGGAGAAATTGAAAGAAAGATAAAGTGTATAGTTGAAAAGATTTCTATTCCAGAAAAAATTGGTTATACAAGAGATTTCACAATTTCATTAGTTTGTCCTAATCCTAGGTTTACGGACCTTTTCGCAACAATTTTGTCTATGGCTACTTGGTCGCCAGCATTTAAATTTGCTTTAAAAATACCGAAAGATAAAGGTATTAAATTTGGTACAAAAAATACTACTTCAATGGCTACTACTGAAAACATTACTGATATTGAATATGGTATGACTATTAGATTTAAAGCAAATGATAAAGTAGTTAATCCTTATCTATTTAATGTTAATACACGTGAAATTATACAAATAGAAAAGAAAATGAGTGCTGGTGACGAAATAATAATAACAACTCATATAGATAATAAAAATATTATTTATAAAAATGCTAAAACTGGCGAAGAAGAAAATATAAATTATTTAATAATGTATGGTAGTAAGTATTTACAGGTTCCTAGTGGAACAAATACATTTAGAAGTGGCGCAGATACTGGAGAAGAAAATTTAGAGTCTACGATAGAGTTTTTACCTGAGTATGAGGCGGTGTGATAATGGATAAAATTTATTTAAATGTATATGATCGTGATTTAAAACCTTTGGGTGTAATTGATTCTTATAGTTCTCTTCGCTGGAGAAGAAAATATTTTGAAGCAGGAGAATTTGAACTTAGTTTAAATCCTACTTTTAACAATTTAAAATTACTTAATTATGACAACATAATTGTCAGAAGCGATTTAACTGAAAATGATGAGTTTGGAATAATTGAATCTTGGAAATTTAATGATGATGGGGAAAAGGTAACTATTAGTGTATATGGTAGTTTTGGATTATCTCTTTTAAAAAGAAGAATAATTAAAACAAGGATTAATTATAGTGGCAATTATATAGGTGCATTTAGAAAGCTCTTAACTACAATGAGAGCTTTTAACTTGCTCAATATTACTGATAGCACAATAAAAAGTGATAATGTCGATTTTCAATGTACTTATAAAAATGTATATGATTACCATGTTAAACTATCAAAAGCTTCCAATATAGGTGCAAAAATAGTTTTAGATTTAAAAAACAAAAAATATAAATACGTTAACTATATAGGTAAAGATCGTACTGAAGAACAGAAAGTTAATACTAGATATGAATTTAGTGAAGATAAAAGCAATCTGGATGCAGCAGAGTATACATATAGTCGTAAAAATATGATTAATGATGTGTTAGTTGGTGGTGCTGGAGAAGATGATAATAGAATTTTAAGAACTATTTCTTTAGTTAATGAAAACACACATGATTTTGATATAAGAGAAGCATTTGTAGATGCTAAAAATCAAAGTAACACAGATTTAACAGAAGATGATTATAATGCCATTTTAGACGATTTAGGAAGAGAAAAAGTAACTGATCCAACTGAATCATTTGAGGCAACTGTTCATTCTACACATTATCGTAAATACTGGGATTTAGGAGATATAGTTAATATTAAAAAAGAATCTTGGAATATTGCACAAAAACAAAGGATAACAGAAGTAGAAGAAATAATTGAAAAAGGAAAATATAGTGTAACACCTGTTTACGGAACACCTGTTGCAGAAAAATTCACAAATGAAGAATAAAAAAAGAAAGGAAAAAATAATATGGAAAAATTTAGTTTTTTTAACGATGTTAATGATGACAGAGTTTATTATGCTGAAGATTGGGCTAGACATTTAAAAAAATATTTTACAAATGGAATTTTTAATAATGAACTTAATGTTCTTGCAAATAATGACATGACCATTACAATAAAAGAAGGGGACGCAAATATTGAAGGCTATAGATATACAAATACTGGTGATTTAGTTAAAACTATAGAAATGGCTGATGGAACATTAAATAGAATTGATAATGTTGTACTTAGATTAGATTTAACAAACAGGTTAATATCAGCTCAAATAATCAAAGGTACATTTGCAGATAAACCAGTCGCACCTGAACTTGTAAGAACTTCAACTATTTATGATCTTAGAATAGCGAAAATTAGTATACCAGCTGGAACAACTACAATTACTCAAGATTTAATTACAGATACTAGATTTATAACAAGCGATTGTGGTAATGTTATTTCTACTGTTCAAACACCTGACACAGAAAATTTATTTATTCAAATGCAAACTTTATTTGAAAAACAAATAAATGAATTAAATAATAATTTTGAAACTTGGTTTGATAGTATGAAAAATCAATTAAGTTCTGATGCTGCAGGTAATTTACAAAATCAAATTAATGATCTTAATTCTAATAAAGCAGATAATGCAACATATGATTTAGATTCAAATAATTTGCAATTATTAGCAAATGGTAAAAATGTAGGTGATTCTGTTCATATTCCTACAGGAATTACTGACACTGCAACTGGTGAAGAAGATTTGAAAATTATTAATAACAAAGGTGTTGTTAAATTTTCATTAGACGGTAAAACGGAGCAGAAAACATATACAGGGAAGAATATACTTGATTATGTTAGTAATCTAAAAGCTTCATCAGATGGATTAACAAGTGTTATAAATGATGATGGAAGTATAACAACTTCGGGCAAACCATCTTCAAATTATAGAACTATATTAAATTCAATTAATATAATCGATTTTTTAGAAGATGGAGAAACTTATACATTTTCACAGAGTAAAGCAAATGATAAATTATATATGCAAATGAATGCAAAGAAAAAAGATGGAACTTATTCATATTATAGTCTAAATGATAGCACTAAATCAAAGCAAGAAATAATAGTAAATAAATCAATTTATGAAACATATACATTAAATATTCAAACTGGACTTACTTCTGATTGGGGAGATAGTTCATTAACAATAACAAATAAATATATGTTATGCAAAGGTACAGATACTGCTACTACTTCTTTTGAACCATATGTCGGAGGACAAGCAAGTCCTAACCCAGATTATCCACAAGAAATAAAAAATATTAAAGGTGTAGAAAATATTTGGTTTGGTGGAGAATCAACAACAAATAATGGTATAACATTTACTAAAAATAATGACGGTTCTTATGATATTACTGGTACTGCAATAGCTTCAGCTGATTGTATAAATCTTGTAAATATTGCTAATGCAAAACTAAAGAATGAAATTAATTATAATTTATCTATCAATAAATTAACTAATGAAAAAGTTAGTATATTAACAGAGGCATATATTGAAAACTGGGATAGTCATGTAATTGGTCCATTAATTACATCAACCACTTTGTCAACGAACAAAATAATAAATATTAAAGATAATATTACGCGTGTACGTTATGTTATTAGAGTAGAAAAAGGGCAAACTGTAAATATAAAAGGATTAAAAATTCAATTAGAAGAAGGTACAGTTGTACACGATTTTGTTCCAAATGGAAGTAATTATTTAAAGTTAGTAGATAGAACAGAAAATTTAATAGGTTTAGATAATAAACAATATAGGGTTAATTTAAAAAAAGGTGACAAAATATTAGCCGTAAATAATGGTACAACAAATTTAAATTTAAATTTGTATACAAATTATGGGGATACTGCAAGAAATGATTTTTTTACTATTGCAGCAAATTCACAAAGATCAATAGTAATTGCAAATGATTCTCGAGCAATTGCTTGGGGAGGAACCTTAAATAATATTGCTTGGGTAGTGAAAGGTGACAAATTTATACCATATGAACCATATAAATCTCAAACAATAAATATAGACCTAAAAGATAATGAACTATGTTCTGACAAAGAACAAACATTGAAAGATGAATTGGTAATTGAAAATGGCAGAGCAAAGATAAATAAAAAATTTGGTGAATACATATTTACAGGAAATGAAACTTTTAGTTTTGCAGATAGTAATGCCAGAATTAAAACTGATTCTAATTTACTTCCTCAGTTGGCAAATGTGTATATACAAAAAGCTCAAAATGCAGATAATATAACTCATTTATTTTGCACACATTATGCAGTTGACTCTCAAAATAAAATTATAAAGAATAGTAACAAAATAGGATTTTCACAATGGGACAATAAAAAATATATTTATTTTCCAGCCGATTATAGTACAATTGAGGAATTCAAGGCAAAATTGAAATCATTATATGATGCTGGAACACCAGTAATTATTCAGTATCCTTTAGCAGAACCACAAATAATTGACTTAGGCGAAGTAGATTTTGATTTAATAGAAGGTAATAGCACTTTAAATTTGGAAGAAGATTTAAAATCTAATATGTCTATTAAATATTATACTGATTCGACTGTAGTTGATTTAAAGAAAAAAGTAGAAAATAAACAAAATGTTATTTTACATGGAACAACGGTTCCGTCAAATGGTCTGGGCGAAGATGGAGATATTTATCTCCAACACAATTAAGAAGGTGATATGAATGGCTAAATTACCTAGTTTAATTACAAATTCTTTAACTGGAGAAGCATTAAATTATTATGGTAATCCACATAATAACAATCCAATATTTAAACAAACATTTAAAGTTACACAAAATGCTGATTTTACTTGGACAGTTAAAAGTGAGTTATATATAAAATTAGATAGTAGTCAGTCAAGTGGTGGACAAAATGTTGGGACTTGTTATATTCGAATAGCTGATAAAGCTTTCGATATTCATGATGTACAAATAATGGTAACAGGTGTTTGGGCTAGAGGAAGTCAAATATCTAGTAATCCATATGAATGGACAAAAATCTTAGATTGTATGGAAACATTTGAAAGTCCAACAGGCAGACGAGGAGCGAAATTAACCTGTGGAACAAATAATAATGGAAATAAGTATTATTTTACTGATTATACGCTTATTTATTTAACTTTACCTTCGTTCAGTGGTATGCAATATAAAGTAAATAATAAATACAACTTTGTTATGCCTTGGATAAAAATCAATGGTGAATGGAAGAGAGCAATTCAATATATAAAAATCAATGGTGAATGGACAAAATATAATGATACTTGGTTATGGAACCCAGAAGGATAGGAGGGAGTATGGAACAAAAATTTGAAACTGAAGTTCTTACGAGGCTTGCGGTTATAGAAAGTAAATTAGATGACTATAAGTCAATAAAGGATAAATCAGAATCAGCATATAATTTATCAAATAACAATAAAAAAGAAATAGAAGAAATACAAGAAAAATTAAAATGGTTATCAAGAACAATCACTGGAGCACTAATTACTGGCGCAATAGGGATTGTTTTCTTAATCATTAGAATAGGAATTGGAATAAATTAAAATAGAGAGGAGTAATATTATGTTTGAAAAAATAAAAAAATTTAAATTTAAAGATAAAGCCTATAATGTAATAAAATGGATTTTATTTACGGGAGTTGCACCTACTATTACACTAATAATAGGTCTTGGAAAATTATATAATTTTGATACAACACTAATTGTTGGTACAATATCATTATTTGCATCATTTTTAGGAGCAATAACAGGTTTATCTAATTATAATTATAAGAAAGAAAATGAAGAGTAGGAGGAAAAGAAAAATGGAAGAAGCAATCGAAGTAATTGCTGATGAAAAATCAGAAGAAGAAAACCCAAAAAGAAGTGAAAATTTTGGAGTAGAAAAGGAGGAAGAATAATGAAAATTTTTGGAATTGATATTTCTTATTGGCAACAAGGTTATCCATATTCAAATGCTAAACAAGAAGGAGTTAATTTTGCTATTGTTCGTGCAGGTTATGGTAGAACAAAAGACAGTCAATTTGAAACACATTACTCAAATGCTAAAAATCAAGGCTGGGGTGTTGGTGCTTATTGGTATATGTATGCTAAAACAGTTGAAGCTGCTAAACAAGAAGCATACGCTTGTTTAAGTGTTTTGAGAGGAAAACAATTTGAATACCCTATATATTTGGATGTAGAGGATGCGTCTATTAGAAAATTAGGTAAATCTACTTTAGATGAAATGATAAAAGCATTTGCTGAAATAATTGAATCAAATGGTTACTATTTTGGTGTATATACTAATAAAGATTGGTATCAAAATGTTATTAGTGGTGCAGAATTAAATAAAAAATATGATTGGTGGCTTGCACAATGGTCTAAAAATGAACCAACAATTTTAAATTGTGGTTTGTGGCAATTTGGCGGAGGTACTAACTACATTAGAAGTAATAGAGTAGCAGGAATTGTAACTGATCAAAACTATGCTTTAAAAGACTATCCATCAATAATTAAATCTCTTGGTAAAAATGGTTTTTCTAAATCAGAGGAAGTTATTCCAACAGGGCCTGTACAAGAAAGAAGTGAAGTAGTTTACGTAGTAAAAAAAGGAGATACATTAAGTGGTATTGCATCTAAATATGGTACTACATATAAAATATTAGCAAGTTATAATGGTATTAATAACCCTAATTTGATTTATGTTGGACAAGTAGTAAAAATACCTAATTGTAGTACAAACACCTCAGATGAGGTAAAATATGTAGTTAAGAGAGGCGATACTTTAAGCGATATTGCATCTAAATATAATACTACATATCAAAAAATAGCATCTGATAATGGAATAAGCAATCCAAATTTAATTTATCCAGGACAAGTATTAATAATTAAATAAAAAAATGCACAATGATTGTGCAAAAAGTATGTAAAAAAAGTAAAAAATGCACAATAATTTGATAATATTGTGCAAAATTAAAACCTATCTTTATAGATAGGTTCTTTTTTTTGTCTAAAAATCTTTATTTATTATTTTTTCTTCAATATAATCATCGCTAGTTTCAGCATTTTCGGGCATTGTTGTTATATAGATTTCTTTTACATTTTCCCAACCTTGACCATAAGCACTTTTGATTTCTGATAATGCTGGTTTATAATCCATATAATAATCGTGTCCATATAGTGGACTTTCAAAATCTGCTCCATCAATTTCATTGTTTTCAAAAGTTACACACGTAACCATATATTCTTTTTTCATTTTTTTACACTCCTTTTTTAAATTTTTAATTGCATTTCGAAGAAATTCAGCATTTGTTAAATTTCTTTTTTTTAATAAACTATTTAATTCTTCTTTTTCTTCCTTTTTTAAATCTACTTTAAAAGTACTATAATTTTGCTTTTTATATTCATTTATGTAATTTTTTTGGTTAAATGACATTTTTGATTCTCCTTATTAGTTGTAGTATTCATCATCTTCTGTATTTTTTTCAATACATATATAGTATTCATTATCTTCTATTTCATCACGATCTTTGTCATAACAAGATACTATAATTTTATAAAAGTCATAATTATAAACATTATCATTATTTTCACAATCAAGTCTAACACTTTCAACAGATTTTACTACTTCTTTTGAACTACTATCCTCATAATAAATCTCATCGACTTTTGGTAATTCTTCAACTACTTCAAAATCTTTGTAATAATGTGTTTTTGTTCTATCATCCCAATCAGCATATGCTCTAATTTTATTCATTTTTTTCTCTCCTTTTCAAATTACACTCTCATTATATCACATATGGTACGCAATGTCAATAAAAATGTGAAAAAAAGTGATTTCTTTAGTTTAATTAAATATTTATACTTAATATTTTTTTTATTTAATTGTAGCATTTATATATTATAACTTAAATGTACTAATTCTTCAGTTGCTATATCAGAAAGAATAGCTTTACCTTTATCATCTGGCATTGTATATCTTTGATTTAAATATCTAAGAGTTGCACCAAGTTCACCAGCATAACCACCATTTTGTGTGATTATATATTTTGCCATTTCAACATTTTTATTTTTTATATTTACAGGAAACTGTAATTTTTTTTCATATTTCCACATAAGAACCTCCTACTGTCTTTCCCATGGCCATGGACTATTTATCCAAGACCAAGGAGAGCCTTCATTTGAATTTAAAATAATATTTCCGAATCTTTTTTCATATTCTTTTAAGTATTTATTACTTATTTCTGAATATTGATTATAAAGTCCAATAGCCTGTGCATCATTTGGATATATATCTAAATATAAATTAAGTTCATGAGCTGCGAAAGCATACATTTGAATCTTTTGCATTAACTCATCTCTTTCATTCATTGGTTTGATATCTGCAACATATTTGTAAGGCCAGAAATAATAATCAAAAAGATTACCTCTATTTAGTGCTTCATTTGGAGAAACTATGCTATATAATTCTTTATTTTCATTCATATTTATCACCCTTTCATTTTTTATATTATGACAAATGTTTATATTTGAATGAGCATTTGCCTATTGAGTATAAAACAAATGTTTGATATAATGTATGTGAGGAAAATGTTATGAAAAGAATAATTTTACATATAGATGTTAATAGTGCTTTTTTATCTTGGTCTGCAGTTAAACTTTTAGAAGAAGGCTATAAAAAAGATATTAGAAATGAAATTGCTGTGGTTGCGGGAGATCCTAAAAAAAGACATGGAATAATAGTGGCAGCAAGTATTCCAGCAAAAAAAATAGGGATAAAAGCACCAATTAATTTATATGAGGCAAGAAGAAAATATAAAGATTTAATAGTAGTAAAACCAGATTATAATTATTATTATCAAAAATCAAAATCAATGATGGATTTTTTAAAGAAATTATTTCCAGAATTTCAACAATATTCAATAGATGAATGCTTTATAGAATATACATCTATGAAAAAAATTTATGGTGATGAAGTAAAGTTTGCTTATAAATTAAAAAATGAAATATATAAAAGATTTGGTTTTACTGTTAATGTTGGTATAGGTAATAATAAATTATGTGCTAAAATGGCATCAGATTTTGAAAAACCTAATAAAGTTCATACATTATATGAATATGAATTTAAAGACAAAGTATGGAATTTAGATATATCGGAGTTATTTATGGCTGGTAAATCATCATGTAAAAAATTAAGAGAACTTAATATAAATACTATTAAAGATCTTGCGTGTGCAGATTATAATATGATTGTTCGTAATTTAAAAGGAATTGGTAAGATGCTTTATGAATACGCAAATGGTATCGATGATAGTAAAGTTGAAAATCTTTATGAAGAAAGAAAAGGAATAGGGTATTCTAGAACTCTTATAGATGATTCAGATAATATAGATGAAATTTATTCATATCTTTATAATTTTGCAAAAGATATTTCATATTCACTTAGAAAAAAAGAAGTATATGCTTCTACATTAATGGTAACTATTAGAAATTATGAATTTAAAACAGTAAATCATCAAAAAAAGTATACAAATTCATTTTGTTTAACAAACGATATATATGAAAAAGCAAAAGAGTTATTTAATGAGTTTTGGGACAAAGAGCCAGTTAGATTAATAGGACTTAGAGCAACTGATTTTACAAGTACGAATAGTGTGCAGCTATCTATGTTTGATAAAAATAATGATAGTTATAAAGAAGAACAACTTCAAAAGTTAGTTGATGATATTAATAATAAGTTAGGTAATATTTCTGTAACACTTGGTGTGAAAAAATAAAGATTGTATGGTATAATTTACATGTTGAATAAAAAATATTGTAAATAAAGAGGATGTAAAAAATGAATGAAGATATAATTAAACAAATTGCGCTTGAACTAAATATTAGAGTAGAACAAGTAAAAAGCACATTAAAAATGTTAGAAGATGGTAATACAATACCATTTATCGCAAGATATAGAAAAGAAGTAACTGGTAATCTTGATGAAGAACAAATAAGATCAATTAGTGAAGTTTACGAATACCAAGTTAACTTATTAAAAAGAAAGGAAGATGTTATAAGATTAATAGATGAAAAAGGTTTATTAACAGATAAAATAAAAACAGAGGTAATGAATGCTTCAAAATTAGTAGAAGTAGAAGATTTATATAGACCATATAAAGAAAAGAAAAAAACAAAAGCAACAGAAGCAATTAAAAATGGTCTTGAAGGTTTAGCAAAAATTATATTAAGTTTTCCAAAAGAACTTTATGCTGTGGATAAATTCTTAAATGATAATGTTAAAACCAAAGAAGACGCTATTGAGGGAGCTAAATACATAATTGCAGAGTATATAAGTGATAATGCTTATTATAGAAAATGGATAAGAAATGATATATATAATAACTCTAAAATAGTTACTAAGAAAAAGAAAAATGCTGTTGATGAGAAAAAAGTTTATGAAATGTATTATGATTATTCTGAAGATGTTAAGTATATAAAACCACATAGAGTACTTGCTGTAAATAGAGGAGAAAAAGAGGGAGTACTAAGTGTTTCACTAGAATATAATAAAGAATATATTTATAATTATTTAGAAAAAAAACTTATAAAAGATGAGAATTCTGAATGTGCAACATATGTAAAAGATGCAATAGTTGATTCATATAAAAGATTAATTGGACCAAGTGTTGAAAGAGAAATTAGAAGTGAACTTACTGAAAAAAGTGAAGAAGGAGCAATAGAAGTATTTGCTAAAAACTTAGAAAATTATTTACTTACTCCTCCAATGAAGGATAAAATGATATTAGGTTTAGATCCAGCATATAGAACAGGTTGTAAATTAGCTGTTATAGATTATACTGGTCAAATGCTTGATATAAAGGTAATATATCCTCATGAACCTAAAAATGATTTTGAAGGCAGCAAAAAAATTGTACTTGATTTAATAGATAAATATAATATTGATGTAATAGCAATTGGTAATGGTACTGCATCAAGAGAAAGTGAAACATTTATCGCAAATGTTATAAAAGATGCAAAAAGAAGTGTAAGCTATATTATAGTTAATGAAGCGGGTGCGAGCGTATATTCAGCAAGTAAACTTGCAATAGAAGAATTTCCTAATTTACACGTTGAAGAAAGAAGTGCAATATCGATTGCAAGAAGACTTCAAGATCCACTTAGTGAACTTGTTAAAATTGATTCGAAGTCAATAGGTGTTGGGCAATATCAACATGATGTAAAAGAAAAAAATTTAAATGAAGCTCTTGACTTTGTTGTTAGTAAATCAGTTAATAATGTTGGTGTTAATATAAATACAGCAAGTGCATCAATACTTAAATATATATCAGGTTTAACTAAAAAATCTATTGAAAAAATAATAGATTTTAGAAACAAACATGGTAGATTTAATTCTAGAAATGAACTTATAGATAATAAGATATTAAGTGCTAAAGTATATGAACAATCAATAGGATTTATGAGAGTACTAGATGGATCTAATCCACTTGATAAAACAAGTATTCATCCTGAAAGTTATAATAAAACAACTAAACTTCTTGAAAGTATTGGTATGAATTATGATAGTCTTGGAACGGAAGAACTTATATTAAAATTAGATAATATTAATATAGATGATTATTCTAAAAAACTCGATATAGATATTTATACACTTGAGGATATTATAAATTCACTTAAGAAACCTAATAGAGATCCAAGAGATGATTTTGATAAACCTATTTTAAAAAGTGATGTTCTTCATATAGAAGATTTGAAAAAGGGAATGGAACTAGAAGGTACAGTTAGAAATGTAGTAGACTTTGGTGCATTTATTGATATTGGAATTAAAAATGATGGGCTTGTTCATATTTCAAAGATTACAGATAGGTATATAAAACATCCATCAGAAGTGTTAAGTGTTGGTGATATTGTAACTTGTTATGTTGATGAGGTGTTCTTAGATAAAGGAAAAGTTGCACTTTCTTTAATAAAAAATGAATAAAATTCAAAATTTTGGTTTAAAAATTTATTTTTTGTTGTATAATATATTGTACAACTTTAGTGTGTTTGGGGGTAAGAGACATTATGAAAATAGAATTAGATAAGAAAACAAGAGATGAATTGATTGAAAAGTCTTATAAACAAATAGATGAAATTAATTCTGAAATTTCTATTAAAAGAAAAAATATAAGGAATGTTATAGATAATGAATTAAAAGGAAAAACTTTAGATTATAATGAGATTATAGTAAAAAATGATTCAGCATATAAAAAAGTTTTTCTTGAAACAAGAACTTTTTTGATTAATAGACTTCATATGTTAAAAAGAGAAAAGCAAAAACTAAATTTAATAAAGAGTAATCAGGATTGTACTAAAAGAATAGACGAGATAGATCGTTTAATCTCAATATATGAAGAAGATTATCAAATAATGCAAGAAACACCTGATGAATTTTTTAAAGGTTACATGTATGAAAATTGGGAATTATTTATAACAAATACAAAATTAAAAAAAGAAATATATGATTTAACAAAAAAATTGTGTATTTTACAAAAAAAGAGAGAAAAATTATTGAATACAATTAAATTATTAGAAGCTAGTAAACCAATTAATGTTAAGAGTTTAGGTTTAATATTTGATGAAAAAAATAATTAAAATGCAAAAACTTGCAAATGGTACTTGACAATGAAAATAAAAATAAGTATACTTAAAGAGTACTTGTTTTTAGTGCAGGTGTAGTTTAATGGTAGAACCTCAGCCTTCCAAGCTGACTACGGGAGTTCGATTCTCCTCACCTGCTCCATAAGGTAAAATCGTCGCACCAATGTGACGTTAATGATTAAATCAATCTGAAAAGATTGATTTTTTTGTGCGTTATT
>ERZ773192.714-NODE-714-length-39131-cov-18.191473_pt1 | contig 39131 bp, 25 predicted proteins | sample MGYA00581010_ERZ773192 | MGnify/ENA primary metagenome ERZ773192 (study PRJEB29015, sample SAMEA2737741) | human gut metagenome | biome: human gut; feature: human-associated habitat; material: faeces | place: China | collected 2012 ...
TATACCCAGGGCGATGCCCTGGGCTAGGAGCTTCTGCCCTTTCAGGGCGTGTGGGGCAAAACTTGCGAAAGTTCTGTCGGTTATTAAAAAACCTGGCAAACTGGTTTTCATTCGCTGTTTGGCTCAGACAGCCCACTGTTCTTCCTATCGCTAGTCTGCTGTTCTAGTTTCGCCAGTCTGCTGTTCCCGATAAATAACCATTTTTTTTCGTCCTTTTATTCACTTTTTCCCCATTTCTCCTCTCCATTTAAAAATAAAATTTGTACTTTTGCATACGTTTTAACGTGTTAACGATAATCTTGGCAGATGCCAAATACAAAAATAAGAACGAAATGGATACATTATATTTATTGCAGTTCGCCTGTTTTCTATTTATGTTTATCAATATCCTCATCCTGGGTATTACCCGACTGCACATGAAGTGGATGAACCGGCGATATGAAGTGTCACGATGGCTGATTATCGGAGCCATGGTAGGATTAGCCATACAATTTCTCATGCAGATGCTTCTGGGCTTCCGAGCTCAAGACGCTGCAGTGGGAGCCGTTTTCAACATGCTCGCCTATCCCCCTTGCTTCTCGCTCATCTCTATTGGCATTTACAATATCGAGGCAACGCATGCCAACCGCCGGAAGATGAACATCGTTTGCGCCAGTATTTATGCCGCCATATTGGCTGCCTTCTGCATCGGCTTTATCCAGAGGGGAAACTTCCATATCGGCAGCTGGATTTATGTGATGATAGTCCTGTTCGGCATCAACGTAGCCTATTGCATCTATATGATAATAGTGGAAATCAGAAAGCGCAGAAGGATGCTGGAGGTGATGGCTGGTTATGATATCCTGCCTTACGTGAGATATGCGCGAGCCAGTGTATTCATGCTCTTTTTCCCTGCAGTAGCCCTGCCTTTTGCAGTCCTTTCCACCAAATCTCTATATGTTATCGGACCTCTGGGACTGCTTGCTGTCTTTTTCTTCACGCTCAGTTTCATGGCTTTGGGCTATAATTACGTGCCTACCGAAGAACTCTTGGATAAGGAGGAAGAAGAGAAGGCTGCCATGGAAAGTGTGGAAGACAATGCCTGTTTAGAACTGCAGAATGAAGAACTGGATGATAAGAAAGAAACTTTACAATCGCAGCTTTCAGAAAGACGGCAGGAAATCATCCGCGAGAAACTGGAAACATGGTGTGCCGATGGGGGGTACAGGGATACCATATTGAATATGGTTACCATGTCACGCTCGTTGGATATCCCTAAGGCAGAGCTGTCCAAATACTTCTCGGGGCTCAATACCACCTTCCGTTTCTGGCTTGCCGAGGTACGTTTTGAGGCTGCTAAAAAGATGATTTTGGAAAAGCCCAACTATAGCAATGACATCATTTCTGCCGAGTGCGGCTTCTCTTCCCGTACCCATCTCTACCGTATGTTCAAAGAGAAAGAAGGCTGCTCTCCTACGGCTTGGAGAGAGAAAAACTGTTAAAAAGTATGTATTAGGTGTCGCATTCCTCACGAATGCGACACCTTTTTTGTAGGAATGCGACACCTATGTGGGGGAATGTGACACCTTGTTTCAAAGAAAAACACTATCTTTGCACCATGAAAAGTATCATAGAATTATTAGCCAAAGAAGAACAGGCTATCCTGATAGTAGCTTTGTTTCTCCTCATTTATGTTGGCATCATGATTAATGTCATGGTGAGGGAATACAGGACCTATCTTGATGATTACCCGATGTGTCATTTCAGCTTGGGTGATTTCATCAGGAGAGGGCGTTTCTATATCTGCCTCATTCTCGGCGTAGTGTTTATCACGTTCGTGGGTCTGGTAGTCAGTCTGATGGCAATCAGTATTCAGTAATTTCTTGATAAAAAATAATAACAAAACATAATATTTATGATGAAAAGATTTTCAAATCAATCCCATGGGTCGCAAGCCGGCCGTATGTACAATGGGGGGGGCGATAATCCGTAGATTCGCTCTGTTCCCATTGATGTTGCTCATGTTGTTGCTTCTGCCTGCCGGCATGGTGGCGCAGAAGGCAGCTTCCAGTTCTAAGTATATAGCAACGTATGAATCCTCTACCCAAACTTTGACTTTCAAGAAAAATGTGGGTGAAACCCTTCCTAGCAATAGTGTTGTTGTGAAAGATAAGATGACGGTGGCTACTATCAATAATAAATTAGGGAATGGCACAATTGTGCACATTGTTTTCGATAAGAGCTTTAGCACATACACTCCTACATCGTTGTCCAGTTTCTTTGAGAATCTCACAGAACTGGAAACAATTACAGGCCTGGAATATCTGAATACAGAGAAGGTGACGGATATGAGTGACATGTTCTCTAACTGCTCAGCTCTCACCTCTCTCGACGTCACAAACTTCAATACTGAGAAGGTGACAAATATGAGTTTCATGTTCTATAAATGTTCAAAACTCACCTCACTCGACGTCACTAAGTTCAATACCGCGAATGTGACGGATATGAACGGCATGTTCTTTAGCTGTGTTGCTCTCACCTCTCTCGATGTCAGTAAGTTCAATACCGTGAATGTGACGAATATGCCCCAAATGTTCTATAAATGTTCAAAACTCACCTCACTTGACGTCACTAAGTTCAATACCGCGAATGTGACGGATATGCGCAGCATGTTCTATGGCTGTAAAACTCTCACCTCTCTCGATGTCAGTAAGTTCAATACCGTGAATGTGACGAATATGAGCAGCATGTTCTATAACTGTCTAGCTCTCACCTCACTCGACGTCACAAACTTCAATACTGAGAAGGTGACAAATATGAGTTACATGTTCTCTAGCTGTTCAAAACTCACCTCTCTCGATGTCAGTAAGTTCAATACCATGAATGTGACGAATATGAGCAGCATGTTCTCTAGCTGTAATACTCTCACCTCTCTTGACGTCAGAAACTTCAATACAGAGAAGGTGACGAATATGAGTTATATGTTCTATAGCTGCTCATCTCTCACCTCGCTAGATGTTACTCATTTCAATACAGAGAAGGTGACGGATATGAGATTCATGTTCTCTAGCTGCTCATCTCTCACCTCGCTAGATGTTACTTATTTCAATACTGCGAAGGTGACGAATATGAGTTATATGTTCTCTAGCTGCTTATCTCTCACCTCTCTCTATCTCACTAACTTCAATACCGCGAATGTGACGAATATGAGCAGAATGTTCGAGAACTGCCGAGCTCTCACCACCATCTACGCCAGCAGTAAGTTTGTAACAACCAAGGTATCTAATAGTGACGATATGTTCAACAATTGTGAAAAACTCAAAGGCGAAGAAGTATGGACAAAATACAATGCTACCGACAAGACCTATGCCAAGATAGAAGGTGGATATTTTAGTCGTGCAATCCCTAGGGTAAAATATGCTGATGGCACGCTGACCTTCTTTCTCGCATCCAAGGAGACTTTGGGAGAAAATGAGTATGGAATCTATGATGGGGGAGCGACACCTACATGGCTGGTTAACAAAGCTAACGTTACCAAGGTAGTGTTTGATCCCGCCTTTGCAAATGCACGACCAACCAAATGTAATGAATGGTTCCAAGGCTGCGAAAAACTCACGAGCATAGAGGGTATCGAATATTTGAATACATCGCAGGTTACTGATATGCATAATATGTTCTATAATTGTTATTATCTCCAAACAATAGACTTTTCTGGCTTCGACACTCGAAAAGTAAAGGATATGAGTAATATGTTTTACAACTGTGGTGGTTTGAAATCACTGGATATTTCAAATTTCAATACGTCGGAAGTGACGAATATGAGAGGCATGTTTTATCATTGTATTGGGCTGACGTCACTTGATCTCTCTCATCTTAATACATCAAAAGTGTCTATTATGATTTCGATGTTCGAATTGTGTTTTAACCTTTCGTCTGTTAATTTGTCGGGTTGGGATACTAGGAATGTAGGAAGTATGGATCATATGTTCGAAAAATGCATATCCCTAAAGACACTTGACTTGTCTGGTTTTGATACTCGGGAAAAAACTTGTGATATGGACGACATGTTTAATACGTGTAAAGAACTTACTACCATTTTCGTGAGCGATAAGTTTGCTGTAGGAACACGCGGTACTGGTGATGGCACGATGTTCCTGGAATGCAAAAAACTCAAGGGAGCCAATGATTTCGATAAAAATAAAACGGGAATTGATAACGCCAACTACAAGACTGGCTACTTCACCAAGCTGGTAGGCAAGAATGGTGATGAGAAGATAGGAGCAACGGGAGAACCTCTTGCTACGGATAATCTCGTACTTGACGACGATAAGGATTTCGTGGCTTACGAGCCATTTGCAGCCAAGGCTGCATCTTACAACCGCACAATGAATGCTGGCACCACCTGGGCAACGCTCTGCCTGCCATTCGAGGTATCGCTCGCAAATAAGAACTTCCGTGCCTTCAAGCTCCTCTCGGCTGATGATGTTACAGGAACCGTAGAACTCGAAGAGATAAAGACAAGAATCGAGGCTGGTACTCCTGTTATCATCAAAATGAAGGATGGAGAAACAAAGCTCAACTTCACTGTAGCCAACAAGGAGATTGCAAAAGATGTTCAGACTGCAGAAACTGCTAATGGCAACTATCAGCTTCAGGGTCTCTATACACAGAAGATGTTCAGCAAGGATACTGACAACAACTGCTACATCGTGAAGGGCGACAAGCTGATGAACCCAGCCAAGCTGTTGGATAAAACAACAACAGAGTCTGTGGGCAGCAAGCCTTTCCGTGCTTACATGGTAGATAACTCATCTGCTCCTGCAGCTGGTGCCAGAATGTTCAGCATCAGCGTCGGCGGTAGCACTACAGCCATCGAGCAGTTGGAGTCTACAGCAGATAGCAAGGCTGAATACTACGACCTCCAGGGCCGTCGCCTCCAGAATTTGCAGAAGGGTGTGAACATCGTGAAGCGTGGCGGCAAGACCATGAAGGTTATCATCAAGTAATAAAAAATAGTAATAAAAATAGATATGAAAAAGAAAAAATATATCAAGCCAGTGGTTAGCGTCATGGAAATGGAAACCACAGCCATCCTCGCCGGCTCTGTTATCCAGAAAGCGGCAGAAGAGGATTACAGCGACGAAAATGTAAAGGATTTCTGGGATAATTCAACAAATAAGGGAATTTGGGCAGACTAGCCCCAGATTCTCTATCGTACCCCCAGGCAGCACATTTGATGCCTGGGGGCTTTTTCTTAATTTTTATCAGAAATCTCTTGCTGATATGAAAATAAAATCGTAACTTTGCGGTATCATTTTAAAACAGAAAGGTTATGAAGTACTTAGACCCTAAGGCAGACCTCACGTTCAAGAAGATATTCGGCAATCATCCTAAAAGACTGATCAGCCTCCTGAACGCACTCCTGCCACTCAGCGAAGAAGAGCAGATACACGAGATAGAGTATCTGCCAACGGAACTTGTGCCCCAGCTAGAAGGGGGCAAGAACACCATAGTTGATGTACTCTGCACCGACGTCAGAGGCAGGAAGTTCTGCGTGGAAATGCAGATGGAATGGTCTGACGCATTCCAGCAGCGAGTACTGTTCAATGCATCCAAGCTCTATGTGAGTCAGGCAAAAAAGGGAGGCAAATACAGCGAACTCCAACCAGTATATTCTCTCAACCTGATAAATGATATCTTTGCGCATGATACTCCGGATTTCATCCACAACTACCGCATCGTGCACGATAAGGACAGCAATAAGGTTATCGAGGGCTTGCATTTCACCTTCATAGAACTCCCTAAGTTCACTCCACATTCCATCGCCGACAAGCGCATGATGGTCTTGTGGCTCCGTTTCCTGACAGAAATCAATTCCAACACGAAGGAGATTCCTTCCGACCTGCTTAATGACCCAGAGATAGGAAAAGCCGTAGAAGATCTTGAAGTTTCCGGCTTTACTGATGCCGAGCTCCGTGCCTATGACAAATTCTGGGATTCGGTAAGTGTTGAAAGAACCCTCCTGGATGACAGGTACCAGAAAGGAATGGAAGAAGGCATGGAAAAAGGCATGGAAGAAGGCATGAAGCAAGGCATGGCAAAAGGCGAAGAAGTAGGCAAAAGCCAAAGAAGTATTGAGATTGCTAAGAATATGCTAGCAAAAGGTATGGATGAGGCGACAATCCTGGAAATAACTGGTTTGACGGAAGACCAGATACTGCAGATTCAGTAGATACAATGCCTGATGATAAATACGGAAAGCCCCCGGAGCTATTACGCTTCGGGGGCTTTTCCATAACCGTATAGAATAAAAATCTGCGTGACCGATTCCTTATCACGATGACTATAACAATTTAAAAATAAAAAAAACAAAAAAGTTGCCTAAAAACTTGGAAGTTAAAGATATAAATCTTATCTTTGCAAAAATATCCAAAAAAAGAAAAGTTATGGCAACAGCAATAAGAATCATTCCAACTCTTCAAGGTGAAGAAGCTAAAAAATTTTTAGAAAATGCAGAATGGACAGAAGCCCATCCTGGAAGTATTAAAGTTGACAAGAAAAAAGTTGAACTCACAAGAAAATTCTTGCGCGAAATGAACTTGCTATGACATATGAAGAATTATTAGAGATGTGCGTTCTTACTGTCGTAACACCTCAAAAGCTTGCTTCATGTGAGCCTTTTTGTTGTGACAATCAAGACTTAGACGAATTCTTTGCCAATGATTCCGTTATTTATTCCAAGCGTTTACTTGGAAAAACATATTTATTGTGTCTTCGTGACAATCCTAATATTGTTGTGGCTGCATTTACCCTATCCAATGATAGCATTAGGATCACCAATAAACTAAATGATGAATCAAAAAAATCATTTCTTGACTTTACAGATCTTCAAGGGAAAAGACTTCGCAGGTTCCCAGCTGTTCTGATAGGCAGACTTGCTACCAACAAAAAGTTTGCAGGCAAAGGAATCGGAACTGCTGTTATGGACTTGATAAAAAACTGGTTCAGATATAATAACAAAACCGGATGCCGTTTCATTATTGTTGATGCCTATAATAGTGATTCTACCATTCACTATTATCAAAAGAACGGTTTTAAATATCTTGTTGAAGATGAACGTTTCGAAGCTAAATACATGGAAATAGGTGTTGGCAGATTGCCACTAAATACACGTCTTATGTATTTCGATCTCCTAGGTATGGAAGACATTGATGATACCGTCTATATATCATAAAGTTCTCAGACTTCAATAGGAAATTTCGCCGAATCGCCTGTTTTCTTTTCTTCCCATATTGCGTATAGTGTATTACAAATTTTATATGGGTGAAGAGGGGTGAAGAGATAAAGAAAATTCTTCACCTCCCGAAACCCCGATAAACAGAGGGGTTACGGGCGAGAAGGTGAAGAGTGAAGAGATAAATCGGGATTGCTTACAACTGATAGAACTTGGTGAAAGCCTTCACGCAATATTCGTGGTCGATAACACTACCGTTTTCTATGTGTCACTGTGATAGGTGGGTTCAAGAACTACCACCATATTTTTTCGAAACTTTTCTCCTGTTTTCTTTGCATTTTCAAAATAAAAGCTTATCTTTGCAGACAAATAGAAGTAGAACTTTTAAATGGATAAATATGGCTTTAAAAATTAAAACTCGTGAAGAAGCAATTGCTGTATTACGAGACATGGTTAAACGTAAAAGAGAAATGGAGGCAAAGGCTCAAATAGACTTTGCTAAAGCACGTAAGGAGGCTGCAAACTGCTATGCAGGCCTTTAACTTAACGCGCCTCAATTTTCATTCTCCTTATAAGGTCTGGATAGATAATGGCTCATATAAGTTCTTGACAGATTATGGTGTTCAGTATCGAATAGAATTTGTTGAAAATAATAATATCTGGGAGGATGAAAAAGCGTATGAATTCGGTATTCTCAATGAAAACAAGAAGAATTCTCCTAACGATTCTAAAGTAAAAGAGACTGTACAAAGTATTATTGAAGAGTTCTTTCTCACGAATCCGGACATTCTTTTATATCAATGTGAAACGGGTGATAGCAGACAGGCTATGCGAGCTCGTCTTTTTACCAGATGGTTTAACGAATTCGATAAACGAGATCGGTTTTGTGTCAAGGTTTCTATTCTTAGAGATGAAGAAGTTGACAATTACATAGCTATTATAGTTCAAAAGAGTAATCCTAAGTTGACTGACATTCTTCGAGATTTTGATGAGTTTATCGGTTTCTTTGATACAAAGCCCGAATAAAAGCGGTAAGTGAGATATAGACAAACGGAATCTCTATCGTACCCCCACCAGGCAGCACCTTTGCTGCTTGGTGCATAAAAAAAGCTCCCGATGCGTATGGCACCGGGGGCTTTTTCCTCTTTTTTTTCTTCCCATATTGCGTATAGTGTATTTCTATATGGGTGAAGAGGGGTGAAGAGTGGGTGAAGAGATAAAGAAAACTCTTCACTTCCCGAAACCCCGATAAACAGAGGGGTTACGGGCGAGAAGGTGAAGAGTGAAGAGATAAATCGGGATTGCTTATATTACAACTCATTTGTTGAATTGTCTGCATAAATCTTCTGGCTGAATCATCCGAAAAACAGTTTTTTTCTTCTATAATTGTACCTTTTACCATTATAAATCTACCACTTATTTTTAGAACTATGAAAAATGTAAAGTCCTGATAATCAAAAGCAGTTGTAAAAACAGGTGGTCATTTTTACCACTTAATTATTTAATCAACCAACAAATATCAGACATTTTATATACTTTTGCAACCGGAAACCAATCATGGATGGGTTCCCGACTATCAGACAACAATTTTAAACATAAATGAGAATAACTAAAGTTTAAATTATGAGAAAATCAAAAAGTAATGCGATGTTGCGAGGATTAGCAGCCTCAGCACTCGTCCTAATGGTCTCAGCGACAGCTTGGGGACAGAAGGTGAAGATTACGGGTACTGTAATCGACAATACCAATGAACCCGTTATCGGAGCTTCGGTTCTGGAGAATGGTACCAAAAATGGTGTTGCTACAGACCTGGATGGTCACTTCACCATCGAAGTACAACCAGGTGCCAGACTCAAAATTTCTTATATAGGTTATAAGAATAAGGAAGTGAAAGCTTCTAACGGCGTACAGATTATGCTCGAAGAGGAGTCTAATATGCTCAACGAAGTGGTGGCTATCGGTTATGGCTCTGTCAAGCGTAAGGATGTAACTACTGCCGTCTCCAGTGTGTCAGCCAAAGACCTTGATACCCGTCCTATCGTATCTGCCGCAGCAGGTATGCAGGGAAAGGCAGCCGGTTTGCAGATTTCGCAAGCCAACGGTCAGCCAGGTGCTTCACCAACCATCCGTGTGCGTGGTACCACCTCTTTAAATGGTAGCAATGATCCGCTCTATGTAGTAGATGGTGTGCCAATGACCAATATCGACTTCCTGGCAGCTGATGATATTGATAATATCCAGGTGTTGAAGGATGCCTCTTCTGCTGCAATCTATGGATCCCGTGCAGCCAATGGTGTCATCATTATCGGTACAAAGCAGGGTAAGGCTGGCGTTGCCAAGGTATCTCTGAATGCACATTATGCATTTAATACTGTACGTGACAACCAGGAATCTCTCAATGCGGCTCAGTATAAGGAGCTGATGGATGAAATTGGTCTGGTGAAACTGCCGGAAGGCTTGAAAGACCAGACCGACTGGAAAGACGAGGTGTTCCGTACGGGTAATGTACAGGATTATCAGCTCTCTATCACCAATGGTACTGATAAACTGAGATACTTTATCTCGGGTGGATATACAGGCGAAAATGGTGTTATCAAGAAGTCAAGCTATCAGCGTTACAACTTCCGAGCATCTGTAGAGAACGATATACGTAAGTGGTTGCGACTCAATGCCAGTGTAACTTATTCTGATTATACCAACAAGGGTACAGGTATCATTTCGGGTGCTGGCTCTAACCGCGGTGGCGTAGTAACAGCTATCGTCAATACGCCAACCTATGCACCGGTATGGAATCCGGAGAATCCTAGCCAGTTCTACAACAACTTCTATGGCGTGAACATTACCTCGCCAGCAGAGAATATTGCTCGTACACAGAATAATAAGTCTGCTTACAACCGATTGCTGGCAACAGGAAAGGCAACTGTCACCTTTATGCCAGAACTGACTTATAACACATCTCTCTCGTTCGACCGTACACAAGGAACAACCACCAACTTCCTTGACCCGATATCTACTACTATCGGCCGTCAGGAATTCGGTACAGGCTATGATGGCAGAAACATCAGCAGCGTTATCGTATGGGACAATGTATTAAACTATAAGAAGGCTTTCGGAAAGCACCGTCTGGATGCAATGGCTGGTAGTTCCTGGACACAGAGCAAGTGGAGCCAGAACTATATCAATGGTAGCAACTATGCCAACGCTCTGTTCCCAACCTTGAATGCAGCCAACAAGATTTCCTGGACAGGAACCGGTTCATCAGCTTCTGATTGGGCAATTCTCTCAACATTCGCCCGTTTGCAGTACAACTGGAATGATACCTATATGGTAACCGCTAATATGCGTGCTGATGGTTCTTCCAAGTTGGCACCACATCACCGTTGGGGCTACTTCCCATCATTCTCTGGTGCCTGGCGCGTAAGCAATGAGAAATTCATGAAAGATATCAAGTGGATTGACGACTTGAAGATTCGTGGAGGCTGGGGACAGACCGGTAACCAGAGCGGATTGGGCGATTACAGCTATCTGGCAAGATACAACATCAATCGTGTGCAGTGGTTTGGCGAGGGAAATGATGCCAATTCTACTCCTACTTTCTCACAGGGCAACCTGAGTAACCCTGAGCTGACTTGGGAAACAACAACCCAGACCAACATCGGTCTCGACTTGACCGTACTGGGCAACCGCCTCACCTTTTATGCCGATTACTATTATAAGAAGACCAAGGATATGTTGATGAACATCACCTTGCCGGCAGGTAGTGCAGCAGCAAGAAACCTGACCTATAATGGTGGTTCGATGATTAATAAAGGCTGGGAGTTTGCCATCTCTTCACAGAATCTGACAGGCGCCTTGAAGTGGAATACAGATTTCAACATCTCATTCAACAAGAATAAGTTGGAGAGCCTGTCTCTGACTCAGGTATATTATGAAGCCACGACTACCGATTTCGTCAACGAACAGGTGGTACGCAATACGCCAGGTATGCCATTAGGCTGTTTCTGGGGATATGTTGCAGAAGGTGTGGATCCCGAGACCGGTGAAATGAAGTATAAGGACGTGACCGGTGATGGGCTGGTATCAGCCAGTGACCGTACTTATATCGGTGATCCGAATCCAGACTTCACATTCGGTTTGACCAATACCTTCTCTTATAAGGGTTTGAATCTCAGTATTCTTATCCAGGGAAGTTATGGCAACGATATCTACAACGTTTCACGTATGGAAACCGAAGGAATGTATGATGGCAAGAACCAGAGTACCAAGGTGCTGGCTCGCTGGAGAGTTCCTGGTCAGATTACCGATGTGCCAAAGGCTAAGTGGGATATCCGCAACTCAACCTACTTCGTAGAAGATGGCAGTTATCTCCGTGTAAAGGATATTTCTCTCTCTTACGATGTGCCTCGCAAACTGATTTCACGCTTCGGTCTGACCCGTCTGCAGCCATACGTATCAGCAACCAACCTGCTTACCCTGACCGACTATTCCGGTATGGATCCGGAGGTTAACCAGTATGGCAACAGTGGTAGTGTGCAGGGCATCGACTGGGGTACATATCCACTCAATAAGAGTGTAGTATTAGGTGTAAAAGTAGAATTCTAAACATCGACAACAATGAAAACATATCATACAATCAAGACATTGGCGCTCGGTGGCATCGCAATGTTCTCTTTGGCAAGTTGCTCTCTCGACTATGAGCCATTATCAGAGCCATCAGAAATAACACAGGGCGGTCAGACAGAGACCTCAACAGCCGTATTGAAGGACAAGGCTGCTGCTGATGCACAGCTCAAATCGCTCTATGAGTTGTTCCGCAACCGTCAGGAGCATACCCATCTCGACTATCTTCTGATAGGCGATTCACATAGCGACAATGCTTATGCCGGAACTACCGGTGCCGAGGTGGTACCTTATGAAACCAACTCTATCGATGCCAGCAACTCGGTATTGAGCCGTGACTGGAACCGCTATCTAGAGGATATCGCCCAGGCAAATGTGCTAATCAATGGTGTTGAGCAATTGAAGGAGAATGGTCAGATATCAGAAGCAGAATATCATTCCTATAAGGCACAGGGCGAAATTTTCCGTGCCCTGATGATGTTCCGAATGGCTCGTCTGTGGGGTTCTTTCCCTGTCATCACGACTATCGCCAAGACCATTACATCCGAGAATATCAATGAGGTATATCCTACCTATTATCCTCCTCGCAAGACGCCGAAGGAATGTTATGAGCAGATTATTGCTGACTTGACGGATGCTGAGCAGTATGCACCGGATAATGACAATTCCGACCGCACCAAGATGACCAAGACCGTAGCTCAGGCTATGCTTGCCAAGGTTTATGCCGAAAAGGAAGTGCAGGATTATGACAAGGTAATCGCTTATGCCGACAAGGTGATGAATACAACCGGTGTAGAGCTGGAAGACAGTTATGAAACACTTTGGGGCTATGATGAGACCGCGAAAGACTGCATGAAACGCAATACCAAAGAAGGTATTCTGGAGGTGCATTGGACAACCGGTAGCGGAAACTGGGAAACCTGGATGTACGGCCGTCAGTTAGACAACTGGGACTACTACTTTACCTGGGCAAAGTGGATTACTCCTTCACGAGACATCATCAATGACTTTGACAAGGAGGGTGATGAGGTCCGTAAGAATCAGGCTATCGTATATTATGCCTGTACTTGGAGCAACTACTATCCAGCTTCCAACTATCCGTTCATGTATAAGTTACGCTCTTCATGCAATAATATTTACTGGGTTCGCTTAGCTGATATTATCCTGATGAAGGCTGAGGCAGAAGCCTATAAGGGCAATCTTGCCGAGAGTGCGAAACTCGTGAACCAGATTCGCAAGCGTGCCAAACTGAAGGAACTGACATCCGACAAGACTGGCAGCAAGGAATCTATGATAGAGGCTGTTCTCCATGAGCGCCGTCTGGAACTTGCCTTTGAGGGAGAACGCTGGTTCGACCTCTGCCGCAACAACAAGGTGGAGCAATATCTCAACGGAATAGACAACCGTGACAGCGGACGCATCAGACAGGTAAGACAGTTTGACAGCAACTCATACCTGTTGCCAATTCCACAGACCGCTCTTGACCAGAATACCAATCTAGAGCAGAATCCAGGTTACTAAGCTAACCTGGATAGCTTTCAACTCAAACCGTTATTAACAAATAATAGAAGAAACGAATATGAAATACTATAGCAGTAAACTGATGATGCTGGTCTGCGCAACGGCTTTCTCTGTGACAGCTTGCAGCAGCAGTAACTCATTCTCAGATCCTGTAGACTTTGATACTCCTAGTGAGGCTCCAAATCCAGTACCGGCACAAGGAACAGCCAAAACTTTCATTACCACAGCCGATGGAGTCTATTCATTGGCACAGGGTGAGGTAAAGTTGTATAATGGAGTATCTATGGCACCAACCACCATCGAACTCGATTTAAACAAGAAGTATCAGACGATTGACGGATTCGGTTATGCCATCACTTATTCATCCTGCTATAATCTGATGCAGATGACTCCAGAGGCGCGTCAGGCTCTTTTGAAGCGCATTTACTCTACGACGGAGGGTTATGGCGTAAGTTATGCCCGTATCTCTTTGGGATGCAACGACTTTTCAAGTACCGAGTATACCTATTGCGACACGAAGGGTAGCGAGGCTGACCCTATCAGCAACTTCGCGCTCTATAACGATGAGAACGATTATGTGATTCCGGTGTTGAAGGAGATTCTTGCCATCAACCCAAATCTGAAGATTATCGCAGCTCCCTGGACTTGTCCGAAATGGATGAAGGTGACAGATATAAACACCAAGAATCCTAAGGATTCATGGACTGATGGTCATCTCAATCCTGATTATCGCGAGGTTTATGCCAAGTACTTCGTGAAGTTTATTAATGTGATGAAGGAGAAAGGTATCAATATCTATGCTGTTAGTCCTCAGAATGAGCCATTGAACAAGGCTAACTGTGCTTCACTCTATATGCCTTGGCAGGAAGAGGCTCCTTTCGTAAAGGAGTTGGCAGCACAGTTTAAGAAGAATAATCTGCAGACCAAGATTTATGTCTTCGATCACAACTACAACTATGACAATATTGCCGATCAGGAAGATTATCCTGTGAAACTCTACAATGCTATCGGTGATAACTTTGAGGGCTCAGAGCTGGTTGTAGGTGCTGCTTATCATGATTATGGCGGCAACAACAGCGAGTTGACTGATATCCACAACCAGCGTCCTGACAAGGAACTGATATTCTCGGAAACCAGTATCGGAACCTGGAATAACGGACGTGACTTGAGTAAACGACTGATGGCGGATATGAAGAATGTGGCGCTCGCTACGGTAAACCAGAATTGCAAGGCTGTGCTTGTATGGAATCTGATGCTTGACAATAAGATGGGACCTAACCTGGATGGTGGATGCCAGACCTGCTATGGTGCTATTGATATCAATCAGAATGGCTACAACCAGTTGAGCTACAATTCTCATTATTACATCATCAACCACATGTCTAGTGTCGTTGCTCCTGGTGCGGTTCGCATTGGTAATACGTCCCGCACCGTTAATGACAGCAAGATTACACATGCTGAGTTTGTTAATCCTGATGGTAGTTATGCGGCAGTCATCATCAACGAGGGAGATGAGGCTAAGTCAATCAACCTCAGTGATGGAACTCATAATTTTACCTGCAAGGTTCCTGCAAATGGTGTTATCTCTTGCAAGTGGAATAAGTAATCCATAAACTATAGTAAATGATTCATTAAAGATACGACCATTATGAAACATATCAGATATTATATCATGGCGTTGCTCGCCCTGCCACTGATGGCATCTTGCGGCGATGATGATTACAGTGCGCCTACTCCTGCCGGTAATCCAGTGATGAGCTATACGGCTCCTGCTGCAGCTGTATGGATGGGCGATGAAGTGGAGGTGAAAGTAAACTGCAAGGATGAGGGAGGTGTGGCTCTCTCTACCTTGAAGGCAAATCTTCTGTTTAGCGGGCAGAGTGTAGATGAAACTACCATCCGTACCAAGGAGGCTGGTGAATATACTGTCAAACTGAAAGTACCTTATGCACAGAGCGTTCCTGATGGAAAGGTGGATATTCAGCTTACTCTGCAGAACGTATCAACCAAATCGAATACAGAGACCTTGTCGTTTGATATCAAGCGGCCTCACTTCAACAATCTGCAGTTTGTGAGTGCTAATGGTGTTAAATATGACATGACAGAGAAAAGCGACTTTGTTTATCAGGCTGTTCTTCCTAGCAGCAAGAAGACCTTCAAGGGATATTTTGCAACGAAGGATGGAAAGTTTGTCTTCGGTTCCAGCACAGGTAAGGATATCAGTTTGGGAGAAACAGGCAACTTCAACTTCACTTCTGAGAATATGAGCGATGTAGTTGTCACTTTCGATGCCAAGAACTATGCGGCTGGTCCTACCGATGTATTGCCGGTTACTATCCTCGATTTTGCCGATTCTGATGCAGGCAAGACTTGGGTGGGTGATATCAAGCAAGGTGCTACCTGTAACCTTACTATCAACGGCAATAATCTGCCAGATGACTGGTATTATGACAGCGACTGGTTCCAGAAAGAAGAGGATGGAAGCTATACCTTCAAGGCTATTACCGGCAGATATACTATTTTGGCAGACTTCACCCATAAGTCATTCCGCATCTGGACTATGAATGGAAGTGAGCCTATGTCACTGAATGGTGATGGTACTGGTGCACTCTGGATTATCGGTAATGAAGGTGTCAACAAGCCAACTTGGGACGCTGTAAATCATAGCTGGTGGACAGGTGTAGATTCTGATGTCTGCCTCACTCCAATCAAGGCTAAGGTATATCAGGTTACACTCACCGTTGGCAAGCAGCTCAGAGCTACTGACGTAAACTTCAAGTTCTTCGGTCAGGCAGACTGGGGTATTGAGTTCAAGGGTAAGGATAACAGCCATCTCATCTCAACCGAGAGCGAGGTATTCGGCATCGGTGACGGTAACGGTCACGACAACGGCAATGTTTACCTGAAAGATGGAGTAGAACTGAAGGATGGCGAGACATACGTTCTTACAGTTGACTTGACTGCCGGTGTAGACAAGGCAGTTCTTAAAGTAGAAAAGAAATAATATGTAGGTTTATAATCATTCATAAGCATTTTAGGTTTTAGTTTGATAATTTAGGTATAAAGCTTTGTTTAAGGCTGCTCCAAACCTTTTGGGGCAGCCTTTTTTTTGAGAGGTGCAAGGATGTAAGAACAACAAAAGTAAAAAAGAATATCAAAAAAATGCTTGAAAATTTGGAAATGTACCCAAAAAGCTATACCTTTGTCTCTTGAATGTCCTATACAGCAGTAAGGGCTGGATCTAATGATACCTATACAACAAAATATTATCAACTAATGATGGAAAGATTATTATCTATATTGTATATCTGGTGTTTCGCTACACTTACATCATGCTTTGCTCAGAAGGAAAGCATCAGTGAACTGTATACCCAACTTGATCGGGCTATAGAGCAATCCCAGCACTATACCAAACTGAAAGAAAGCAGCATCGCTCAGTTGAAGGAATTGATTCATCAGGAGAACAATCCGAAGTTGCTCCTCAATACTTATCGCAAAATCTATTCAGAATATAAGTCCTATCAGAGCGATTCTGCTGTGGCTTATATTCAGAAAGCTATTGTGTTGGCTCAGAAGGAAGGACTGCCGGCTGAAGTTGCTGGATTGAAAAGTCAGTTAGCTTTACAGTATTCTACAGCCGGAGCTTTTGCTGAGGCTTTGGAGGTGCTCAATCATATAGATAAAAAGACATTGGATGAATCGAACCGGAAAGATTATTTCATCGCCTATTACCATGTCTATGGTGAGTTGGGCTTTTCTAATATTCATGTAGATACTGATTTAAGTCAGAAATTCTTTAGTCGTCAGAATGCATATCGGGATACTTTGTTTGCTATCCTTCCACATCATAGCGAAGATTATCTCATGCGTAAAGAGGTGATGCTTACCAGTCAGAATAAATGGGATGAAGCACTGAAGGTGAATGATGAACGGTTGAAAATGTGTAAGGAGGGGAGTCATGAATACGGCATCGTAGCCTACTATCGCTATCTGATTTACCGTTCTCTGAAAAACGAAGAAATGAAGAAATATTGGTTACTTAAATCTGCCATATGTGATGTGAAGTGTGCTATCAATGATCAGGCTTCGCTCTGGATGCTCGCCGATATTCTGAGTCAGGAGGGAGATGTTGAGCGTTCTTATAAATACATCAACTTCTCTTGGAATGCCAATAAGAGTTTTAGTACGCGTATTCGCAGTTGGCAGATTTCGCCAGTTCTTGGTACCATCGATCATAATTATCAGGCACAGCTCAAGAAGGCAAACCAGCGTCTTGTCTTTGCCATCATCTGTGTCAGTCTTCTGGTTCTTTCATTAGGTGTTTTGGCTTTCTATGTCAATAAGCAGAAGAAATATGTTACCATAGCGAGAAATGAACTGAAGAAAACGAATGAACAATTGGAGGAACTGAACAAGAAACTTTCTGCTACCAACGAAATGTTGAAGACTTCGAATGATAAACTGAATGAGTCAAATGGTGTGAAGGAAGAATATATAGGTCAGTTCCTGGGAGCATGTTCTCATTATATTGACAAACTGGATAAGTTGCGTCTCCATGTCAATAAAATGGTAAAGAACCGTGAATATCAGGAACTTTATTCAATGACGAGAAGCAGTGAACTGAAGGAACACGAGTTGGGAGAACTCTATACAAATTTCGATAAGGTCTTCCTGCATCTGTTCCCGAATTTCGTGGAAGACCTCAATAGTCTTCTGAAGCCAGAGGCACAAATTCATCTTACTGATGCAGCGAAACTTCCGGCAATGGTGAGGGTATTCGCCTTGATAAGACTGGGTATTGATGACAGTACGAAGATAGCAGAATTCCTACATTATGCAGTTAATACGATATATAATTATCGGGCAAAGCTGCGTAATGGAGCTATTGGTGAAAGAAATGAATTTGAGAAGAATGTGAAAGAATTAGGAACGATAAAAGGAAAAGAATAATATATTGAGCCCCTTTTTAAAGTGGACTCAGTAAATGATGTAATAAAGTTGGTTAAAAATGTAGTAAATGCTTGTTTGCTTGTCGCTTTTTTAGTATCTTTGCGATGAAAAATAAAACTCAAGTATGGAAAATGTGGAGAATTTCACAAAAGAAGTATCAGAAATGTGTAAACTTACACATTTTCCGCACTTTAACGATGGAGGTGCTAAAAAATGTTTAATAGAATAATTATTCAAGAATTAAAACAATGGAGAGCTAAAAAAGACCGTAAGCCATTGATTATGCTGGGCGCTCGACAAGTAGGAAAGACTTCTGTACTTCAGAAGTTCGGAGAAGAATATTTTGAGCATTGCGCATATTTTAGTCTCAATGAAGAAGAGGGAGTCTGCGATATCTTTCGCAAGACCAAGAACCCGCTGCAAATCCTCGAGCAATTGTCATATCTTACTTCAGAACCTATTTTGCCTCAGAAGACTTTGCTTATTCTTGATGAGATACAAGACTGTCCGGAAGCCATTAGCGCAATGAAATATTTCTGCGAAAAGACGCCAGAATATGTTGTGGCTTGTGCTGGTTCTCTTTTGGGGTTGGCTTTTGGTCATCAAGGCTTTTCGTTTCCTGTGGGTAAGGTTGACCATATAAATATGTATCCTGTCACTTTTTCTGAGTTTTTGGAGCAGCGAGATGAAAGGCTTTACCAATATTATATGTCAATAGATAGCTTGGAACCTCTTCCTGACGTTTTTTTTGATAGACTTTCTCAGGCATTTACTGCCTATCGTATATCTGGTGGAATGCCAGCTGCGGCAATGAAGATGATAGAAAAGGATCTGAGTGGCGTGGAAACAACTCTACGTAATATCTTGCAAGATTATTTCTTGGACTTTGTGAAGCATGCTACGCCTTTACTGGCTAATAGGATTTCGCATGTTTGGAAGTCTTTGCCGTCACAGTTGGCTAAGGAAAATAGAAAGTTTGTTTATCAGCTGGTTCGTCCTGGTGCAAGAGCGAGGGAATATGAGGATGCTCTTACATGGCTTAAAAATGCGGGATTGATATATAAGGTAAGCTTGTGCTCTACTCCGCAAGTTCCTTTGAAATCGTATGAAGATTTGAGCATCTTCAAGATTTATAGTCTTGATGTGGGATTATTGAGAGTGCTTGCTGATTTGAGTCCTGAGGCTTATCTGGTTGATAATCCTATATTTAAAGAATATAAGGGCGCTTTGGCAGAGAATTATATTCTTCAGAGTCTAGTGGCTAATGGCGTTAATTGTTCCCATTATTGGGCTTCGGGTAATAAAGCAGAAGTGGAATTTATTCTTCAGCGTGGTTTGGAAGTTATTCCGGTGGAAGTGAAGTCGGGTACCAGTGTCACGGGGCGTAGTTTGATAGAGTATAACAAAAGGTACTCACCTGGTTTGCGCATCAGATATTCGATGCTTAATCTCAAGAGGGATGATTCCTTTATCAACATCCCTCTTTTCCTGGCTGATAGAACGGAGAAACTGATTTTTAAATAATTTTTAATGAGAAAAAAGATAAATGGGTGAAGAGGGGTGAAGAGTGGGTGAAGAGATAAAGAAAACTCTTCACCTCCCGAAACCTCGATAAACAGAGGGGTTACGGGCGAGAAGGTGAAGAGTGAAGAGATAAATCGGGATTGCTTACAACTGATAGAACTTGGTGAATGCCTTCACGCAATATTCGTGGTCGATAACGCTACCGGTTTCGCGGCAACTGTGCATAGCGAGGATAGCATTGCCCATATCCACACCCTTCAATGGGATGGAAGAGGCGAGGATATTGCCCAATGTGCTGCCACCTGCTACATCGCTGTGGTTTACGAAACGCTGGCATGGTACACCGGCTGCATCGCAGATGTTGGCGAAGATGGCTGCTGATACAGCATCGCTCGCATACTTCTGGGCTGCATTGAACTTGATGACCGGACCACCGCCCAACTTAGGATGATTCGTAGGGTCGAATTTTTCGCTATAGTTAGGATGCCAGGCATGCGCATTATCGGCTGAAATCATGAAGGCACGCTCTACTGCCTGATAATAAGCCTCTTCTGTATGGCTCTGTGTTAGGGCGATGCGCTGGAGCATATATGAAAGGAATGGACTTCCGGCTCCCTGTTTGGTCTGAGACCCCGTTTCTTCATTATCGAAGATGGCGAGAACCTGGGTGGTATCATTGGCATCAGATGCAATCATCGCCTCTACACCAGCCCAGCACATAGACAGGTCGTCGAGTCTGCCTGAAGAGATAAACTCATCGTGTACACCGAAGGTGCAGGCTGGAGTGGCATCAGCCAGATAGAGATCGAAGTCGAGAACATCCTCTTTCTGGATATTCAGTTCGTCGGTTATCACATTCATCAGGAGGTTACCCTTCTCCAGTTCATCATTGATGATGCCGAGGATAGGGAGCACATCCTTCTGCTTGCTCAACTTCACACCATCATTCACCTGACGGTTGAAGTGGATAGCGAGATTGCTGATCTGCAGCAATGGGCGCTTCACATGAAGAAGGAGTGTCTGGGGATTCATCGCATTCTCGCCCTTCACGATGACTCTACCCGCCAGGGTCAGCGGACGGTCGAACCAGGTTGACATGATAGGACCACCATAAACCTCAGTATTCAGTTTTACGATACCGCCCTCGCAAAGCATCTCAGCATTTGGCTTGATGCGGAAGGTAGGCGAGTCGCAGTGGGCGCAGATCATGTGGAAACCGGCATCTGCCAAAGGCTTCTTTCCGATTTGGAAGGCGTAGATGGAAGAGTCGTTCTTGGTAACGAAGAACTTTTCGCCCGCTTCAATCTTGCCCAAAGGCTCCTGTGGGTTCATACGTCGGAACCCGTTCTTCTCCAATTCCTCGGAGATATTCTTTACTGCCAGGAAATTCACTGGCGATGCGTCTAGAAAGGATAATAATCTTTTGATCATAGTTTGTATCTTTATATTAATATCTTGCAAAGATAATAGATTTTTTTCATTTTATCTCATTATTCTATTTGTTTTTCATTTTTTTGTATTATCTTTGTCTCCAAATAAGATCAATGAATGAATTATGAAACGATATAAATCCTGCACTCTGATTATATTGCTGCTGTTGGCATCGGCTCTTCAGGCATATGCGCATATTTCCAGAAATATGTTCATGCTTTCCAATCTCAATACTGACAATGGTCTTTCCTGCCCTCGAGTTTATTCTATTGTCGAGGCAGAGGATGGTGCCATGTGGATAAGTACTAAGCGTGGAGTTGACCGATATAATGGGCAACAGGTAACCAATTATACTTTATACACAGAGATGCCGTATAGTGATGCTAGTGGTAGAAGTATTAAACTGACTAAGGATGCGCAACATCTGATTTACGCCTACGACAACAAGGGAAAGGTGTATATATATGATAAGAGGAAAGATACATTTGTTTTGAAATGTAATCTTCAGAAAATTTTAGGTGGAAGTATTGTGTTGAACGAACTGTTGGTAGACGGAAAGGGCAATTTCTGGTTAGCTATGGATAGAGGCATTTATTGCTTATCAGCAGCTACTGATGGAAAGGAGATAGTTCGGGAGACAGCTAAGGGTAGGTTTGTATTGAAAAATACCTATATTAATCATATCCAATTTATAGGTCAGAAACTCTTGATAGGAACATTTAAAGATGTTTATTGCTATTCGATGTCTGCCCGGAAGTTAGAAAAGAAGATTAGTGGCAGTTCTGTAGTATCCTCTTATCATGATATAGTGGGACATCGTATCTGGCTGGGTACTTTTCACGAAGGAGTTAAAGTAGTGGATGATCGTACTTGGAAGCTGATAAAATCTGCTGATTTCCAATCTTTGCAAAACATTCCTAAAATTCCAGTACGTTCAATCATTTTATATGATAAGCAGACTCTTCTGATGGCTGTAGATGGAGCTGGAATATATGCTTATGACAGTTCGAATAAACAAACCAAGCTCTTGCTTGATACAGATGGACGTCCTGGTAATGTATTGAATGGTAATGGATTATATACCTTGTGCTGCGATCGTTTTGGCGATTTATGGACAGGCTCTTACTCGGGAGGAGTAGATTTGGCAATACCGATGAAACATACATTGGAATATATCACACATGAATATCTCAACAATCAATCACTGATAGATAATTGTGTGAACGATGTTTTCCAAAGCCGTGATGGGAAAATATGGTATGCCACAGATAAAGGAGTAAGTGTTTATGATGCGCAGACTCGTCTTTGGCATCATGGATTATATAATAAGGTGGCGCTTACGATTTGTCAGACTGTAGACGGCAGAATTCTGGTTGGTACCTATGGTAACGGTGTATATCAGGTTCATGCTGATGGCACTAGTATGCCTGCTTATTCTGTGGAAACAGGAATGTTGAAGAGTGATTACGTATTCAGTCTTTTAACTGATTGCGATGGTAATATTTGGGTGGGATGTTTGGATGGAGATATGGCTTGTTTCCCTTCAGATAAATATAATTTGAATGGAACGGGAAAGTCGGTATTCTATCTGCCTGTCAACGAAGTGCAATGCATCACGGAATCACCGGATAAGCGTTTTATTGCTGTAGGAACTTCGCATGGAGGCTATTTGATTGATAAGCGCGAACCTTTGCATCCTCGTCGTTTCTTTTATCCTGAACAGTATCCTGAAAAAGACATTAATTTGTTTGTCAACAGTATGGCTTTTCAGGATTCCCGTCATATCTGGATTGGAACGGATGGAGGAGGACTCTACGATTATGATTTCCTGACAAAGAAGTTTAAGCGTTATACTAATCAGGATGCTTTGCCTTCTAATACAGTTTATGGACTTATAAAAGGTATTAATGGCAATTTGTGGATCAGTACGGATAAAGGATTGGCGTTCATGAAACAGGGGAAGATAGTAAACCTCAACATCTTTAAGGGAATGGAACGTGAGTATAACCGAATGTCTGTTGCATGTACTTCAGATGGCAGGGTGCTTTTTGGCAGCAACGATGGAGTTGTCGCTTTGACTCCTATGTTTGCCAAAGGTTTGAATTATGCCGCTCCACTTCGTATTCATAGTGTTGAGGTTGAAGGTGTCGAATGTTCCGATTACTGGAATGAATGTCTCTTTGAAATGTTGAAGGAAGGCAAATTGAAACTTAGCCATAATGAGAATACGCTGGTTGTTTCTTTCGAGAGTATCAATTATCAATACCAGTATGATATCCAATATCAATATTATTTGGAAGGATACGACCGTAATTGGAGTAAACCATCTTCTAATCAGTTGGCACGATTTGTAAATTTGCCTTCGGGCAGCTATGTGCTTCATGTAAAGGCTATCTGCAGAAGTAATGGTAGAGAATTGGGAGAAACAACTTTGGAAATTCATATAGCCCAACCTTGGTGGAATACCTGGTGGGCATGGATTATCTATCTCTGTATTTTTGCTGCCATCTTATATTTTGTCTGGCAGTATTACAAAGAGCGCTTACAGCGAAAGTATTATGATGAGAAAATCAATTTCTTCGTTAATACTGCCCATAACATACGTACTCCTTTGAGTCTCGTGTTGGCTCCTCTTGATAATCTGGCTAATGATTCCAACTTGAGTGAGAAAAGTCGTGGATTCTTGGATATGGCGCATCGCAACGGCAACAAACTATTGAAGATGGTTACAGAATTGCTTGACTTCCAAAAGGTAGAGCAATCTGCCGAACAGGTTCGCCTGCAAGATATAGAATTGCCGATGCTTTTACGTGTGCAGTTGGAAAAATTTGTATTGGCAGCTCAGGAGAAGCATATTCAACTGTGTATTGAAACGTGTCCGCAGCAACAGATTCATTCTGATGTCAAAATGATGGATCTGATATTGGAAAATCTTCTCTCGAATGCTATCAAATATACACCTCAAGGTGGAAAGGTTACGTTGTCGGCTTCTGTTGAAGGTAAGATGGCTATGATTCATGTATGTGATACAGGTATAGGTATTCCAAAGGCCGAAATTAAGAGTATCTTCAAGACCTTCTTCAGGGCTTCTAATGCGATAAATTCTCAGGAAATGGGAAGTGGATTAGGACTGATGCTTACACGGAAGCTTGTAGAGAAATTAGGAGGAAAGCTTAGTTTCGTAAGTGAGGAAGGAAAGGGTACTACTTTCTGTGTGAAGGTGCCATTAGGTCATGTAACAGATTCTTCTGTTCGGCTTGTAGAAGAAAAGAAAAATGTTGCAACTGAATCTTCTTTAGCTGAAGATAAGCATGATGAAACTTGCCAGACTGTGTCTTCTGCGGTTCTGCAGGATGCTGATGTTTCAACAGATACACTTCTTTTTGTCGATGACAATGAAGATCTTCGCAAGTATATCAGAATGACTTTTGGTGATTCTTATCAGGTAGTTGATGTGGAGAGTGCAGAGGCTGCCTTGAAATATTTGAAAGAGGGCGGGGTATGTGATATCGTTGTTTCTGATGTCATGATGCCGGGAATGCACGGAGATGAGTTCTGTCGCAGCATCAAGGAAAATAAGGAAACATCATGGCTGCCTGTTATCCTGCTGACTGCTAAGGCTGGTCGTGACTTTATGATAGAGGGACTCGGACTGGGTGCTGATGACTATATAGCCAAGCCATTCGATACTGCTATTCTTGCGAGTAAGGTTGCCAGTATTTTGAAGAATCGTCGCCGGTTGAGTCTGTATTATATGGACAGAAGCCTTGCTCTTGTTAGAGGAGAGGTTGCTTCTGAGTCTGCTTCTTCCGAGCAGATTGTGGGTTCTGATTCTTCCTATGAACACTTGGAACCTACTGGATTTTCTGAAGAGAAAAAGGATGATACTGTCTTGAATAAGCAAGGCCAGACATTCGAAAATGTGGCAGAAGCTGTTCTGGATCCACAAGACCAGGCTTTTGTAGATAAAGCTACCCGTTTGGTGTTGACTCATCTGAGCGACACAGACTTTAATATCGACCGACTCTGTAGAGAGATGGCGATGAGCAGAACGCTTTTCTATGGTAGGCTGAAGACTCTTACGGGTCAAAGTCCGCAGGATTTTATGCGTTTGATACGTCTGGAGCAGGCTGCAATCTTCCTGAAACAGGGGGATAGTGTGCTGGATGTATCTGTGAAAGCCGGTTTTGTAAATGTGAAGTACTTTAGTACTGTATTTAAAAAGCACTTTGGAGTTTCTCCAAGTAAGTATCTGTAAATTAGAGTTTTAAATTCAAAGAAAAGGTTTCTGTTTAAACGATATGTCTGAATTGAAACCTTTTTTGTTTGTTATCTAACCCTCTGAAAGTTCCTTTTCTTTATCTTTGCAACCAGATTCTGTTAAGTAAGTCAAACAGTTATTTAAAAAACGAAACAATAACAATATAAACATAAAAATGAAAAGGAACTTTTTGAAATTTAGCCTCTTTTTAATAGGCGTCTTCACATGTTTCTCATGCGAAGCAAGTACGTTGCCCTCATCCAGCAGTTCTGATGGTGTAGGCGAATCTATACCTACTGCCCAGCAATGGAATAAAGACGTTGTGGGATGGAATCTTGGCAATGAATTCGAGTGCTCAGCTCCTGGACAGGATGGTGAGTCGATGCAGATTGGCAACCCTGATGGTTCTATCCATGCAGAGACAGCCTGGGGCAATCCCGTTGTTACCAAGAAGATGATACAAGCCGTGAAGAAGGCAGGTTTCAATGCCATCCGTATTCCAATCCGTTGGCAGTGCCACATTACCAACGCTCAGGCGATGAGCATCGACAAGGCTTGGATTGCTCGTATCAAGGAGGTAGTGGGGTGGTGTCTGGATAATGACCTCAAGGTTATCATCAATGTGCATCATGAAAAATGGCTCGAAGGTCGTCCTACCTATCAATATAAGGAAGAAAACTGCCAGAAGCTTGCGCTCCTCTGGATGAATATCGCCTCTGAGTTTGCCAATTATGACAGTCGCTTGGCTTTCGCCGGTACCAATGAGGTTCACATCAGGGACAACTGGGGCAAGCCTACTGCCGAGAACCTCGAAGTGCAGAATGCTTACAATCAGATATTCGTGGATATGGTTCGTGCCACAGGCGGCAACAATGCCAAGCGCCACCTCATCTTACAGACTTACGTTTGTAACCCATGGTTTGGCATAGAGAATGGAGATTTCATCATTCCGAAGGATGCCGAAGGCAATGGAAACAACTATATGAGTGTGGAATTTCACTACTATCAGCCATGGAGCTACGCCGGCGATTGCACCTACGATTACTGGGGTGATGCCTACAAGGATGCTGGCAAGATACCTGCAGAAAACGAGAAGACGATGACGGATTTCTTCGACAAGGCGGTGAATACCTGGAGCAACAAAGGACTGGGTATCGTTATAGGAGAGTGGGGAGTAACCGATCACTATAAGTCAAACTCAGAGAAAGTGCATGAAAACATGACCTACTACTGTAAGTTCTTGACTACGGAGGCTCGCAAACGAGGCTTCTCTACTTTCGTCTGGGACAACAACCACTTCGGCAACGGCTCTGAGAAGTATGGCATCTTCGACCGTTTCAAGAGTATGAAGGTGAATGCTCCTTGGATTCTCGAAGGAATCTTTGGGAAAGAATAATGTTAAACTAAAAACAAGATATCAATTATGAGAAAGAAAACTATGTTTCTCGGCCTGCTCGGTGCAGGTTTGATGTGGATGCCTGCTTCTGCCATTCTCGCTGCCCAGATGAACAATGGTGCGATGAGCGTTCAGCAGAACCAAGGCATCAAGGGTACAGTGGTGGATGCCACTGGCGAAACCTTGATTGGCGCTAGCGTGAAGGTGGCCGGTACAACCAATGGTGCCGTTACCGATATGGATGGTAACTTTACGTTGAACTGCAAGCCTGGAGCAACGCTCGAAGTGAGCTACATCGGTTACAAGACGATGACCGTGAAAGCTGTTAATGGCATGAAAATCACGATGCAAGAGGATGGTAAGGCCTTGAATGAGGTCGTTGTTACCGCCCTTGGTATCAAGCGAGACCGCAAGGCCCTCGGCTATGGCTTGGAGGAAGTGAAGGGTGAGGAACTCACCAAGGCGAAGGAAACCAACGTCATCAACTCCCTTTCTGGTAAGGTGGCTGGTCTCGTTGTGCAGAACACCGCTGGCGGTGCTTCTGGTTCTACCCGCGTGCTTCTTCGTGGTAATACAGAAATGGCAGGCAACAACCAGCCTCTTTACGTGGTGGATGGTGTGCCTTTGGATAATACCAACTTTGGCAGTGCTGGTGAAGCTGGTGGTTATGACCTCGGTGATGGTATCTCTGCCATCAATCCTGATGACATTGAGACGATGACCGTATTGAAAGGTCCTGCTGCCTCTGCCCTCTATGGTAGCCGTGCTTCCCATGGTGTTATCTTGATTACGACCAAGAAGGCGGAGAAGGATAAGATAGCAGTAGAGTATAATGGCTCTTATACTATCGATACTCAGTTGGCTAAATGGGATGACATCCAGGAGATATATGGTGCTGGCTACAATGGTGAGCTTCCTAATTCGAGCACTTCTGGTACCAATGCCAGTTGGGGACCTAAGGCCGATGACTTCATGTTCAAGTATTTCGATGGCGAGGAGCGTCCATTCATGATGCATCCTAACAATGCTTCTGGTTTCTTCCGTACAGGTTTCACCACTCAGAATTCTGCCATCCTCTCAGTTAATTCCGGTAAGACGGGTATGCGTTTCTCTGTTACCGATATGCGCAACAAGGATATCTTGCCAAATACCAATATGAGTCGTGACAACTTCAACCTCCGTGTGAATACCTCAGCTGGTCCTGTTGACTTCGACTTCACCGCCAACTATACTCGTGAGAAGGTAAAGAACCGTCCTGCCCTTGGTGACTCTCAGAGCAACGTGGGTAAGAACCTCATGACCCTGGCTGGTACCTACGACCAGGCTTGGTTGAAGCACTATGAGGATGCCGACGGCAACTACTCCAACTGGAATGGTAACGATCAGTATAACAAGAACCCATACTGGGATCTCTATAAGAACAGCAATACATCCGACAAGGACGTGTTCCGTTTTACGGGTAAGGCAATCTGGAACATCAACAAGCACCTCAAGTTGCAGGGTACTATCGGTACCGATATCAACAGCATGAACTTCGAGGACTTCATTGCCAAGACAACTCCAGGAACTCCTGCCGGAAAGCTTACCGACCAAATCTTCAACAACCGCACACTCAACGCCGAGATACTCGCCCTCTACAACAACTCATGGGGCGACTTCGATGTCAACGCTACCGCTGGTGGTAACATCTTCAAGGTGAACAACAAGACCACTACTAACGTCGGTCTCAACCAGCAGATGAATGGCATCAAGAACATCATGAACTATCAGGAGCAGAATACTCGCGAGAGCATGTATAAGAAGCAGATCAGCTCTCTCTATGCCAGCGCAAGCCTTGGCTACAAGCATACTTACTATTTGGAGGGAACCCTCCGTGGCGATAAGTCGTCTACGCTCCCTACAAATAATAATACATACGTATATCCATCTGTATCGGGTAGTTTGGTTTTCTCTGAGTTTATCAAGAACAAGAAGTTCATCAATTATGGTAAGATTCGCGCATCTTGGGCAAAGGTAGGTAGCGATACCGATCCATACCTGTTGGCACTCAACTATACCACGGGCAAGTACAGCTACTCGGGTTATACCATCGGTATGATAGCCAACTCAACACAGCCGAACAAGGATTTGAAGCCTACAATGACAGGTTCTTACGAGGTAGGTTTGGAGATGAAGTTCCTTAACGGACGCTTGGGCTTGGATGCCACCTATTACAACCAGAACTCCAAGAACCAGATTTTGAGTTTGGCTTCAACCACCACCTCTGGCTATGCTTACCGCCTCATCAATGCCGGTGAGATTCAGAACCAGGGTGTCGAGATTGCCCTCAATGCCCGTGCCTTGCAGATCAAGGACTTCGCTTGGGACTTGGGTGTCAACTTCTCGAAGAATACCAACAAGGTGAAGTCGCTCGTAGATGGCATGGACTATTTTGAACTTGCCAAGGCCACATGGTGTGGTGTATCAGTAGGTGCTCAGGTTGGCGAGAACTATGGAGCTATCCGTGGACACGACTTCCTCTACAACGACAAGGGACAGGTGGTTGTCGATGCAGCTACTGGTCTTCCAAAGATTGACCAGAAGGTCAAGACCATCGGTAACTCTACTTGGGACTGGACAGGTGGTTTCTACTCAACCTTCAGCTACAAGAACTTCCGCCTCTCTGCATCCTTCGATGTGAAGGTAGGTGCCGACATCTACTCTATGTCCATGCGTTCTGCATACCAGACAGGTAAGGCAAAGGGAACATTGGCAGGCCGTGAGGAGTGGTACACTTCCGAGGAGGCTCGCAAGGCTTCGGGTATGGACCTTGCCGCATGGCGTGAAGCAGGTAACTGCAAGGGATTTGTCGTAGAGGGTGTCATCGACAATGGCGACGGTACTTATCGCAAGAACGACATCGCCGTGAACCCTGAAGATTACTGGAAGCATGTGGCAAATGGCGTGCAGAGTGCCTTCGTTTACGACAATTCTTACGTGAAGTGTCGTGAGATTACTTTCGGCTATACCTTCCCAGAGAGCATCCTGGGCAAGTATGTCAAGGGCTTGACCGTATCCTTCGTGGCTCGTAACCCATTCATTGTTTGGAAGAACATTCCTAACATCGACCCAGACTCCAGCTACAACACCTCAGGTCTCGGTCTGGAATATGGTTCCCTGCCATCTCGCAAGAGTTATGGTTTGAACGTGAACGTGAAGTTCTAGTCTCGAAAAAATGAATCAATTTCTTTAGAAGAGTTCTAATATATAATAAGGTAAGAAAATGAACAATATAATCAAGAAATATATAGGTAAGAGCAGCCTGATGATGGCTTTCGCCCTGATGGCAACCGGCACTGCGATGACTTCTTGCTCTGATGATACCTTGAGCAACATCAATACCGACAAGACCAAGGTGAACGAGCTCGACCCTGACGCACAGTTGACAACAGCTTTGTTGCAGACTTACGGTGACTTCAGTCTGATGGATACCTACCGTAACTATATATCTGGTTTTCCACAGTATTTCGCTGGTGGTTGGAATGTAACCAATTACGCTGGTTCTAATTTCAGAGAAGATGATATGTCCCGTCGAGTTTGGGACCGCTATTATGAAATCAGTATCAAGAACCTTGTGGATGCCATCCACAATTCTGCTGACAAGGCAAACTTGAATGCGGCACTTCGTATCCACCGTGTCTATCTCACGGCAGTTTTGGCAGATACCTACGGTGACGTGCCTTGTTCGGAGGCAGGTCTGGGTTATATCTCAGGTATCTCCACCCCTAAGTATGATACCGTAGAGGAACTCTACAGCTGGTTCTTCGATGAACTTGACGCTTGCGAGAAGCAGCTTGGCACAGGTACCGACCACATTTCTGGTGATGTCACCAGCATGGGTGGTGATGTAGCTCAGTGGAAGAAGTATGCCAATGCACTCCGTATGCGCTATGCCATGCGCATTTCCGATGTTAATCCACAGAAGGCAAAGGAGGAGTTTGAGAAGGCTGTGGCTGCCGGTGCTATCGCCAGTGCAGCAGATGATGCTTATATCAAGTATGCTGATGCTCCATTTACCTATTATGATGGAGCCAACGATTACGATTTCCGTGCCAATGCCTTGGGAGAGATACTCTATGGTCAGGATGCCACATCGCCTACCATGGTATGCTCTACCTTGTTCTATCAGTTGCAGAATACCAACGACCCTCGTCTCTATCGCATCTGTCGCCACTATTACAACATCAAGCGTAGTCAGGTGAAGCCAGATAAGGAGCAGAACATCGACTTGACCGATGATTTCCTGGCTTACTTCCAGAGCAAGAACCTCGGTGAGGAGCCTTGCAACCCTGGTGCAGCCTGGTACACAGACTGGATGAATCCACCTACGTTGGATGACCTTCCTACTTTGAAGAAGTATGCAGAGATTGACGAGAACACTTATGCCAACTCTGATTATATAGCCCGAGCTAGTCGTCCTTGCCTGAACATCGACTTCGAGATGCCTTCTTGCCCTGGCGACTTGATGAGCTATGCTGAGGTAGAGTTCCTCAAGGCTGAGGCTGCAACCAAGGGTTGGAATGTAGGTGGTGGTGATGCTGAGAGTCACTACGAGGCTGGTGTTCGTGCCAGCATGGAGTTGCTCAACAACTACTATCTCACGTCCAACAAGATTTCTGAGGATGAGATCAATGAGTTCATTGCCAACAACAAGTTGGGTGACAATCCTAAGGAGACCATCAACACCCAGGCTTGGATTCTCCACATGATGAACCCTTCTGAGGGTTGGGCTAACATGCGCCGCTCTGACTATCCTGCCATCTTGAATCGTGACCGCTTGACCAAGAATGGTTTCACTTATACGGATTCCGATTGGTCAATGCCTGTCCGCTTGCAGTATCCTGAGTTGGAAGCTCAGTACAACAATGCCAACTACAAGGCTGCCATCGACCGCATGGGGGGTACCGACAACTGGCACAAGCGCCTCTGGTGGGACAAGGCTGATGTAAACCTTCAGCCAGACTTCAATCCTCCATTCGGAAAGGGATACAGTGAGTAGTGTTTAATGCTTAATGTTAAATGTTAAATGTTGAGTTTTATAGGACAATAAATAGAATAATTAATGATGAATAAGACAATGAAACAATATAAGGGAAAAGTCTTGAAGGCTATGATGATGCTCTTAGCCGTGGGTTTCGCACTGGCTGGTACATCTACCTTGTCTTCTTGCTCTTCTGACGATGATCCATATTTCACCGTCAGCGAAGATGACAATCCACGTATCTTGAACACCGACTTGGCTGATTCCAAGATAGACCGCAAGACTAATTATAAGTTGGAAATCAAGGTGACTCCTGTTCACTACACCACTGTGACATGGTTGCTCGATGGCACTCAGATTGCCGAAGGTAATACTATCGACCAGACTTTGCCTGTAGGTATTCATGAACTGAAGATTGTGGCAACCACCACCAAGGGTAAGAGCACATCCCGCACCTTGAAAGTTACCGTAACTCCTGCTGCCGATGACCCAGCCTTGGGTACCAATGCCGTCGAGCTTTGGGTAGCTCCTGGTGCTGAGACCACTATCCATAAGTGCAAGAATCTCGGTACAGTAGCTAAGGTGTTGGTAGGTGGCAAGGAAGTAGCCTTCGAGGTTCTCGAAGAGGGCACAGCCTTGAAGCTCACAGCTCCTACAGGTTTGGAGAATGGTGACTATGATATCACTTTGGTAGATGGTGAGGGCAACCAGTTCCCTAGCGGTACCATCAAGGTAACTACAGAGCCACGTCCATCTATGGAGAACACCCTCTGGGAAGGTGAGTTTGCCGTGACATGGAGTACACCATTCGATGCCTTGAAGGATACCTTCCTCTCAAAGGTTAAGGTGGGCACCATCCTCCGTGTCTATGTAGATGGAAATGGTCAGGGTACCGCTGCTACCTCTTGGTGGAATAACATCCTTACTGGTAAGGGCGACCCTGAGCGTGGCGACATCCTGGTGGATGGACCTGCTACATGGAAGTTTGAACTGACCGACCAGTCTATCCAGCTCTTGACAGAGCAGAATGGTCTCCTCCTCGTGGGTGACGGTTACACCGTAAAAAAAGTAACTATTGAATAATATATTGGAAAGTTTTCCGTTTTATCATAAAACGTCAAACCTTTGAATTTATGAAGAAAATATTATTATCTATTTCAATGTTGGCATTGGCTTATACAGCCAGTGCCAATGTTCCAGTTATCAAGAGCGACCCTAAGATAGAGGCTCAGGTAGAACAAACCCTGAAGAAACTCACCTTGGAGGAAAAGATAGGTCAGATGATGGAATTGGTGACCGACCTCTTTGGTGCCAACGACAAGAACGGTGTGTTCTATATCGACGAGCACAAGACCGATTCTATCCTTTCCCGCTATAAGATTGGCTCTATCCTCAACGCTCCAAATACCTGCGCTCCTACAGCCAAGCAGTGGGAGAAGTACATCGCGCAAATCCAGAAGATCTCGATGAAGCGCATCGGCATCCCTTGTGTCTTCGGTCTCGACCAGAACCACGGTTCTACTTATACACAGGGCGGAACCCTCTTTCCGCAGAACATCAATGTGGCTGCCTCCTTCAATCGTGAGATTGCTCGCCGTTCGGCTGAGGCTACCGCTTATGAGACTCGTGCGGTGAGCGTGCCTTGGACTTACAGTCCTACAGTTGATCTTGGTCGTGATGCCCGTTGGCCTCGCATCTGGGAGAACTTTGGCGAGGATTGCTACCTCAGTTCAGAGATGGGCAAGGCGATGGTCTATGGTTTCCAGGGCGAGGACCCAAACAACATCGACCAGTATCACATTGCCACTTCAATGAAGCACTTCATGGGCTATGGTGTGCCTTGGACCGGTAAAGACCGTACGCCAGCCTATATCTCTCCTGCCGACTTGCGAGAGAAGCACTTCGCTCCTTTCCTGGCGGGTCTGCAGGCTGGAGCCTTGACCGTGATGGTGAATTCCGCTTCCGTCAACGGTATGCCGATGCATGCCAACAAGGACATCCTGACAGGATGGCTGAAGGAAGAGACAGGATGGGATGGTGTGCTCATCACCGACTGGGCAGACATCAACAATCTCTATACTCGTGAGATGGTGGCAAAGGACAAGAAGGATGCGCTCCGCATCGCCATCAATGCTGGTATCGACATGATTATGGAACCTTATTCTTGCGATGCTTGTGGCTACCTTATAGAATTGGTGAAGGAAGGTAAGATTCCGATGAGTCGCATCGACGATGCCTGTCGCCGTGTGCTTCGCATGAAGTACCGTCTCGACCTCTTCAAGAACCCAACCCAGAAACTCAAGAATTATCCTAAGTTTGGTGGTGAGGAGTTTGCCAAGCTCGCCTTGGAGGGAGCTACCGAGAGTATGGTGCTCCTGAAGAACGAGGGTAATATCCTTCCTTTGCAGCATGGTAAGAAGATTCTCCTTACGGGTCCTAATGCCAATCAGATGCGCTGCCTGGATGGTGGATGGAGCTATACCTGGCAGGGACATCGTGCCGATGAGTTTGCCGGCAAGTACAATACCATCTATGAGGCATTCTGTAATGAGTATGGCAAGGAGAATGTTATCTTGAACCAGGGTGTTACCTATAATGAAAAGGGAAAATACTGGGAGGAGGACGAACCTCAGATTCAGGGCGCAGTTGATGCAGCAAAGAATGTTGATGTCATCGTGGCTTGCATTGGCGAGAACTCCTATACAGAGACTCCGGGCAACCTGACCGACCTTTGGCTTTCAGAGAACCAGCGCAATCTGGTCAAGGCTTTGGCTCAGACAGGCAAGCCTGTCATCTTGGTGCTGAATGAAGGTCGCCCTCGTCTCATCGCTGACATCGAACCATTGGCACAGGGCATCATCAACATCCTTATCCCTGGCAACATGGGCGGCGATGCCTTGGCAAACCTGGTATCGGGCAAGTCAAACTTCAGTGGCAAGATGCCTTACACCTATCCTAAGGAAATCAATTCGCTCGCCAACTATGACTTCAAGAAGAGTGAGGAGGTGGGTACGATGGAAGGTGCTTACGACTACAATGCGAAGATTACCCAGCAGTGGGGCTTCGGATATGGTTTGAGTTATACCACTTACAAATATAGCAACCTGAAGGTTTCTCAGTCTGATTTCCGCCACGGCGACATCATCAAGGTGAGCGTGGATGTGAAGAATACGGGCAAGGTGGCAGGCAAGGAGAGTGTCCTCCTGTTCAGTAGCGATCTCATCGCTAGTATGGTGCCTGATGGCCGTCGTCTCCGTGCCTTCGACAAGGTGGAACTTCAGCCTGGTGAGACCAAGACCATGACATTTGAATTAAAGGCAGACGATTTGGCCTTCGTTGGTTGGAATGGCAAATGGAGATTGGAGGAAGGCGACTTCAAGTTGATGATTGCCGACCAGAGTGCTGATATCCATTGCACTGATACTTATCAGTGGCCTACTGCCAACCGATAATGTATATTTAAAAGAAGAGTTAAAGAAAAGAGCGTGCCAATAGTGGTGCGCTCTTTTTGTTTGCATAGTTAAATGCAGAAGAGTTAAATATCTACAAGAATCCCCCATGATGTTTGGTGTTATGTCTTGAAATGATTACTTTTGCAAATCATAATTTTTGCAGATTTACAGAATCATTCAAAACAAGGATAAATGGAAATAGTAATTGGAATCATCATAGGGCTTGCCATCGGATTCTTCGTGGGGAAACTGATGGAAGCAAAAAGTGCGGGAGAGGAGAAAATCCAGCTCGTAGCGAAGGCTCAGGTGCTGGCGGCTAACATCGAACAGATAAAACTGCATCATGCTTCTGAGGTTCAATCAATGAAATCTCAAATGGAGAACGAGCGGCTGTATGCGGCGAAGCTCAGGGCGGAAAGCGACCAGCAGTGGGCACAGAAACTCGAGAGTCTGAAGCAGGAAATGCAGCGAATGACGATAGAACAGCAGAAGGTGGCGGCTGAGCAGTTGGCTGCCAAGCAGTCGGCTCTGCAGGAAAACAACCGTCTGCAGATGGATGAACTCCTGAAACCTATCAAGGAACAGTTTGCTGATTTCAAGAAATCTGTAGAGGAGAGCAAAACCCAGAACGAGGTGAACAAGAAGGAACTGCAGAATACCTTCGAGGCAACGATGAAACTCTTCCAGCAGGAACAGCAGCAGGCTGTACTAAACCTGAAGGAGCAGACCGAGAAGATTGGCTCCGATGCTGCCAACCTGACCAAGGCATTGAAGGGCGACAGCAAGATGCAGGGTGACTGGGGCGAGATGGTGCTGGAAACCATTCTGGAGAACAGCGGACTTCGTAAAGATGAGGAATTCTTCATTCAGGAGAATACGAAAGATGAAGAGGGAAAGAACTATCGTCCGGATGTCATCGTCAGATTCCCGGAAGGCAGAAGTGTAGTCATCGATTCCAAGGTTTCGCTTACCGCCTATTCCGATGCTCTGGCAGCTGAAGATGAGGCTGAACAGGAACGCCTGATGAAGGCACATGCGTTGAGCGTAAGAAAGCACATCGATGAACTGGCAGCCAAAGACTATTCCAAACTAGTGGATGATGCCATCGGTTTCGTTCTGATGTTCATCCCTAACGAGACCAGCTATATCGCAGCGATGAAGCAGCAGCCGGATCTCAGCCGCTATGCTTATCAGAAGAAGATTATCATCATCTCACCAAGCAATCTGCTCATGGCACTCCAACTTGCCTATAATCTCTGGCAGTATGACCGGCAGAACAAGAATGTGGAGAAAATCGTGAAGACGGCTGCTGACCTATATGATAAGGTAGCAGGTTTCGAAGATACCTTCCTGGGCATCGGCGATTTGATAACCCGCCTTTCGGGAACCTTCGATAAGGCAAAGAAGCAACTTTACGACGGAACAGGAAATGTGATGAGAAGAGTGGAAAGCTTGAAAGGTCTTGGCGTTACGCCGAAGAAGCAAATTAAATCGCTGGAAGAATAGGAAAATGAAATCTAAAGATAAAAAGAAGAGGATGTGGGGGCGAGAACTTACGTCCTCTTTTCTGTTTTTCTGATGTAACCCTTTTTTTATTTGATGTAACATAATCGTTAAAAACGGGTTCATCTGATCCGTGACGTTTGCCGTTTCGCTCAAATGTATTTGCAAATCGTTCATTTTATGAAATTATAGCCTTTGAAATGAGCGGGTTTCGATTTTTCTTTGTATTTTTGCCACGCCTATTCGGAAAGATAGGCGAGTACATGGAACAATCAAAAAATACCGTATAATCATGAAACTGAACGAAATTCTTTCAGACAGCTTTAATGCTGCAGAATGGGAAGCTAAGGGTTATGAACTTCCTAAGTATGACATCGCAGCCGTAGCTAAGAAGACTCACGACGAGCCTACTTGGGTTCACTTCGGCGCAGGTAACATCTTCCGTGCTTTCCCGGCAGCCATCCTCAACGATGCGCTTAACACAGGCAAGTATGATCGTGGTGTAATCGTGGCAGAAAGCTTCGACTACGAAATCATCGATAAGGCTTATCGCCCTTACAATAACCTCTCGCTTCTCGTAAGCCTCCAGAGCAACGGAACCATCGAGAAGAAGGTCATCGCTTCTATCACAGAAAGCCTCAAGGCGGATAAGCAGTTTGCTGACGACTGGGCGCGTCTGGTTCAGATTTTCCAGGCTCCAACTTTGCAGATGGTAACTTTCACCATCACAGAGAAGGGATATTCTTATAATGATGCCGATTTGGCACGTGGTCTTGATGCAGTATTTGCTATGGGTAAGCTTACCGCTCTTCTCTATGAGCGTTATAAGGCTGGCAAGTTGCCACTTACTCTTCAGTCTACCGACAACTGTTCTCACAATGGCGACCATGTGAAGGCGGGTGTAAAGGCTTATGCTGAGCGTTGGGCACAGGATGGTATCGTAGAGGCTGGTTTCGTAGATTATATCAACGACAGCAGCAAGGTAACCTATCCTTGGTCTATGATTGATAAGATTACTCCTCGTCCACACGAGAAGGTACAGGCGATGCTCGCTGAGGATGGTTTCGAGGACAACGATACCATCATCACCGAGAAACATACCTTCACCGCTCCTTTCGTGAATGCCGAGGAAGTGCAGTATCTCGTTTGCGAGGATACCTATACCAACGGTCGTCCGCCATTGGAGTTGGGCGGTGCGCTCTATACATCCCGCAAGACTGTAGATGAGGTTGAGACCATGAAGGTAACCACCTGTCTGAACCCTCTCCATACAGCGATGTCAATCTATGGTTGCATGCTCGACTATACCTTGATTTCTGCCGAGATGGCTGATGAGGACCTTCGTGCCTTCATCCAGAAGATCGGTTATATCGAGGCAATGCCAGTAGTAACAGATCCAGGTGTATTGAACCCATACGAGTTTATCGGCACCGTTATCAACAAGCGATTGCCTAACCCGTTCATGCCAGATGCTCCTCAGCGCATCGCTACCGATACCAGCCAGAAACTCTCTATCCGTTTTGGTGAGACTATCAAGAAGTATATCGACCGCGGTCTCGACAAGAGCAATCTCGTGCTGATTCCTTTGGTATTGGCAGGTTATGCCCGTTATCTCAAGGCATTGGATGATAATCTGAAGCCATTTGAGCCATCTTCTGACCCATTGTTGGCAGAGCTCCAGGCTATCGTGGCTCCTTTGGAGGTGGGCAAGGCTGATCAGGACTACTCTTGTCTCAAGAACCTCTATTCTCGCAAGGATGTATTCGGACTCGATCTCTACGAGGCTGGCTTCGGTGAGCAGATTGAGGGCATGGTGAAGGAACTCTTCGCCGGCAAGGGTGCTGTAAGAGCGACATTGCATAAGTATGTTTCTGCAAGATAATTCATTTTTAAACTTATACATTATATAATATATATGGAAAGAACATGGCGCTGGTTTGGCAAGAAAGATAAAATCACTCTTGCACAGTTGAAGCAGATTGGTGTAGAGGGCATCGTTACCGCATTGCACGATGTTCCTCTGGGCGAGGTTTGGACACGCGAGAAGATTCATGAACTCAAGGAGTACATCGAGTCTTACGGTATGAAATGGAGCGTGGTAGAGTCTTTGCCTGTGGTTGAAACCCTGAAATATGGCGGTCCTGACCGTGATCATCAGATTGAGGTCTATAAGCAGAGTCTCCGCAACCTGGGCGAGGAAGGCATCAAATGCATCTGCTACAACTTTATGCCTGTTTTGG
>ERZ773192.717-NODE-717-length-39072-cov-7.395981_pt1 | contig 39072 bp, 42 predicted proteins | sample MGYA00581010_ERZ773192 | MGnify/ENA primary metagenome ERZ773192 (study PRJEB29015, sample SAMEA2737741) | human gut metagenome | biome: human gut; feature: human-associated habitat; material: faeces | place: China | collected 2012 ...
TTACCGGAACACCGGACGGGACGCCGCTGCCAGGCGCTGTTTATGAGATCATCCACGCACGCAGCGGTAAAGTCCTCGATTACATTACGACTGATGCCCGAGGCGTTGCAGCATCCAAGCCTCTCCCTTTGGATAGATACAAGGTTGTGGAAGTAAAGGCGCCAGCATATTGGCAGCTTGATGCCACTGTTCACGATGTAACACTGGAATATGCAGACCAGATCATTAAGCTGTCGTCTTATGACAAGGCTGCCGCTTTGGGTGTCACAATTACCAAGCGGGGCAACGCCGAGGTTCTGGCGGGTCAGACCATGCGGTACGACATCACGGTAGCGAATACATCCAATGTGCCTTTGGAGAATTTCTACTGGCATGACAAAATCCCATATGATACGGCACGGGCTACGCTTCTCACTACCGGAACATATACTGCGCGGCTCAATTACCGCATCCTTTACAAGACAAACTATATGACGAGCTACGGTGTGCTGGCGTCTAACCTGCTGACATCAAATAACTACTCGTTTGCCCTCAATGCGCTTCCCATGCAGGCGGGCGAGGTGGTTACTGACGTCTATATTGACTTCGGCAAGGTCCCTGTCGGCTTCCAGAGCGTTGTCAATCCCACGCTGAGCGTGATGGTGAACGGAAATGCGGTCAATGGCTATCAGATGGTCAACCGCGCCGATGTGGGCGGCAAATATCAGGGCACCTGGCAGACCGCAACGGCAAGCTGGGTGACGATCATCCGAAACCTGACGCCAGTGCGCCCCATCACACTTCCGAAAACGGGATTCTGACAAAAGAGTGGCGGCAGCTTTTTGCTGTCGCCACTCTCGTTTGAAACGGGTTCAAGTTGAGGAAACGGTTTTGATGAGGATCGTTGTCAAAACGCGCTGACTTTCCTTGCTGCAGGAGTCGCAGAATTGATTTTTCAGCGCAAAATCAACTGCTGCCGAGATGCGGCTGAGGTCCTTCTGATCTAACGAGCCCTCCGTGAGATGACGACGGACGGTCTGATATGCGTCGCGCACATTTTCCGCGACATTCGCGCCGCCAAAGAGCGTGCCGATCATGCCGTCGATCATCGCGGCCTCTTCGTTGGTATAAATCATAGCAATCTCACCTCATCTCACGAAACCGATTATATCAGATGAGATACCCAAATTCAAGACAAGATGTGGGAACGCGGCGGCAGGCGGACGCAACCGCCTGCTGCCGTAGCTTTCATAAGGAGCATGGACTATGACAAAAAGACTTTATCAAATGTACCTCACCGCCCTGTCTCTTGTGCTGGTCGTTGCCGTAATGATAACGCCCGCCCTCGCGGTGGAGGATATGTGGACGGTGGCAAACCGGATCATCGTAGATGTCTACGCTAAGATCGTCAGCATCAGCACTGTGTTGGCCGGCCTTATGTCCGCGATCGCGGTGATCGGAGCCAAGCTGTCCAATAACCAGCAAAAGACTGATCAGGCATGGGACTGGCTCAAGCGTATTTGGCTTGCGTGGGCTGTCATCAACGGCATCGGCGCGTTCATCGCCTATGTTGCTCCGCTGTTCAGCGGGCTTGCGACCTTGACGCCATAAGGATATTACCGCTCCGGCACAAAGGGGGTATCCAAATTGCTTGAGCTGATTTTCCAAGGCTTTGCGGAGTGGGCGTACGAGCTGGTGCTGGAATGCTGGGAGTATTTCTCGACCGCGCTGCTGGACATTATGAGCATGGACTATGCGTACATGAAAAGCCATGTTCCCGTGATGGACGACATCATACAGGTGCTTATGGCGGTCGGATGGGCGCTTCTGATCGGTAATCTCGTCTTTCAAGCGCTCAAAAGCATGATGTCCGGCCTCGGCTTTGAGGGCGAGGACCCGAAGCTGCTTTTTACCCGAAGCTTTGTTTTTTCCTTTCTCCTGCTGGCAAGCCCGCAGATCTGCGAGATCGGGCTTAGCATTACCGCAAGGATCATTGACCTGCTGCAAGTCCCGACCGCTGTTCATGTGACGCTGGTGGATAAGAGCATATTCGGTACGCTTACCGCGTCGTGGCTGCTCGCGATCCTATTCGGTATTATTATCATATTCAAGACACTCAGGCTCCTGCTGGAAATTGCGGAGCGGTATGTTATCCTCGCCGTACTCACCATGACGGCGCCGCTGGCATTTGCCATGGGCGGCAGCAAAAGCACCGCGGACATCTTCAGCGGCTGGTGCAGAATGTACGGCTCCATGTGCCTTTTGATGGTGACCAATGTGATCTTCTTCAAAATGCTTCTGTCCGTCCTCTCCACAGTGCCAAGCGGGCTGGATGTATTTCTGTGGATCGTGCTGATCCTGACCCTCGTAAAGGTCGCAAGAAAGGCGGATGCCATCATCACCCGCATTGGGTTGAATCCGGCCATCACCGGCGACTCTCTCGGGCGGCCGCTGCCCGGCGCACTGACCTACATGGTTGTGCGCTCGGCGGCCTCGCACATTACCAAAAGTGTTGGGAAGTCTGCCGGCGGCAGAGGCGGCGGCTTCTCCTCCGGCGCTTCTCCGAGCGGCAGAGGCCCACGCACGGGCGGACCGTTCGGCGGAGGCCGCTTTGCAGGATATACTGCAAGCGGCTTCTATCAGAAAGCACAGCGGCAAAGCGCACAGCAAGGGGCAGGCGAGCGAGCCTACGCCTCCCACAGCGACACGGTTCAGACGGGCGGAGTGCGGACAGCCTCGCAGGAACATAGCGTAGCATCCATGTCGCAGAGCAGCTCCGTGATCCGGCAGCAAACATTCAAGGAAGGCGCAGAGCGGAATGGTGCAGCGCTGCATGGCACACGCCAGACGCCTGCTCCCGCTTCACCGGCGAGCCGCACCCTATCGGATAGCGTAAGAACTCCGGGCGGCAGGCACGGTCCCGCAGGAACACAGGCGGCGTCGTCCTCGACCCGCATATCACTGGCGAATACGCAGACCACGCAGAGCCGAAGCGTTACCGGACAGACGGTTAGGAATACGACCTCGATCACAGGGCAGAAGCCGCCCGTCGACACCGCGGGGAATACATCTCCGGCGTCGGAGGAGGGGCGGCATAACGCATCGCCGCCTGCACAGACACGATATACGCAGCGCCCAGTGCAGACGGTGCCGAAAGCAGCGGCGCAAAGGGCTGCCGCGCGGCAGACAACGCTTCGCGCGGAATCGCCGCGTCCCGGTCCCGCAGGAACAACGCCTCCGCCTTCTGCCCCTGCTCTGACCGTTGAACCTCGGCCCGGCAGAAACCTGTCCCAAGCCCGTACAGCACCCTTTGAACAAGCGAGGCAGCATGACTCGGCGCGGCAGGAACCGCGCACGGTCGGAGACGGCAGCGCTCGCCCCATGAGAGGTGCAGTTTCCGTTCAGCACCCCAGCCCCGCAGGAAACGGGGCAAACAGCCGTGAAAAGGCACAGTCTCGCCCGATCGCAGGGGCGCGAATGTCTATGCCGAAGACTGCGCGAACAGGCGGGCTTTCAAAGCCGTCTGTCACGGAAGCTATGAAGGGAGTGGGGAAAAAAGAAAAGGCTCTGACGCCAAGCCGAAAGCAGCGAGGGAAAAAGCATGAAGGAACATGAGAATACCCGCACGGGGTTCCAAAGAGCAGTAGACCTCGCTTATGCGGCAAGAGCCGCACGCCGTATTCTTCAGGCAGCGGCAGTGGGCGGCCTGCACGGCGCCGCTGCCGTCGCGGTCAAAGAGACGGCTCCGTTTCTTGTGAAGCGCCTGCTTGCTGTTCTCGTTGCGCTTATCGTGCTCCCTATGGTGATTTTTACGGCGCTTCCCAACATCTTCTTTGGGTATAGATCCTCTGATACGGACGCCATCGCGCAAATGACAGGGCAGGCCATGACCATCGGCGGAGTGTATATGAGCCTTGATGATTTTGAGGCAGCGCAGATCGACTCCGTTGTGACCGGCATCGTTGCGGAGTATGAGGAAAACGGAACAGCCATTGACCGCATCGAGGTATCCGGTTCCGTGACGGAAAAGGACCTGCTCTGGATCATTGCCATCAATTCCGCGGCCTATCAACAGGATCTCAACGCCATGAGCGCCGATCTTGTTCGAAACTTCTGTAAATCCAGCCTTTCATATTTCCCGTCGCTGGGCTTGGCGGAGGATGGCGGCGACGGAGTTGTGACGACCTTGACGGTAAAGGTCAAGCATCTTGATCCGGATGAACTGATGGACGAGCTTGGCTTTGACAAGGATGCTAAGCAATGGGCGGGAGCGCTCTATGAGACACTGGAGCAGAGCGACGCCATCAATAAGTACAGGACATATTACGAAACCTATCGGCCGGATCACAGCGGCGACGGCTCCTTTTCCGGAGATGTTGAGTACGGCACCGATTACGATAATCAGATCGACATATCTCGCTTTGTCGATCCCAGCACGAAGAACAACCTCGACCTCGCCGCCTACGCGGTACAGGCGTGGGAGAACAACTGGGGCTATGTGTGGGGTACCTACGGCAACATTCTGACGCCCTCGCTGTTTGCGTATAAAAAGCAGCAATACCCGGATGGGGTGGGCAATCACGCTGATTTTATCGAAAGCCACTGGCTCGGCCGCCGCACTGCCGACTGTATCGGACTCATCAAGGGCTACGGTTGGCTGGACACCAAAAGCATGGCCATCGGCTATGCGGCGAATGGAATGCCGGATTATGGTGCGGATCAGATGTATCAGGCGTGCAAGAATGCCGGCGTACTGAATGAGGACTACGGGCCGATATCCACCTTGCCCGAGCTCCCCGGCCTCATGCTCTGGAAGAGCGGACACGCGGGGGTCTACATTGGCGGAGGGTACGCCATAGAAGCTATGGGGACGCGAAAGGGCGTTGTGAAAACGAAGGTCAGTGACCGCGGCTGGCAGGGCTGGGGGAAGTTCCCCTACATCGAATATCGGGAGGAAAGATAATGGCAGAGACGACTTATCTGCGGGCGATACGCCTCAAATATGGCATATCGCTTCTTGAGCTGGAACGGCACAGCAGCCTCAGCAATCAATATTTAAGCGCGCTGGAGTTGGGAAATGCCAAACGCACAGAGAGAAATGAGCGGCTTCTCTGCTGCGCGATGGAGGAGGTCATCAGCTCTCGCGAGCGATCCCTTGACGGGCTGAGAGAAACGCTGCTGCAATATCAGGGTCGGCTATTAGAAGCCGTGGAGGCGGATTCGGATGAATTATGAGATCTACCACATTCCTACAAACTTTACGGACGCGGGGCGCGTCATGGGTCTCTTTGAGCTTCGGAATCTGGTTGAGGCCGTGGTCCTGACGATCCCCGTTTTGTATCTTTGCATCGCCTTCCTTCCATTCGCTCTGAGCACAAAGATCATGGTGACGCTGGTGGTCATCGTACCCGTCGGTGGCTTTGGCCTTATCGGCGTCAACGATGACAGCATGACGCGCTGGCTGGAGGACTGGTGGCGCTGGCGCAGAAGGCGCCGGATCATTCTTTTTCGAGGTGAGGTCAGAAAATGAATCTGAAGGAACTGATTTTCGGCAAGGGGGCAAGCTCCGGAGGCGAGGGCGGTGTGTACCGCGACAGCATTCAAGCCTGGCTGCCCATCAAAAACATCATCGGCGGTGTCGTTATCACGAAGGACAACCGCTTTGTGAAGATCCTCGAGCTGCTGCCGGTCAACGTCTATTTGAAGTCAGCCAATGACCGGCAGAATATTGTTTCCTCTTTTGCCGCCTATCTCAAGATCGCGCCGAACGATTTGCAGATGGTGGCACGCACGCTGCCGGCCGATACCCAGGCGTATGTGGAGCAGATGCGCCGCTTCGCGGAGCAGGAGGAAAACGAGGATTGCCGTGAGATGATCGAAGACAATATTCAAGAGATCGGGTACGGCATTGCAAGCGACGCCATGCGGCATCGCTTTTTTCTTGTGTTTCAATACGAGGCTAATATGCGGGCAAAGCACAACACCGCCAAAGCCATCCTTCAGCGGCTCAACGAGGAGGCTGACACGGCACGGAGGTATCTTGACGCCTGTGAGCTGGAGGTGCTGGAGCCACGGTATAGCGACAACTTTGTATTGAAGCTGCTCTATGAAATCCTAAATAAGCAAACCGGTCAGCGTGTCCGTCTGCCGGACGGTGTCTTTGACATGACGACGGCAGTACACGGCATCTACGAAGATGAGTGAGCTGCAATTTGCAGCTCACTCATCTTCTCGATATTCAAGGGGCAGCTGATCGTTACAAAAAGCCTTGAGGACGGGAATATCCTTTGTTGCTATGTCCCATACCCGGTCAAGCTGGATCTTGCCGTAGTCATGGACAATGATATTCCGAACGCCTTTGATATGCGGCCATTGGATCTGTTCTTTTGTAGAGCTTCGGTACTCCTCAGATAAGCCGCCTGTCAGTTCTCCGATTTGCAGGATGCTGAACGCAATGGATTGCTGATAGTCGCTGTCTAACAGAAAGCCATCCGGCGAATTGCCGAAACGGGCGATTGTATCCTGAATACCCAGACAGTAATCCCGAATCTTCAAGATCCGCTGTAAATCACGCGACAGCATAGATCTTCCTCCGTTCTTTATTGACGATCTCCCGAAACAGCTTATCGCTCATCCTACGGCACGGCTGCTCAAGGGCCACCGTTGTAATGAGGTCGATCTCCTTCTGCAAAGCTGCCTCCAAGTCATTATAGAGTCCACCGATCGCAAAAAAACCGGAAAGATCCGCGCCGGAAAGATCCACCAGCAGATCCACGTCGCTGTCGTCGCGCGCCTCCCCGCGGGCGTATGAGCCGAACAGGTAGACCGCTTTGAGATGATATTTCTCTGCTACGGGTCGAATTCGGCTGCTGATCTCATCAATGGTATAAATCATAAGTCTTCTCCTCCCCATAGTAAGCATAGGTATGACCTACTTTTATTATACGCATTTTCACCGCGATTTCAAGAAAAAGAAGGATGTGACATTGGCTTGAAAAATAAGCAGACGCCAAAAAGGAAAAAGGCCGCAGCCGCCATTCCCAAGAGGAAAAAGCAGAGTGAGGAGGAACGATCCAACCAGTCGCTTTTGAAGCGCGTGATCTTCGGTGAAGAGAAGCCGGATCTTACTGAATTGGAGGCAGGCTCCACCACGATCCTTGATATTCTCTCACCCACCACAGTTGATACCAAAAGCAAGGATTACATCGTTGTGGACGGCGTGTACCATACCTATCTTTATATCACAGGGTATGGCTATACCACCACAGTCGGCTCCTGCTGGCTTGCCCCGCTGGTAGAGGCCGGCGAGGGGATCAACATGAGCTTCCTTGTCAAGCGGCAATCAAAGGAGAAGATACTCTCCAAGATCTCGCAGACAACGATGATGAACCGCTCCCGTATGCGGGAGGTGGGCGATACCCGACAGGACTATGAAGAGCTTGACAGCGCCATCAGCTCCGGTCTCTACCTCAAGGATGTGATGAATCGGCAGGGCGAGGATTTCTATTATATGCACACGCTCATCGAGGTCACGGCGCCTGATCCCGAAACGCTGGAGCAGCGGGCGACGGAGGTGGAAAAGCTCTGCGTGTCCGTGGATATGATCGCCCGGCGCTGCGACTACAAAAATGAGCAGGCTTTTCTCTCATCGCTCCCGATCCTCTCTCTTGACTCGGATATTGAGCGAAAAGCGCGGCGCAATGCGCTGACCTCCGGTGTGGCTGCGGCGTTTCCCTTTGCCTCCTATGAGCTGAGCGACCACAACGGTATCTTCTTGGGACTGAATCTCTATAACCGTTCGCCGGTGTTCCTTGACCCCTACGACGACTACAAGTACACCAACGGAAATTGGTGGATCGGCGGCTCCACCGGCGCGGGCAAGACCGTCACGCTCCAGTGCCTCGGCGGTCGGCTCCGCCAGCAGGGCAAGCGCGTTATCATCATCGCGCCGAAAAAGGGGCATGAGTTTCGTCCGCTCTGCGAGAAGTTAGGCGGGCTGTACCTGCGGATGTCGCCATCCTCCAAGGACTGCCCGAACCTGATGGCCATTCGGCGGAGGTCGCTCGATTCCTACGCAAAACTCAAGAATATCGCGGCCCGCGACGACTCCGTACTGGCGGATAAGATCGCACAGCTCATCATCTGGTTTTCCTTGAAGAAAAAGGACTTGAACGAGGAGGACAAAAGCCGTCTCGACTCGTCGCTGGTGGAGGTGTACGGGCGTTACGGCATCACCTTTGATAACCGCACCATCGTAGACGAAGCTGGTAACTTCCGCACCATGCCGGTCATCGCAGACTGGTATGAGGTGCTTTCTCAAAACCCGGATACCCGTCATTTAGCGGTCGTCCTCTCTCGCTACGTCACCGGCTCCGCTGCGGCAATGGCGAGCCGAAACGACATTGACCTCGATAACAAGTACATTGTCCTCGATCTCTCCGGCATGCCGGACGACATGATCGCTGATGGAACCTTCTGGGCAACAAGTATTGCCTACGACCTCATTATGAACTGCGAGAGCGGCCTTTCCGCTCTGCTCGCGGACGAGCTGTGGAGCCTTGTGGGAGCAACGGCCAATCCGCAGGCGGCTGGCTTTATTTTGGAGATGGTAAAGACCATCCGCGGGCTTGGCGGCATCGCCGTCACGAGCACGCAGGGAATGCAGGACCTCTTTGGCTTGGAGGGCGGCAGCTACGGCAAGGGCATACTGGACGCCAGCCGCATCAAGCTCGTCATGCAGATGGAGGAGCAGGAGGCGCGGCTCATTCAGGACAAGCTCAATCTTTCGGAGGACGAGGTGCGCCAGATCACCCGCTTCCGACGCGGTGAGGGACTGCTTTGCATCGGCTATAATCATGTGCCGGTGGCGTTCTATACGACGCCCAAGGAGTATGAAGCGATCACGACCTCTCCGACCGACTTACGCAGAGAAAGGCAGGGAGACAGCGATGAATGACGCAAGGCAAGACCTGATCCACATTCAGGAGCTTGTGGGGACTGCCTTCAGCGCGACCGGCTCACTGGTGGCAATGACCGACGGCGGGCAGATGAACCCCAACAAGCTGCAAAAAACACTGGAGCAGACCATGGATTATTTCGAGCGCTCCACGCTGGAGCTGCGGCAGCTCTGTGAGCGGTATGCGCCGGGCGTGGGAGGCTTTATGCACAAGCCGGTCCTGCCCGCCGTGGAGGTTGCGGGCAGCGTGGAGGAGTTCGGCTACGGCTGGCTTCACATTATGCTCCATACGCTCCTGCCGCATTGTCGGTATCAGACGCCGGGCTGGCTGAGCGACACGATACGAAGGCTTCTGGATGGGTATGAGGCATGCGGCAAAAGGCTGCCGTTCTATTCCCGTGCGCTGCTTGTGATCGACGAGCACACCGGCATAGAGGGACGCCACATTTTCGACCAGGATAACAAGGGCTGGAAGGCTGTCAGCAACGCCATCAAGGGCCGCCTCATTCCGGACGATGACCAGCACACCCTCGCCGTAACACTTTTATCCACGAGAACAGAGGGAGAGGAGCGCTGCCATATTACCCTGCTCCCCATAGAGGATGCCCACGACTTTTTCTCCGCGCATTCCAGCGATTATGCCTCCGGCGACTTCTACTCAGGACAATGGTGCTGAGCGCGAAACTGGCGAAAAAGTTGCAAAACCCGCGGCAGGTGGCCTCCTCATTTTGGCTGCTTGGAGAGCTCTTTTCGCCGCGATTGACCTGCCGCGGGTGTATGGCTCTGAAAGCCTTGATGTGACTGACTTTTTAGAGTGTGTGAGGTGCCGGAATTTCCGTATTCATCTGCCTACTATGCGGGGGCGGCAGGTTGACCCCGCATTGCGGCGGAGAAAAACGCCGAAAATGTTCTTGCGCCGGCATCGGCGCAAGAATGATTTCGGCGTTCGCAGGAAAGAGAGGGAGGTGCGCAGTGTGCTTTTCAGTGTGCGGGATATTGACGTTCTGCGCTTGCTTTGCTGGTGTCAAAATATTAAGCCCAATAGCTTAAATGGCGTTTCCACAAAGGAAGAACGAGAGAATTTGATGACGATGGGATTTATCAAAACGCACGAGCGGAGCGGCACCCTGCTCCTCACCAATAAAGGCAGAGCTTTCGTTGAGCTGCTTCTCAACGGAGTTATCCCCGGGCTGCGTATTTCCTACCATGATGCCGCCATTGAGCGGCGCCTTCGATTATCCGAATTGGTGCTGACCGCCTACTATGCAGGCGTCGATGTGTTTACGACATCGGTGGGTGGCGACGGAGAGAGACCGTCACTTCTTATTACCTCGATCACACGAAATCACGGACACAATCCATGGGGCAGCGCACGAGTCGGCGCCATCGCCCATTTAGGCGGCATTTACTATGCCGCGCATTATGTCTGTCCCGGCATCGGGCGCATGGCAGTCAACGATGAGCTCTCGGCGCTCCATAACCACACCAACTTCGGCAAGGATACCCGGCGCGCGTTCCTCTTTGCCGGTCCAAGCTATGGGTGCATTCTTGAAGAGCTGAAGGCGCGCGGGAAAAAGAGCGAGGGAAAGCTGATCCGTTACAGCGAGGCCTACCGCGAGCTGCACTACCCGATCCATCTGCTCTCCTGCGACGAGACCGGCGCACGCCAGCTTCAGATCATGGCCGTGCCGTACTACCGTGAAAAGCTGGCGCGGCTCATGCTTCGCTCCGCCTATCAGCCTCCGCCGGAGGACGCCCCCGCATGGGATGCCCTCTACAACGGTCATCCCTTTGTGATCGGCGCGGATATGGAGCTGCGACGGATCGACGCCGCGATCCGTGATGCAAAGCAGAGAGGTTGCCTGCCGATCGCCCTTGCTGCGCTGGACGCGCAGGGCAGCGCGGTGCTGCTGGCACGCTATGCCGATCCCGGCTATGCCACCGTCTATAAGGTCACGGACGGCGTGCTGACAAAGCTATTCGGTCACGCACCGGCTCTCTATGAGCCGCCCTGCACACAATTCCTCACGAAGAAGGGAGATGTCGTCAATGCCCCGCTTATCAAAGCTCTTGGAAAAGATAGAGGGCCTCGCTGCAAATAGATGGGGAAGCTGGTATGAGCGCAACAAAGCGCGTGTGCCGCTGTACGCCGTGCTCGGCGGCCTCGGCTGGTACCTCTATGGGATGCTGCTCAACTCCCTGCGGCTCGGAAAGGAATCCGTATTTCACATAACCGGCGAGAAGGTGGAGAGCATCTGGGTGCTCAACCCCTTCAAGAATTTCTTTGTGGTGCTTACACCCTTCGGCCTCGGCACGACGGCTGTGATCGTCCTTTTGATCTGCCTGCTCACAAGGAAGGGCTACAAATGCTTTTCCGGCTATCATTTTACCCGTGATCCGCGCGGCTTTGACATTCTCCCGGAGGGGACTCACGGCACCTCCGGCTTTGCGACGAAAAGAGAGCTTGGCGAGCATTTGGAGCTCGGCGGCGTCGGGGAGGTTACGGGTATGCTCCTCGGCCGCATCAAGAGGCATCCCGATGACCCCGACAGGTATTCCTCCTATGTCGCTCACCGCATGAAGCCGGGTGAGAACAACAATATCCTCTGTATCGGCGCTCCGGGCTCTTATAAGTCCAGGGGCTTTATCATTCCCTTTCTCATGGGCTGCGCACAGCGAAGCAGCAGCGGCGCTCCGGAGTCCGTGATCGTGACTGATCCGAAGGCTGAGCTTTTTGAAATGATGGCGCCGTACTTTCGGAAAAAGGGCTTTTATGTCAAGGCGGTCAATTTCCTCGATATGGCGCACTCGGACGGCTGGAACTGCCTTGCGGGGCTGGATACCAACCCCGACCTTGTGACCACTGTGGCAAACACCATCATTCAAAATACCTCCGGTCCCAAGGAAGCCGACGACTTCTGGAGCCGCGCGGAGCTGAACCTTCTCATGGCGCTCATCCACTATGTCTGCAATAAGAAGGATGAGCGCGGAAACCTGCTTCCCTTGGAGCAGCGCAGCCTTGGTGATGTTTATAAGATCCTCGCCTATAAGAGCGTCAACGAGATCAACCGCACGCTGGCGGAGCTTCCGCCGGAGCATCCGGCCAAGGGTCCCCACGGCCTCTTCCTAAAGGCGAGAGAAAACCTTTGGGGCAATATCATCATCGGTCTCGGCAACCGCCTCGCGGTGTTCCAAAACCCGCTGGTGGATAAGATCACACGCAACCATGATGTGGATCTGCTGCTCCCAGGGCAAAAGCCCTGCGCCTACTTCGTCATCATCTCCGCACAGGACAGCGCTTACCGCTTTTTAAGCTCTCTCTTTTTCTCTCTGACCTTCCCGCAGCTCTCCAACTACGCCCGGCTCCACGGCGGACGTCTTCCCGTGCTGACAAGCTTCTGCTTGGAGGAATACCTCAACATCGGCTATATGGAGGGCATCTCCGATGTCTTCAACTCCATCCGCGGCTTCAATATGTCCGTGCAGGTGGCGGTGCAGTCACTCTCCCAATGGCAGGAAAAGTATCCGGGGAAGGAGTGGGAAAATCAGCTCGGCTCCTTTGATATGACGCTCTACATGGGCTGCAACGATATGACCAGCGCCGAATACTTCGCTAAAAAGTGCGGCAAGGTCACGATTTCTGTTACCAACAACCAGTACCCGCTCGCTCCGCTGTTCTCCCCGATCTATAATACCACCCGTCCCTATTCGCAAACACGCAGCAACATCCAGCGAGATCTCATTCAGCCGGACGAATTTGCACGCTTGGATAAGCACAAGTGCATCGTGATGTTCAACCACTATAAGCCCGCACAGCTCTATAAAATCGCGTTGGAGGAGCTGCCTGCGTATGGGGAGCTGAGCAAGTGCAGCGTCTTTGACTATGTACCGGAATGGAAAAGGCGTGAAGAGGAAAACGAAAAGCATGCGCCGAAAAAAAGCGCGCCCACGCAGCGGGAATATCCGCCTGCCTCTGCACAGCGGAGTGGGGGACACCTCCCGACGCAGGAGGCTGCGCTTGGAGAGGAGCGGCCCCACTCATACGCCCCGGCCTCCTGCGCGTCGCAGATGCCGGCGCATGGAGAGCATGGCGCTGTGCGGCAGCACAAATCACCGTCCATGCCGCGGCAGACGCCCGGAGCGTCGTGCATCTATGACTTTCCGGACATGAAAGGGACCGCGCCGGACGACATCGGGCTTGTAGAGATGTCCCGGTCTGAGATCGCCGGGGACGATGCCCCGGAGCTTGAGGAGCTGGACGACGAGCATAGCCGGATACCGCCCGGCCGAGGGATCTGACGAAGGCGGGAGCGAGAGCCCTGCACAAAAGGAAAAGGAGGCCGTCCGGCCTCCTAAGATCAGTCGAGAATATCAGGAATCTCACATTTCAAGGCATTTGCCAGACGCAGCACGGTTTCGGCCTGTGCGCGGCTGAGATCCTTTCCGCGGCGCTCGTAGGCACGCAGCGCGCTGAGCGAAACGCCGGAGCGCTCGGATAGCTCCTCCTGTGTCAGTCCCGCACGCTTTCTTGCAGCTTTTAAGGCGCACATGCTCTGCGAAAAGTGTGCGTCCATGACCTCATAGGCTTTCTGGATATCCGCCTCATGGAGCGTTCCGTACAGCCCAGCTAATTCATCGTATGGAACGGTATCCAGAATGCTACGGAAGCTGTGACCGGAGTACCACTGATAATGTGCCAGCATCCAGCCCACCCAGTAGGCGTCGCTGCGCTCATAGCTCTCCTCGGCCTGCGCTTGCACGCCGCGTCCGGTCGTTCGTTCCATGACCTCCAGATAAAGCTCCAGTCCACTTTTTCCCGCAATGTATTTGGGGCTGCCGCTTTCAAACGCTTCGGCAACGCCGGATTGGATAAAAAGGTCGAGAAATGTACCACCGTCCATACCAAACTGATAAACGGCATCGTGGAGCATCGCACCGAGTGCGCGGGACGCCTTAGAGAGATAGTTGGAGTCGTAAGCGCGGATCGTCATTGTCCATGCCCTCCCTGATGATGTCGAGGATAAAAATATCCTCTGTGAGCTGCTGTAAGGTTTTCTTCCGGCGGGCGTAATCGGCTCTGGCCTTCTGATCCCGTTCAAAGCGCTTGTAGTAGTATTCCCGATAGTCCGCGACCTCATAGCCGGTGAACTCGATGTGTCCAAAGGACCGCTTGGAGAGCAATACGATCTGCTCGCCCAATGTCCCAAGCTGCATGGCCATGTTCAGGTCCCGAAGCGAAATGGTGTTGCTCACAAAGTCCTCGGCAAAGGAGAAGTAGGAATCGTCGGCACGGTAGCCGATCATCACATCCACGCCGGAGGTGTCCGGCAGGAAGTGCGAGAGGATATAGTCCCTTGCCCCTTGCGCGACCGGGGAGCTGATGTCGAACCTCCGGTGCGTGAGGAGAATGCCAAGCCAGCTTAAAATATTGAATTCGCCATGCGTCAGGCGCATCACCTGCAGATCGTCCAGATGAAGCTCATAACAGTTGCAGTAACCATCATTTTTGACCGGGCAGGCCCACTCTTTTGCGAGCTCGGAGCTTTCCGTGCAGTAGAAGCCCTGCCCGTAATCATTATACGGTTTTCCAACGCCGAACTGCGGCACTTCCACGATCTGCTGCGAGCCGTGGTAAATGGCAAGGTCGTTTGCCATGTGCTCACCTGCTTTCAAAAGTAATACTGTGGTAGTAGACAGATTATAATACTACGGTAGCAGTTTGTCAACGCAAAACAGCTTTCTTTCGATCTCCCCTACTCCATAAAGCCATCCGTTGGCTTGCATAGTGAAACATGAGACAGAGACCGTTGCGGCTCCTGTCTCTCTTTATATTCACATTCCTAAAATCAAAAAACAGGAGGTACCCACCATGAGGGCAGCGAAAATGAAAGAGCGGCCATCCTTTCAGCTGATGGTCCAGACCGATGTGCAGAGCATCTACCACATGCAGATGCCACGCTGGCTTTTTTCCGATCCCCGCTACTGCGAGATGAGCTTGGACGCCAAGGTGACCTACACCTTCCTCTTGAACCGCTTCCAGCTCTCTCGCAGGAACGGATGGGTCAACGAGCGCGGCGAGGTCTTTGTGATCTTCCCCCGCAGGGCGCTTGCCACGGAGCTGCGGATCTGTGAGCAGCGCGTGACGGCAGCCTTCAAGAAGCTCGTGGAGCTGGAGCTTGTGTGGGAAAAACGCTGCGGCCGCGGCGACGCCAATCAGATCTATCTTGCCTATGTGACACCGCAGGACGATCCTGCCTACGCCAGCGCGCCCTTTACCGCGCCGGAGGAGAACTGCGGTTCAAGAACTGCCGATCCTGCGCCTCTTGAGGGCACAGGCGATGGTGCGTCCGCGCAAGAACCGCAGGAGCTGCGTCCCAAGAGCCGCGAAATGCGTGCTTCAAGAAACGCGGAACCTGCGGCTCCAGAACCGCAGAGTATGCTGCCAAGTAAGAAAGAAAAAAGAAAAATAGATCGTAGTCAGATCAAAGTCAGTCTGTCATGTCCCGCACACGCGCGCGACGGACTGACGGACGAGGAAAGAGAAGAGGACTTTCTGGATATTCTGGACAAGTGCGAGCTTTCCTACTTCCCACCGGAAACGGCGCTGGTATTTGAAAACGCCATTGAGCGCCTTTATTACGCGGACAGCTACCGCATCGGCAACGCCACGCTGCCGCAGAGCCGCGTGCGGGCAAGGCTGCGGCGGCTGGACGGCATGATCCTGCGGGAAGTGGAGCATAAGCTGCGCGAAAATCGAGAAGAAAACGTGAGGAACAGCACGGCCTACATCATGGCTGTGCTGTTCAACTGTATTGCCGAGGGTGAGAGCGACCTGCTGATCGACCCGTATCTCAATTCGCTCTCCTCTACGGCGTGAAGGAGGAGATCCCTATGCTGCTATCCGATCAACAAAAGTACATCCTTTCCGTGCTCAAGCAGGTCAAGTATATACGCCTGCGGCAGCTTTACGCACTCACCGTCCAGCATTACCGGAAGGAGCGCTTTGTGATCTCGCAGCACCGAATGGATGTTATGCTGCGCCAGCTTCGGACGGGGACAAACTTCGTGTACTTTCAGGAGGATGTGGTCTGCTACGGCAAGCGCACAGTGGACGAACACTATCTGGAGGCCATTGACGTCATGCTGGAGCTGACATACTGCGAACCGGAGTTCTATTCCTGCGAACGGCTGGAGCCGCCCCGCCTGCTTCGCTTCACAGGGCAGACGAGGAAGCTGCCCTTTCTCCACACAGCCGCGTGGATGGATACCCCGTATCGCATTATGGCGATACAGCGCATGAAGGGGGAGAGAATTATCTGGATCTCGGACCGGTCGAACGGTTACGGCATCGAGCTTCCCCGTCACCATATTCTTGCCGTCCGTCAGGAGGACGGCACCCATCGCTTTTTTGGCTCGCAGGAGCCGGAAAAAATATAATGCCAGGAGGATACGAGTATGGCAAGAAAAAAGATCACTCCGGAAGAGAAAGTCCCCAAGACCGTCGCGCTCGAAGAAAGTACAGCGGCAGACGTCGGCGACATGACGCAAAATGACCTTCCGCCCGGTGACAGCGGGACGGCAGAGGACTGCGGGACGGAAGCTGCTCCTACGACGGAGCCGGCTGAGGATGCCGGCGGTATGAGCGTGGGCGGCGACCCGCAAAGGGAGGGCAGGGAAGAAGACCTTGCGGAGACTGCCTCGGCGGAAATGCCTGCGGCAGATATTCCTGCCGAGGAGGAAGCGGAACCTGCGCCCATGGAAGAACAACCTATGGAGGAAGAAACTGGGCCTGAACCAGCCGATGCGATTGCTGCCGCGGTGGAGAGCGTGTTGGCCGCCCGCAGCAAAGATACGGCGGGGCCTGAGACCGAAAGAGATGCCGATGGCGTAGATATCACGCCCGGAAAGCTTCCGGAAATACACGAAGCGCACGAAGCCGCATCGGAACCGCCGGAGTACAGCATAGATCTTTCTGAAGAGCCTGAACCGGTGCCGACAAGGGATGCAGCCCCGTCTGACGCCGAGGAGGACGAATGGGGCTTCCGGGAGCCGCGCAGGGAGGTGACCGGAGAAGAGACGCCTGCGCAGCCTGCGTCAATCGTGCTGCCCGCACGACCTGCGCCGTCCGTGCCGTCTGTGCCGTCCGTGCGGCCAAAGGCAGATGTAAAGAGCGACAGGCAGATCTTTTTTGAGCTGAAATTCAACGAGCTCGACCGCGGTCTGACGCCGGAGGAACGGCAGGAGTGGAACTCCATCTACGCCTCCTACCGCGGCCGCAGCGCCCTTACCGGCACGATCATCGGTGTGGACCCGCGCTCCATTTATGTCTGGAATCCGCGGACGGAGAAGAAGGAAAAGCTCACCATGTACTGTGCCATCGTGGTCCCCTACCGCGTGCGTATCATGATCCCCGAAACGGAGATGTGGGAGGAGGGCGACGAACGACCTGATTACGTGCTGCAAAATATGGTCGGCGCAAAGATCGACTTCATTATCATCAAGGTCGAGCGTGAGGCGGGCTTTGCCGTTGGCTCCCGCCGCCTTGCGAGCCGCAGCCAGCGTTACTTCTTCGCCCACCGTGAGGACCTGCATAGCATTGGAGCGCGTGTGAAATGCCAGCTTATGGCGGTGGGTCCCCGGCGCTGCCTTGCAGAGTGCTACGGCCATGACATTGACCTTACCCAGCGCGAGATAAGCTATACGGCAATTCCCGACCTGCGCAACAAATACCACGCGGGCGTGGAGCTCGATTGCATCGTCAAGGTCTATGATCCGGAGAAGGATGAACTGGTCATCTCCATCAAGGAGATAGAGACCAATCCCTTCCTTGGAGCGGAGCAGCGCCATCCGGTAGGTTGCCGACGCCTTGCGGTCATCTCCGGCAAGTATGGCGGCGGCGTGTTCTGCAACCTGCCCGACGGCGTGGTCTGTATGTGCAACTACTCCTATCAGCACGAGGATTCCGACTTCATGGTGGGGGAGAATGTGATGCTGGTCGTACAGCGCTACGATGATGAAAAGCTTCAGGTGTTTGGAAAAATCATGAGCAAGTGGTGATACTGCCGCGAGCGTAATAATCGCCGCAGGCGGGAGCTTTGCCCCGCCTGCGGCTTTTCTCATTTTATCAAGTTATCTGCTTCGTTACGACCGCATGGAATCCATCAGGTTCAGTAAGGACGACTGCTGCACCGCCGTCAGGCAATTCCATTTCTCCAACATTTCACGCTGGGAAGCAGTCAAAGCCACGCTTTCCTCACCATCTGAGAAAAACTGCGAAAGAGTGACACCGAATGCTTCGCAGATCTTTTCCAGTGATGCGAAGGAGGGCCTCATGTCTTTTTTGTACCACGAAGAGATTGTAGACTGCGGCAGACCGGAGCGCTCGGCAAGCTGATACTCTGACCAGCCGCGGGCCTCACGCTGCTTTTTAATGATTCCAAGAATGTCTGTCATGTCCTCACCGTCCACGATTTTTCGTATATTATACTTTGAAAAATAGTTGCATTTTAATAACTATTATCGTAATATATAATGCGACAATAATTGCTAAAGGCGGAGAGAATACTTGAAAGAGAATATTCGACGCTGCGCGATCTTTGGACAGAATGTGATTTGTTTCAAATGGGGCTTCGACGAGGATGAGAAACAGTGCTGCCGTATGAAGCTGGAGCTTTTACAGAGAATCATGGAGCTTCGGCAGCAGGATGTAACACAATTCTTTGTCGCCTGTGATTACGGTATCGGCCTGTACGCGGCCGAGCAGATCAATGATCTGCGGAAAACGGACCCCGATTTGATGCTGTTCTGTAAGCTCCCTCACGAGGGGCAGGCAACGAAGTGGGCGCCCTATCTGCGCGAGCGGTATTTCAAAATGCTTGAGGACTGCACCCACATTGATTGTATCAGCCTGCGCGCCCAACCGGATGCGCAGTTACTGGCCTATCAGCGTATCATCGATCAGTCCGATTTAATACTGACGGTTTTTGACAGCGGGGCGTCCGCGGCAGGCCCTGCCGAGGAAAAGGCTCTTGCCTATGCGCTTGTCAGCCGCAAGCCGGTGCTCAACCTTGATCCCTACACTTTAGCAGTGAGCAGAATAGATAAGCGTGCCGATAAATGAAATTATCCCTGAGTGGTCTAAGCTGTAGGCGCTTACGAACCATCCGGAAGGATCGGCATGTAGATTGCTTTCTTTGACGAAGGCTGACCCGCTTTTCCAACAGAAAGCCGGCATAGTAATCAGATGACAAAGGGTCTATTGAAAAATAGACTCACAAAAGACGCAGGGGCAAAGGACCGGAGAAAGGTCTTTTGCCCCTGCGTTTGTTCAAACGAGTTACTATTTTGTGGAAATTATTTGTGTACGAGAGGGTGCTTATTTAATTTACTGGATTGCGTCCTTGAGAGCCTTTCCGGGCTTGAAGGTAGGTGCCTTGGACGCGGGGATGTTGATCTCGGCTCCGGTAGAGGGATTCCTGCCGATGCGGGCGGCGCGCTCTTTGACCTCGAAAGAGCCGAAACCAACCAACTGCACTTTATCGCCGGATTTCAGCGCACTCTCCGTGGCGGTGAGGAAAGCGGTCAACGCAGCCTCACAGTCTTTCTTGGAAAGACCGCTGGTCTCGGCCATTGCGGCGATCATTTCAGTCTTGTTCATGATGTGTTCTTTCCTGTTGTCATATATTTTAGTCTGGGATGTGACGGTATTATATCGAAAGTGTCAGAATTTTGCAATACGGCGTCGCAAACTCCTTCCATCAATGTCGAGACGCTGGGAGATACACTTGGCGGAGGAACCGGAACCGACAGCGTAATAGATGCTATTATAGTATGGCGGGCATGAAGAGGAGCATCGAGAAATGGAATGGATCACTGTATCGAAGGATACGGATGACTATCCTACTCGATCGGGAATCTTGTTCAGGCAATCTCTGCCGTCTTGTGATAGGGATCCAGGAAAGGCGCGGGAGCCTTTCTGTAAGTGACAAGGCTGACGACCACCAGTGCGGCGGCGCAGGCGATAGCGCCTGGCACCGTGGGACCAAGGCCAAAGGGGGTGCCGATAAGCTTCCAACCAACGCACACCACAAAGCCCGCTGCCATGCCGGAGATAATGCCGGCCTTGGTGGCCTTCTTCCAGTACAGGGCTGCGAAGGCAGGCAGACCCGCGGCGGCGGCATAGAAGCTCCAGGCGAACATGAGGATGTTATAGGCATTCTTGATGTACAGAGCGATGACCAGTGCGCCCAGTGGCAGGACGAAGGCAAACACGCGGGTCAAGCGCAGTTCCTTCTTCTCGGGGATATCGGGCTTGAAGACCTTATAAATATCGTGGACACAGGTCTGGACGGAGACGATGAGATAGCTGTCCGCCGTGGACATGATGACCGACAGGATACCCGCCAGAGCAAGACCCGTCAGGCCCACCGGCAGAATCTCAATGGCCAGGGCGGGCACCACGGCGTCGGTGGAGCCATATTGGGCGATCTTATCGGCGCTGACCAGCTGATGGGCCACCACACCCATAAACCACACCAGAGGGATGGTGAGCCCGTAGACGAAAGTACCCAGGAACAGGCCCTCTCTGGCAGCCTTTTGGCTCTTGGCGGCAAAGGCTCGCTGCCACATCTCCGCACCGGCCAAGGTAAAGACAAAGTAGGTGATGATATCACCGATGATGCTGCCGTCCACATAGGGCGTGGACAGTTCCGGGGCCAGGTTCTCCAGAAACACGGAGAGTCCGCCCAGCTTGGCAAGGGATGCCGTCGGGATCATGATGTACACGAACAGGATCAACATGACGAACTGAAACACGTCCGTATAGATGACGCCGAACAGGCCGGAGGTGGCGGTGTAGATGATGAACACCGCGCAGGCGATCAGCGCGCCCACCTCGTAGGAGATGCCGACTTCATTGCCCAGCATGTTGATGATGGTGGCGGTGGCCGTCACCTGAGAGGCCACGGTACCCATCATGGTAAAGGCGATGAGGCAGCCCAGGATCACCTTGGCGGTCTTGCCGAAGCGCTGCTCGAACAGGTCGGGGATAGAGGTGACGTTGAAGGTGGTGCCCACAGCAGAGATACGTCCAGCAAAGCCAGAGAAAATGAACATGCCCAGCAAATAGGGCAGCGCCGTCATAATGGCCTTGAAGCCGCTGGAATACGCCACACCGGCGCGACCCATCAGACCGCTGCCGCCAATGATGGTGGCGCAGACAGTGGCCATCAGCACCAGCGGGCCGAAAGAACGTCCGCCCAAATAGTAGTCGTCGGTGCTCTGTACCTTTTTCACCACCACTACACCGATGACCACCATGGCAATGAGATAGGCGGCGATGATGCCTAAGTCGATGGCATGTATTTCGTTGTGTACCATATAGAATAACTCCTTTCGTAAACCGGCCGGGGCCGGGAAAATTACGGGTTCGCGAAAAAGTGGGACACGGCCTCACGGGCCTTGACGCCGCCCACGAAGATCACCGCGTCGCCGGCGTACAGCTCGGCATAGGGACCGGGTGAGACGATGTAGGACAGGCCGCGGCGGATGGCCACGATGGTGGCACCGGTAGCCTGCCAGAACCGCAGGGCCCCAACGGTGGTGCCGCTGTGGGGCCAGTCGTCTGGAATGCGGCAGTAGTAGTTGGGCAGGGCGTCGGGCGTCTGGCTGGTCTCGTCCAAAATATCCCGGCACAGGGCCGCCATCTGACGGTTCAGATGTTCCTGACGGACCAGCAGTTCCTTGAGCTGCTGCTGTTTTCCCCGTATGTCGGTCTGATCCGCGAAGTTGTGGAGATAGCGACGGGCATTGTCGGCGGACAGGACATAGACACCGCTCTGCTCCTTCACCTCCACTACCTTCATATCCGCCAGCAGCCGCAGGGTCCGGCGGATGGTCTCCGGGGAGACATTGTACTCCGGTGAGAGCTTGGACCGGCCAGAGAGCTTGTCTCCTTCCTTCAGCTGGCCCGAGGCGATGCGCTCTGCCAGGGATATGGCGATACGGGTATACTGCGTGAGCCCTTCATTGTCCATGAGCAGACCTCCCTCTTTTCCAATTGCCTGATTGTAGTATACCATCTGACAACTTGCGTTTCAAGTAAAGTTTTCAGATGAAAAGTATTTTCTTTTCATACCGATGATGGGCAATCAAAGTGAACGGGAAAACCTCGGGTCTCGGACCCTGGGATGAAAGCGAACACGATCCTCCCGTAAACTGAAAGAATAGTCTCGCATCCGGTTGTGCATGGTTTTGCTTTGCGGTAAAATAGGACCATATGCATATTCTGATCGACTACGGTATTATTGAGGAAGAGGTGCTGTGAAAAATGACAATCCGACTGCAACAGGTCATCCAGGCGATCGAAGAGGCGGATGACGTTTTCACGAGTTTTTGGGACACAAAGACCGGAGAGACTGTCTATCTTGCCGATTCCCTGATGACCGGCGAGATGGATGAGACCTTTGCCGCTGAGATCGAAAACGCACCGGAACGGTATCTTCGATTCCCAAGTAAGCACGAGATCCATCAGTACCGTATCATGGAGGACTTCATTGATCAGTTCTCTCCCGGAAAGGCACAGGAAGAACTTGCCTATACCATCAGGGGAAAAGGTGCGTTTCGCCGGTTCAAGCAGTCGGTGCGCTATCATGGGCTGGAACAGCGTTGGTACGACTATCTGGCGGAGACATACCGAGAGCTTGCGATCCGTTGGTGTGCGGAGAAAGGTTTGGAGTACGTAGAATGATAGAGGCTATGGGAGTATGGTCGAGCGGTCTAATCGTGTAATTGCCGTCTACGATGGCCGAGAGAAAGGCGGCACAGTGGGGACAATTCGGCTGGTGCATACAACAAAAATTTCCACAGTGATTTCTCCAGAGATTACTCACTCCTTCAACACCGTGGCAGATGGAGCGAGTGAGCCTATGCCCGCAGAGAATATTCAAAATTATCTGGACGCCCGTCACCAGTTATCCGCAGACTGGTCAAGCCAGCCTCAGGTCATGCGGAAAGCTATCGAAATTGCTGTCGAATGGGACTTTCGACAGGTCAATGGTTTCTCCATCACCAAGGACGAGTTGGAACACCGCCGCATGGCAACGCTGTCACTTATTCTTTCGTGGAATTTGTAAAAGACTACTTGACCAAAGAGAGTCTCTTTGAGGAATATCTAGATAGCAACGCAATAAAAGAATAATTTTGCATGGCCGCGAGTTGGATCATCGAGTTGGATCATGGAGTATAGTAAGAATACATTATCCCGCGAGAAAATGAATTCCTCCGCAGGTCTGCTTCCATCATCCTTCTCATAGTATTCCACCGTGTAGTCCATACATCCACCGCACTTTCTCTGTAACCCATTATATGTGATAAAACACATATTGCCAACAGAAAGAGCAATGATTTGAGAGGAATGTGCCGCTGATCGTGAACGTGCGAACATGAAAAAGCAAGTATATCCTGCTTCCAAAGCTATGGAAAAACTCCAACTATACAGGCAGACGCCGGGATGGTAGAATGAGGCTGTATTTCAGGGCGGAGTAAGTTAGGGCGGAGTAAGTTAGGGAGGAACGGCGACAGAAAGGGGGGTCATTGCGCCCTCCGCCAAACTCAAAAGAACTGGAATCAAATAAAGGACAAGAACAAAACCGTAATTGCTCATGGGAGCGATTGCGGTCTTTTTTTGTCCAGGAATCGAAAGGAGGAAGCAAATGAATGTCAGGCAGTAAGCTGATCGAGCTAAGCTACTATGACCCATCGGTACAGGTGCGGTTATCCGCCTATGCCGATACGGTGGTGCTCGATCACAATGAAAAAGGAGGCGTGATCTGTGCGATCCGCTTCGGTGGATACCCCGAAATGGTTCGGGCTATGGCGGACGCCATCTACGGCGGCGCGACCATAGAAGCCACCCAAAACGATACGGTGAGGCTGCTGCAAAGCTCTGCCAAGAGCTATCAGCGTCAGATGTCTCACGATGGCGTGTACGCCGTGGCTACGCTCATGGCCAGCGATGACGCGCAGGAGGAAAGCCGTCAACAGGACGACGGTGAGGAACGAACGCTTGAAAAATCAGAGCAGCCGCGAACGTGCTACATTTTCTGCCCCGAAGGAGACCGAACACGCCTTTTTGAGGAGCTGGACCACAAAACGGCAGCACCGCTCATTCCGGCGTTTCAGGAATATGTGCTTGCTGCGCTCGAAAGCCGCGGCGATCTCCGACAGCTGGAGGTCGTCTCGCAGAAGGAGCGGATCGACGCATGGGTGCTGAGATTGTCAGTGGGCGATCAGAATGTCGTGGAGGTACTGGAAGAAGGACTGAAGGCAGGTCTCATTCAGATCCCCGGCGCGGTCCCCGGTGCGCCGGACGGCTTTGATGAGGTCAGCAATGTCACAGGGTATCTCAACACCTTCGGCGTGACCGTCGCGGACCGCATCCGCAATCAGTTTATGCCGCTCTTTGATCCCGCCAGCGAGCCGCTCTCGGATGAAGTGCTGTCCATCAATGACTTCATCACGCAACGGGCCGGCTATTCCCTTTACGATGCCCAGCTCGCGGTGGCGGAGGCGGTCAAGCGGCAGCTCGACCGCAGGCAGACGGCGCTCATCATCGCGGAATGCGGGTCCGGAAAAACGAAGATCGGCTCGACCGCCCTTGGCGCGCTGCATGGATTATGGGCGGCGCAGAAAAAAGACGGCGAGGGGAAGTCCTTCGGCATCGTCATGTGTCCCTCTCATGTGACAAGGAAGTGGGTGCGTGAGATCGGGGAAACGCTTCCGGACACTTATGCCATGGTCGTGCATGGCATCACAGACCTGGACCGGCTTTATGCCCTTTATGAGCAGGGCGACAAGAGCGTGTACGCGGTCTTTTCCAAGGAACGTGCTCGGGACGGCTATATGCGCTATCCTGCCGTCCGGTGGAACAAACGCTGTCGCGCGTTTCTTTGCCCGGACTGTGATGCAGTCATCGAAATGGAGATCAGCGAGGATGGAGCGCATTATACCGTACCGGCCGATCAGTTCTTCTTCCAGAAGGAGCATCGGAAAAACCATGTCTGTCCCCAATGCGGTTCCCCGCTGTGGTCGGCGGTCAATCCGGACAGACGGATGGAATGGGTCAAAATCGGCGAATACGGATGGGTACACCGCTATGGCGCTGAAGCTCATCTCAAGCGCACGAAAAACGCGCGCGTTTGCGACCAGCTCGCACAGATCGCGCAGGATCCGGACGGTTACTATCCGGTTCGCGGCGCACAGCGGCGTTATCCGCTGAGCACCTACATCAAGAAAAAGCTGCACGGCAGGATCGGCTCCTTCCTCTGCGATGAGCTGCACGAATACAACAATGCCAGCGGCCAAGGTGACGCAATGGCGGAGCTGTACGGCGCCTCCAAGCTCTTTGTCGGTATGACGGCGACCCTTATCAATGGCTATTCCTCCGGCATTTTTCACCTGCTCTACCGCATCGTCCCCGGGCTTATGCTCAAGGATGGAAAGCGGTATGGCAGTCCCGGCGATTTTGACGCGGAGTACGGTGTGGTGGAAAATGCTTACGAAACAAGGGACGCGGAGTATAACGCCAACCGGCGTGCCAGTAAGCGGAAAACGCGCACGCGCCAGCTTCCCGGCGTTTCGCCGCTGGTGTTTTCGCGCTTTCTGCTGGAATACACGGCTTTTTTGTCCCTGTCAGATATGGGAAAGGATCTGCCGAGCTATGAGGAGATCCCTGTGGCGTTGGATATGCCGGAGAATGTTGGGGAGTGCTATCAGGCTGTGCAGAATGTTCTCCAGAAGGTCCTGAAAAATGATCGGAAAGCCGCGCAGAAGATCCTCTCGGCGTATCTGAACCTGCTGACGGTCTACCCGGACCAGCCATACGATCAGCCGGAGGTCATTCATCCCATTACGGGAATGCCGATCGTAACGCCCAAAAGCTGCGGAGACTTCTCGCGCTTGTTCCCCAAGGAGGAAAAGGTGCTGGAGCTCGTGCGGCAGAAGACGGCGAACGGCGAGCGTGTGCTGATCTACACCAGCTGGACGCGCACGGACTCACAGGAAAAGCTGCGCAAGCTGCTGCGGGAAAACGGATACCGAACCGAGATCCTGACGCCGCAGGTCGCTACGGAAAAGCGGGAGGAATGGGTAGATAAGCGGGTCAAAAACGGATTGCAGGTCCTCATCACAAATCCTCGCTGCGTGGAGACCGGTCTCGACCTCAATGCCTTCACCACCATCATCTTCTACTCGATGGGCTATAACCTCTTTACACTGCGGCAGGCGTCGCGCCGGTCGTGGCGTATCAATCAGACGGCGCCAAAGGTGGAGGTGTATATGCTCTATTATGCGGACACCCTGCAGGCCAAGGCGATGAAGCTGATGGCCTCTAAGCTGGCGGTCGCGGGCATCATCGAAGGAACGTTCAGCGAGGAGGGGCTTGCCGCCATGAGCGACGTCAAGGACTTGACCTCGCAGATGGCGAAGGAGTTGGCGGCGGGCATCCGGGACAATGTGGAGGATATCGCTGCGGCATTTAAGAAAATGGCAGTCGTCAACCCCGATCGAAAGGCGGCAGTACAGCCTGCGGCAAAGGAATCCGCTCTGCCTGCTCCGAATGTCGCGCCGGCAGCCGTGGACGGCGGCACGCGATCCGTGCAGACTGCGGCAAGCTGGGAGCTCTACGAAGGACTGCTTGCAAGAACACAGGAAGAAAAGAAGAAGCAGAGGTCGAAGGTGGCAGAGGTGGATGAAAACCAGCTGTCGATCTTCGATTTCGCCGCTTAAAGGAGGAGATCATTTGCACATAACCATCAACCGCGCCGAGCTGCTTGCGGCGGTAAAGCGCGCATCGACCATCGCGCCGCCGGACTCTCCGCTGGATGTTCTCAAGGGTGTTTTGCTGGAGGCGGACGGCGCGGACGGTATGCTCACCGTCACCTCTACAAATCTCGAGGTCTCGCTGGCGGAAAAGCTGCCCTGCACCGTTCATGAGGATGGCGCTCTCGTTTTCACCGCTAAAACACTTGCGGAAATGCTTCAGCGCCTTCCGGAGGAAACGGCGGAGCTCTGCCGCAGAGAAAACCGCGGGCGTATGACACTCACAAGCGGCAGTGCGGGATACAGCGTGGATGTGTGGGATATGGGGGCCTTCCCCAAACCCGATTTGCCATTCCCGGAGGATACCGTCAAGGTCAGCGGCGTGCCTTCCATGGCGCAGCATACCGTTTTTGCTACGGCACAGGACCAGAGCAAGCCGCTGCTGCGCTGCGTGAACCTGATGTTTACCAGCACGGGCCTGCGCGCGGCAGGGAGCAACGGGAGCTGCATCGTGACCGCCAAGGGCGACGATCAGAGCACGGGAGACATCAGCCTGCTGATCCCCGCGTCCTCATTGGGAAAGCTCGCCGGGATGTGCGGGAATGAGGATGTATTCCGCGTCGGCACTACGGGAAAAAGCATTGTCTTTTTCAAAGAAAACTTTCTTTTCAGCTCGCGCCTTATGGACGGCGGTTATATCGACACGGATTCGCTGCTGAAGACCATCACGAACAGCTTCACCGTGCTCACGGATATTAAGGAAATGCGCGATGCGCTATTCTCGGTCATGCCCGTCGCTCCGGATGGGCGGGTGCGGCTGAGCTTTCAGGATCAACGGCTGCTATTTCACTGCTCCGGCGATCTTGGCAGCGCCTCTGCCGGTGTCGAGGTGATCGCGCTGACAGGCACGCCTACGGGCGAATACTGGTACAGCGCACGGCAGCTTACATCCTGCCTGAAAGCGCTTGGCGGTACGATCACCCTTGGCATCGCGCAAGGCGGAATGTTGACCATCAGCACACAGGACGCCTATTACCTGCAAAATGTCATGCGCGCGCCAGCCGCGAAAAAGAAAGTAACCAAGGCGGCTAAGCCGCCCGCAGCGAAAGCGGCATGAAGGGGGGACTGCATTTGGAGATCCCGAAGATCTGCCGCTATTGCGGCGGTGTTGTCCGTCTGGCCCCTGCTGCGGAGGTCTACGGAGCGGCAGCGGCAAGGCGTCTCGGCATCGAACGGGAGAAATTCTATCAATGCCAGAACTGCAACGCCCGCGTCGGCTGTCATAAAGGCACCACACGGCCGCTCGGTAATTTGGCCAACGAAACGCTTCGGCTGAAGCGAAAAGAAACGAATCAGATCTTTGACAGTTTCTGGCGCGAGCGAGGTATGACGCGGACGCAGGGCTATCATTGGATGGCAAAAAAGCTGCGGCTTTCCGAGCCGCTTGCCCACATCGGCGGCTTCGAGATGGATCGCTGCCAAAGACTCATTGATCTGTGCGAAAAAGAACGAAACAAGGAGGCAGCATAGTATGTGTGAAAAGGACCATTGTACGCATTCCCCAGATACACTTTGCTCCTGCGCCCCGGTGCAGAGCGGAGATGTGGCACAGATCGTATTTCACATGGCAGAGAACATGGAGGATATCGGCTGGGAGCTGGACTACAAAAGCCTTGCGGACCTGAGAGGTCATCGACTCTGCGCGGTGGGTAAATGCCGTCAGTGCGGCGGACGCTTGTGCGCCAGCCAGGGGATCAACAGTACGCTGTCCGCGGAGAGATTTTTAGGCGCGGCGCACCAACACATGGAGCAGTTCCATATACATCACGGAGCAACGCTTTCTCACGCGGCTTTTCATGAAAAGTTTGCGGCAATGTTCCACGCAGAGGACCGGTCGTTTGTGGAGGACTGGCTGATGCAGAGAGAAACGAAAGCCGGAGACAAAACGGGGGAGCAGAAAGCCTACACCATCGTTCATACAGCAGCCTACGCCGACCGCGGTGTTTTCCCTGCTCCGGATGCTATCGCGACCTTTTTTGACAAGGCACTTGCCGAGAAGCGGCTGCGGGAATTGGTGGAGAAGGGAAAGGACGAAATGAGCTTTCCTTACGATGAATCGTTTTACTGCGAGGAGTACGACTGCCAATTTTGGGAGGCATACTGCAAGGACTATGCAGCAGGCTGGTTTATCCGCTATGAGATCCTGGAGAGTCCGCTTCACGAGGACGCAAAAGAACCCTGCGCACCGCGGGAGAAGGAGGTATAAATGCATCTGCGAAAAGAAACCTGCTATGAGTGTGAAAAGCACCTTCGCTACATGGAGAGCAGCCCTACCAAGCAGATGGGTGTCACCATGCACATGGGAGAGCGCTTTTGCACCGGCGGTAAACGGGCACGCAAATTTAAGCGCAATGATCCAAAGATCTATGTGCCGAGCTGGTGTCCAAGGAGAAAGATACCCAGCGAGCTGCGGGTCTACTGCTTCAAGAGCACGATAGACTGGATGCTGCACGAGAGGCTCTGCTATGACCTTGGCAAAGAGATCTCTCCGGAGGCGCACCGATATGCTGTGCTGTATGAACTGCACACGCCCTTCTCACCCATGGAGTTTGCAAGGCGATGCAATGAGGAACCGGACGCAGAAACCGTTGGAGCAGCCGTTCACCGGCATTATGTGGTTGAGATCGACGACGGGATCAGTCCCGCTTTCTTCTACAAGACGGAGCACGGGTACAGACTGGAGGCGCTGTTCGATGCGGCGACCGCAAGAAAAAACAAACGGGAGGATACCGATTGAATCATATCGAAAGACACTGCGATACCTGCAACGATTCCTTTTACGAAACCGAGCGAAATCCAAGCGGCGGGAAGAAAACGGTCCGCTTGCAGCACTGCCGCAACGCCGTCTACAACTCCCCCGCCTACACGCATGAGATGTTACTGGAGGATTGGGACAAGGGCTTCTGCCGCCTTTGGACCCCTATCACAGAGAAAGGAAATGAACATGAACAACAATTACTCCCTCACGCAGAGAAATGAGCTCGTAGAAAAGTACCTTTGGTGCATCGACACCGTAATTCGGAAGAACCGCCAGTTGCTGCGGTCGACCCATCTGGAGTACGACGATGTGTACCAGCAGCTTGCACTCCGGCTTATCAAGGCCGTGGCGGGCTTCGACCCGCAGAAGGGAACTCTTCAGCAGCACATCTTTGCGCAGCTTAAGTATGAGCTCCTCAACTGCAGGTCCGCCTACTGTCTCTTCGGACTGACCGGTGCGCCCAGAGGCTATTACAAGGACGACATGATTTCGCTTGAGCATATCACGGAGGGCAGCGCACTATATAGACAGGCCTTGGCCGCATGAGGAGGAAACGGCGATGATTTTACAGGAAAACGGCGCGCGCTTTTGCGTGGCTGGGAAGATATTCGCTGTCGGCGGCAGGGTCATGGCAAATAAGGAAAGCGAGTACGAGGGCCTTTTCGGCACGATCACAGAGATCCGCAGCGGTGCGGACCGCGAAACGGAGAACGATACGCCGGATATCTACTGCGATTTCGAGCCGCCTGCCTCGGAGGAAATGCTCCGCGAGCTGGAGGCACGCTTTTCCGGTCTATACGGAGAGATAAAAACCATAGACGACATCAGCCTTGACTGCGTGATCATGTCTCCCGATATGCTTGAGCCGCTGGATACGCCGCACGGGAAGCGGGAAGATATACGCAAAGATATGGACGCTGCGGCAGACATCTTTGCCAAGGTACTCCAAATGTCGGACGAAGATCTGCGCGCCCTGCGCGCTTTCCCGGTATCGCCTACTAAGGATGAAGCTGCATGGGAGGTCGTGACAGAGGTTTGCGGTCTCGGCGGCTGTGATATGCGTGCCTATTCGTTCAAGGATGAACGGAGCGCACGGGTGTTTGCCGCGCTGCTGGAGCGCTTCGGCTGCCGCCTTCGCTATGATACGGCTTGTCCGAGCTGCTATGCCGAGTACCAAAAAGACAGATTAAAAGAAAGTGAGGACCTGTAAATGAGCCTGCGCGATAAAATGCTTGCCGTGATCGACGATGTGAATGGCAGCGTTGCCGAGCGCGAGGAGCTGGTGGAGATGATCGCCATTGCCCTTCTGACCCGCAAAAACCTATTTGTATTGGGCGAGCCGGGTCAGGCCAAGAGCTATGCCATCAACCTTTTTCGCCGGCACATCACCGGCGCGCGGCAGTTTGAGCGCCTGCTCTCCAAGCAGAGCGATGAGGAACAGCTTTTCGGGCGCGTCGATCTATCCAGCCTGATCCCCGGCAGCATCCCGGACTCCGCGTTGGAGGACGATGATGTGTACCAAAACCTGCGCTTTGATCTGAAGTGTGCGGTAGACGGTCTGGGGCAGAGGAAGAATGCGTCCGAGACCTTCACCATGCTGGGCAAGGCGGCGGACAAGCTGGAGGCATACCGAAAGGCCGTGGCCCTGCTGCATCGCAGTGAGCCGGTCGTACAGACGGCCGGCAAGATCCCGGAGGCGGACATCGTGCTGCTCGACGAGATATTCAAGTGCAATGACGGCGTGCTCAACTCGCTCCTGACTGCGCTCAACGAGCGCAAGTACACCAATGAAGGCCATACATATCCCATCCCCACGATCTCCTTTTTCGCGGCGTCCAATGAGATACCCAATTTCAGCGACCCACAGGAGAAGATCCTGGAGGCGCTGTATGACCGTCTGGAGCTGAAAGTCGTGACGACCAACATCGAGGACCGTGATACCCGCCTTGCTGTCTTGAAGAACAAGCAGAGCGGCGCTTTCGGGCAGGTCAACGCCGCGATCACGCTGGATGAACTGATCGAGATGCAGCGCGAGGTGGCCGCGATCCCAGTACCGGATACCGCAAACGAGCTGGCAGATGATATTCTCTGCGAGCTGCGTAAGGGCATGACGGTATCGGACCGTAAGTACCTCGGCTATTACCCCATCGCGCAGGCCAAAGCATGGCTCTCCGGTCACGATAAGGTGGAGTCTACCGATCTACTGGCGCTGAAAAATTACCTCTGGCGTCTGCCCACCGACCGCGAGAAGGTGGAAAATGTTCTGAACCGCCTGTGCGTTAATCCCATGCAGGAAAAGACGGACAATCTCCGAGCTATGGCGCTGGAGTCTCAGTCTGACTTCAAGGAAGCCTGCGGCGACGGACGGGCAGATCTCGTCCGCAAGGCGTTTATCAAGCTGCGCGGGGAGCTGATACGGCTTTACCAGAAGCAGTGCGAGCTTCGCGCTGCCGCGCAGTCGGATGGTGAGATCGCCTTGACGGACAGCCTGCTTGCCGACCTTGAGGGTATCAGCCGACAAGCCCATGAGGAGACCGGCTTTACCTATACGCCGCTTTCTGAGCTCGCGGCGCTGAACTGAAAATCTTAAAACGAAAACATTTTATATGGAGGCATGAAGCTATGCTGAATCGAATCGTTCTGATGGGAAGACTCACGCGCGACCCGGAGCTGCGGAAAACGCAGTCGGATACGCCGGTCTGCTCCTTTTCTCTTGCTGTTGACCGCGATCATAAGAAGGACGGCGAAAAAAAGGAAACGGACTTTATTGACATTGTTGCGTGGAGAGCGACGGCAGAATTCGTGAGTAAATTCTTCACGAAGGGGCGCATGGCCGTTGTGGAAGGCCGTCTCCAGATCCGCGATTGGACGGATAAGGAGGGCAACAAGCGCCGCAGCGCGGAGGTCATCGCCGACAACGTGTATTTTGGCGACTCCAAGCCAAAAGACGGCGGCGATGTACCCGCCTATGAGGGAGAACCCGGCGCAGGGTTCGGCGCGCCGCCCAGCGGCTTTACACCGAACTTCGGCGAAGAGAATGGCGAACTGCCGTTCTAAGAAAAATGGAGAGGGAGGGCAGCCTGCCCTCCCTCCCGCACATACATATACGAAGGAGACTACAATATGCCAAACTGTGCTATCTGTAAGAAATCTGTGACCACGGGCATCGTGCTGTGCGGACACTGCGCCAAGGGCCTCGCGCCATACACGCTCCCCGCGGATCTTGCGTGGTTCATCGACCAGTTATCCGAGGAGATCGTGCTGAACCATGCTATCTACGCTTGCGCCCTGTGCGCGATGCCGACCTGCACCAGCCAGGTCAGCGGCATGACCTGCCGCAATGGCGTCAAGGCGTGGCTTCTGAAGAGGGCGGAGCAATTTTTCCCCGCAAAGGCAGCGTGACGGAGGTGTGCGATGCAAGAAAACATCTTATCAAAGCTCTTGACCGAGTGTCCCTTTTCCGAGGTATTCGAGGACACGGAAAAGGTGGAGGGCTGCTCCTTCCCGGTCCCTCGACGCAAGATCGGGCATATTCGCGCCGACTACGACGGCTGGCGCTGGTACAATACCGTGTGGCCGTGCCATAAGGCGCTTGCCACACTGGAGGTCTGTGCGGAAATTGACCGCGTTTACGATGCGCTGACTGCCCCGGATGCCTTAAAGGATCTTGCTGCACTGCGGGAATTCTGCGCCGATCACATGGACGCCTGTATCTCAAAGGAATATGAGGATGAGTTCAGCTTTTACTATGTGGGCGAACGCTGTAATTTCTGGATCAGGCTCATTACCCGCAGGAGAGACTACAATATGTACTTAAATGCCTACATCAAAGAGCATGATAATCAGAAATATTTTGATTATCTGGAACGGCTGCGGGAGAGCGGAGAGACAAATATGTACGGCGCTGCGCCCTATCTGCAATCCGAGTTTCCCGAGCTTCGCTATGATCGAAACAGGGCGGGAGATATCCTCTTGGCATGGATCAGGACCTTTAATGAGAAGGAGGACGACAAGCCATGCTGAAGCCCTATCAGACCATTGAGGATGTTTTGGCTTCTCCGTGGGCGCAGCAGCCGCAGGCAGAACGCATGGAACGGACTGACCGCGTGCTGCGCTCAACCAAGCTGGAGAATAATATCTATCATGACCTGCGCGCTGAGGACACCGCCATGGACGAAATCGAGCAGAGCGCGGGGGAAAAGCTGAAATCCTTTCCCGCACTGTCGCAGGACGTATTCCAGTCGTTCTATTCCCTGATGCCCCGGCGCAATAACGAGGAGGCGCTCTCTGCGGCGGCGCGCAAATTCAACGCACCGATCCTGGAGCACATTACACAGAGCGAGGAGTATCCCACGCTCAAAGAGGTGTGCGAGGGACGCGAGCTCCCGGCCTATGAAGCGGCAGCGGAATTTGTGTCTGCGGCGTCCGATGAATTAGACGAACTGATGCGTCAGCTTGGCGGGAAAAAGGACGCGCTGAATACATTGGAAAAGCTGGAGCAGGCGCAGGAAACTGCGGCACAGCGGCTCACGGAATTGCTGGAGCAGTATGATGCCTCCCATTCGGACGATCTCTCTCTGAACAGAGACGTGATAAAAGCTGCCAATGAAGCGGAAAGCAAGAGAAGGCAGGTGGAGGCGGTCACCAAGCTCATCGACGACAGCGCGATGCAAAGCAAGGTGGCTGTAGGTGGTATCGTCCATCATGCCCTGTCTGCCGCGTCCCAAAAAGCTGAGGAGGTACAGAGCATCATTGGCGCGTGGATCGATGAACCGGGAGACCTTCAAAGAACGCCTGCCAATCTGACCCTTTTGGAGCGTGTCCGGGCAAGCGAGCCCCTGCGGGATGTTTCCCGATACCTCGGCCGCTTCCGGGAGATATTTGCGCAGAGGAAAAGAAACGGGTACGCCTACGGCCGCGGTGAGAAGTATTCGCTGGAGTTGGGCAATGACCTCTCCCGTGCGTTGACCTCGGAGCTTGCTATGCTGGCAACGCCGGAGACGCTGCCGCTGTTCCTACGGAAGTATCAACGGCGTCAGATCAAGCAGTATCGCCGCCGTGAGCCCATCTATAAAGGCGCAGGCGATATCATCTGCTGCCTCGATGAATCCGGCTCCACCGCAGGTGAATGCGCCGCATGGGGTAAGGCCGTTGCGCTGACGCTGCTGGAGATCGCGGAGAGCGAGGGACGCAAATTTGCCCTCATTCACTTCTCCGGCCCCGGCAGATTTCAGACGGACCGGTTTCTTCCGAAGCAGACAACGGTGGAGGATAAGCTGCGCGCGGCTGAGACTTTCCTTGACGGCGGTACGGATTTTTGCACGCCGATGAACGAAGTTCTGCGGCTGATGCAGGAAGAAGGCTTTGACAACGCCGATATTGTGTTCATCACAGACGGCGAATGTGCTCTCACGCAAGAGTATATCTCCGAATTGCAGGAAAAACAGGTGGAACGGCGCTTCACGATTACCGGTATTTTGCTGGATCAGGAGAGTAAAGGCATGGATTTCAGCCTGAAAACCTTTTGCCAGAACATCTACCGTACCAGTGAGCTGACGGGCGAGGCCATCGTCCGTGAGTTGATGAATGGCCGGGTGTAAGCCCTGCATACAGTCCTCCAACATGTGAATATCCCTTCAGCAAAAAAGCCAGAGGAACGCAGAATGTTCCTCTGGCTTTTGCTCATTATATAGGGATCTAACAAATCAATTTTTCCATTGAGCGTTATGCTTCAAGTTGAATGTCAATGATAGATTTTAGGGGAACATCTCTGCCATCCCTAAAACGAAATGTGCCGCCGACGCTGTCAGACCGTCTTACGACTTCGGTGATAATTTGATAGCTACCGCCATCCTCTCGTTCGTCTAGCACAAAGTAGGTCATGCTTATGTTCAGATGACAATCCAGCATCTTATGAATCTGCTGCAAGTTGTTGCCGCTCCCCTTACAGATGGGGTTCCGGGAAGTACATCTAAAGATAGAGATGAACAAAACGCGAGTTTTTCAAAGCAGATGCAGAATATATAGGCTTTATGTAAGTTGGATAGCGCTATTAATTGTATAGCCTCATGAGGAAATCGGTGTTTTACTCAACCCTAATCAAAAGAAGGCGAATGCTTTTTATTTCTTTGCGGCGATTGCTTCCACCTCAACAAGTGCGGCCTTAGGCAGCGCTGCAACCTGTACCGCACTGCGCGCGGGGCACTCCGAGGTAAAGAATTCGGCATATACAGCATTCATAGCTGCAAAATCCTGCATGTCTGCAAGAAACACCGTGGTCTTTACCACATCGGAAAGTGTGCAGCCGGTCGATTCTAGGATCTCCTTGAGATTTCTCAGCGACTGCTCCGTCTGCGCCTCTACACCACCCGGTGCAAAAGCACCAGTCGCTGGATTGATTGGGAGCTGCCCAGAAACAAACACAAAGTTATTCGCCTCAATAGCCTGAGAATACGGACCGATAGCGCCGGGTGCCGACGTCGTTGCAATTACATTTTTCATTGAAAATATTCCTCTCAATATACTTTTTTCTGCGCCGCTTCAGCAATCGGCAAGCATAATATCAACGATCGTACGATTCATATTTGTCATACCATTGTGGATTAGTGTGCTCAAATGCTCGTACAACGTAGTCATGTTATCTGCCAGAATGCCGTTGTCCGCGCTCAGTTGCTGGCCCTGCAAAGCAGTCAGCGCGGAAATAAGCGCACAGCCTGCACCGATCGCGACCTTATTGGCACACCCCTCTTTTGCACCGTCACAAATCATTCCGGAAACACCTCCTAGCATATTCTTCATCGCACCGAGCATCTGCACCTCTGTTCCGCCTAGTGCGTAGACAATGCCAATGCTCGCCCCCAATCCAGAGGCCACGCCGCACGCGCAAATCGGCGAAAGTGAGCCCATATAAGATTTTGCAAACACGTTGATTAGATTTGCCAACGCTAATGCGCGAAGCTCACGTTCGTAGCCGATGTGGTACGACTGGCAGACTGTATCGACAGTCAGAAATACCGTAATCCCCTGATTTCCGCTGCCAGTCGCCGTCATAGTTGGAAGCATTATACCGCTCATCCGCGCGTATGAAGCTGCTCCGGTCATCCGTTGGGTCAATGGAAGCAAATTATGCTCGCTATCAAGCGGCGCAATATCTTTCCAAAAGCCTTTTTCCATGCCAGCTTTGGACATTTTTCGATTCATCTCGACGCCATCCCAAAGAAATGCAAACTGCTCCACCGGCATCTTATCCACAAACTCCACAATATCTTGCAGCGTATAGTTTTGAATCTCTGGTGCCGCGCTAACATCGGCGGATAACTGATATTCCGTAAATGGCGGCGTCTGGATCGAAGCGATATGATCGTGCCGGCCCGTCGTAATCACACGTACGCAGGAAGCATCCGTCGTCAACGTGACCTGAATGAACAGAGTCGGTATATCTTCACGCACGGATACCTCCACCATAGAAGCCGTCTTTTCAATCTCATCCTTGTGCAGCGTTTTTATCTTTCCAAGAATGTCCATTCCATTCTCGGGGTCGCCGTCAACCAAGCCGATTGCACAACAAAGTGGAACACCGCGTCGGTCAAGGCCTGGGATTCCAACGCCCATTGCGTTTTTGAATAGACCTAGATCCAGGACAATCTCGATTTTTTTTACCGTACCAGGCGCTTTGGAGCGTGCGACCGCACTGCATAATGCAATTGCTACAGGTTCTGTACACCCCGTCGAGGGTACAATCGTACTTTTTAAGCTATAGAGCAAAAATTCTTTTTGATCCATGGTAACCACCAACCTCCCTTCGCTATCAGCGGAACACCCAATCATTTTCAGCTGCCGCCGCTTTCAGGACTTCTACATAAGGCTCTCCAAACATCTCCACATAGCATCTTAACCCCGCTGCGCATATCTGTTCGCCAACCTCGCTAAGCTCCTCGCGCAGGACCCGGCTGATACAGCAGTATAAATGCGCCGTATGAAATGTAAAGTCACGCACATATTTCTCCCCGATTTGCGCCTTCAGCTCATTGAGCCATCTCTCCTTCTCGGGACTGCGGTCATATCCCCAGTTAAATTCACAGTATTCATCGCCAAACGATAGATTCGCTGGGATGTCCAGTTCCAAAGCGGCATTAAAGCCCCTGACAAGCGCCTTATCCACATAAAGGCAATAGGTCTTGGCATAAGGCAACAGATCGTACTTTTTCCAGGTCTCCGCCCATTCGCAGCGCACCACGGAGGTAAGATAATGGGGGCTCTTGACGCTTTCACCCGGAACACACTGGCCCGGCTGGGGCGGACGCCATTCCTTAAATAGGGCATATGTTTCCATCGTGTGCTCTAAATGCTCATGATCTGCATATTCCGCCATACGCGCCCCGCGCTCCCAGCCATATCTCTGTGTGGCGACAGAAAGTGCACGGCGTCCCTCAAGCCCTGCACGAATCGCCTCCCTTGCTAAAAAGCCATACATCGCAGCATGGTGCTCGATTGTGCACACGCCTGTTTCCATCATACATGGAGCCTCCTTACAATAGTGGTTTATACTCGCCCGCGTGCAGGCGGAATTCCTCCTTTACACGCGCGAGCAGCCCCGGCTTCGCTATCAGCTGCCAACCGGTCTGTGCGAGAACATCAGCTGCAAAGAACATTCCCCTGCGGCCAACATCTGAGCCAGCACAGGCGCTGAACTGCCAGCTGTGCAGAACGATATTTTTCGGGCCGCAAGCCGTTCGCACATTCAGCGTTGGTACGATCTGGCTAACATCGGAAACATCTGTCGACCCGGTCATATAGTGAATCTTCCCCTGCGGCTCATCAAAGCTCTCATCCAACACACCGTCCTGCGCTGTACTCCCCATATTCTCGCTTAGCGCCGTAGCGAACGCCCGTTCCTCTGGCGAAAAGTTTGGATGCCCCAACTCAATCATCACATCATGCGCCAGACGGCAAAGGGTAAAGTTCACCAGTGTACCGTAACCTCGGGAAAGGAATTCCCAGTCTACGCTCGTCGAGGTCATAAGTCCGGCACCGCGCGCGATATCTGTCAATCGGTTTGTGACATCATCAACATTGCTGCGTTCGCGGGCGCGCACAAAGTACCACACCCCCGCTTCAGCTGGGACAATGTTCGGCTTCGCGCCGTTAGGCAGATGCGCATAGTGAATACGTACATCATCCGTAACATGCTCGCGCAGGTAGTTAGCTCCCACGTTCATCAGCTCGACTGCATCCAATGCGCTGCGCCCGCGATGGGGGGCCGCCGATGCGTGCGCTGCCTTCCCATGAAAGTGAAACTGAATAGAATCCATTGCCAGATATGCCAATTCACCGCAGCGGTTCTCCATGGCAGGATGCCAGGAAAGCGCTGCATCTAACTCACGGAAACAGCCGTTCTTTGCCATCACCACTTTCCCTTTGAGGATCTCTTCTGCTGGACAGCCATAAAATACGACTGTTCCGCTCTTTCCTTCCGCTTTGAGTGCAGCCGCCATGGCGGCTG
>ERZ773192.720-NODE-720-length-39060-cov-14.849942_pt1 | contig 39060 bp, 54 predicted proteins | sample MGYA00581010_ERZ773192 | MGnify/ENA primary metagenome ERZ773192 (study PRJEB29015, sample SAMEA2737741) | human gut metagenome | biome: human gut; feature: human-associated habitat; material: faeces | place: China | collected 2012 ...
GATTAATATGTCGTGGATTCTTGTCACCAGCCCATTTACCTTTCATACGCTCACTCATAGCCTTACATTGTTCAGGACTTCGTTTTCTTCCTTTCCACCAGCTATCATGAGTTTTATAATATTCTTTTTTAGTAGCTGAAATTTTATCACGCCATTCCTGTCCAAGATCACGACCTTTCAATTTTTCTGCCACGATTTTTGCCTGAAATTCTCTACTACGTTTATATGTTTCTTCTGTTTTCCAAGCAACCCCAAGCTCACCTGCGTGACATTCTATCGCCCGTACAGATCTACAAGGAAAGAATTTTTCTTTCAACTCTTTACCGGTATAATCATGGTAATGTTCTAGTATTAAATCATCATCTTCAGTAGACCATGCTCTATGAGGCTCTTCACCCTCGTCTAAAAATCTTCCATAGCTAGGATTGCATTCTCTACATACATATCTAAGACCAGTCTTACATGATCTGTCTTCTGGGAAATATTGTATAGTATGTGGTAATTCTCTGTCACATTTCTTACAAAACACGTATCCTTCTTTTGGAATATGCGTCAAATGATTTGTAAAATGTCTTCCACAGCACTCCTTGCATCTATTATTTAATTTACCAAGCTTCATAAAATAAAAATCTCTATTAGCTGGTAATTCTCGTTTACATTGAGTACATTGTTTTGTTTCTTGTTCCATTCATCTTTCTCCAATCTCTCCATATCGACAACATTAATAGAAGAGAAGAGTGGTTGGATATGGAGTACAACCATTCACAAAGATGATCAGTCTTCGTTATTCTTCTCTTGATTCCAACTACCTGCAATCGAAACAGTAACAATCCTCTCATAGTTGGCTATATATTTATTCTCTTTTTAAATTTCATCACAACACAAAAAGAAGCCACTTAATACGAAACGACTTCTCAAAATTCCGATATTAAAGTTCCAATGAAAATGCAATTCACTTCACTTAGCACACCAACTGTGCATCGAACACAGGTTAAGCGTTTTGGAGACGCTTTTCTAGCCAATAGATACGTGCATAAAATATAAATCTTAAACCTACAAAATCCGTTCCTAATACCATTATATAGAAAATCTGCACAATATATATAAAATACAATATATACAAAATATACAACAAAAATTTGAAATATAATGTAATTATGGACATTTTTCATAAATTATGATATAATACAAAAAATTGAGGAGGTATTAATTATGGAAGAATTTATCAAATGGATCATTGAAAACAAAGAAATTGCAATATTATTACTTGTAACTGTTAGCATATGTATTCCAATAAGTATGCGTTTTAGAAAAACAATAATTAATAATAACAATAAAAAAATTACAAATAACTATCATAATGAAACAAACAATAATTCAAGAACTTATAATCCACCAAAACAAAATCCACCAAAACAAAATTCATTCGCTACAAAAACAGAAATTCAAAGTATTAGGCTATATTCTACTGGTAAAAAAGGTAAAGTCTATACTGACAAATTTTACAAACAAATAAATCATAATTTCGGAATAGAAATTTTGCTAAAGAATAATACGAATGTACAACAAAATGTTAAAGTTGGATGGTGTATATATAAAGATGGTTCAGAAATTATGAAGGGGACTTTTAATAAAAAAATTAATGCAAATTCAACAGTCACTAATGATTTTTATGTAAAAGAAGAAAGTTTTAAAAGACTTAAATCAGGAAAATACAAATCGCAGTTCTGGGTAAATGATAAAAGAGTACAAAAAGTTTATTTTTACATCTTAAACAAATAGAAGAGAGGATTCATTATGAACATACCAACAAACCCTAAGAAAGCACCACTTGAAATGAAAAGTATAAAATTGTATTCGACAGGATTAAAGAAAGTTTTTACCAATCATTTTTATAAATCTATGAATCATAACTTTGGCATAGAGATTACTATCAGAAACAATACGAATAGAATGCAAGAAATGAAAATTGGAGGTTGCGTATATGATAGCAATAAAAATCCTGCTGTAAAATGGATAAGCAATAAAAAAATTAATCCTAATAGTAATGCATGTTATGATTATTATGTAAAAGAACAAACTTTTAACACTATGAAACCAGGAAAATATACAGTGATCTTTTGGATAAATGACAAAAAAGTAAAGGAAGCTTCATTTACCATTACATATAAATAATATTCGAAATGTTTAAGCTGCCGATAAAATTTTTCGGCAGTTTTATAATATGAATAATAATATTTTTCAATTTTCTCCACATACTAATCAAAACATCTAAGGAGAATACCCATGAACACATCATACAAAACAGCAATCCAATTTCAAGATTTATATATCCCAGTAAAAATGTTAAAAATATCACACAACAATTCCATAGAGCTTAATCAACTCTGCAAAGACTCTAAAGAAAGAGTACGTTACATCAAATTCTGTCCGTCTTGTAACAAGGAAATAACAAATTCAGATATAGTAAAGGGATATAAATATGCAGAAGATAAATATGTTGTCTTAGAACAATCCGATATAGATTCAATCACATCGAATCAAGACAGAACACTTTCAATAGAATATTTCTGTAAACCTAAAGAAATATCAAGTCTTTTAATAGATAAATCATATTATCTAATTCCAGAAATGGAATCAGAAATATCATACGAACTTCTTCGTAAAGCTATGATTACAAATAGGGTAGTAGCCGTTACCGAAATAGTGTTAGGCACTAAACAAGAATTAGTAGCTTTATTTCCTGACAAACATTGTATTATTGCAACAATATTGTTTTATGAAAATGAGATAAACGAACTGCCACCAATAATGAAGCATAAAACCGATAGACGGCAACTTGAAAATCTCAAGCAAGATGTTATATATAGTACAAAAGAATTTAATTGGAAATCTCATTATGACAAATATCAACTCAAGTTAAGAAAATTGATATTTGATAAAATTCCAAAATGATATTGCCTTTCTCATTCCATCCTCGAATGGCGAGCTTTCATCTAAACTGCATAGGACGTATCCTATTGTTACAACAGTACCAGTCCGAAGACCGCAAAGGACATAAGCGAGATAATGGCGATTAGCCACTCACATCTTATATCCTTTGCGTACATAAATATAAGACTTTGATTATAATGGTTCTGGCATATTTAGGGTGGAAGAGTACCACCCATTATAAATTTATACAGTTGCAAATAATGCATCAATCTGTTCGTTGGTAATTGCTGTAAAAGTATCAGCCTCTAATGTACCAACACGTTCAGCTAAAGCATCAACGGATGTCTGAGCATCTGTACCTGCTTTCTTAGCGTCTGCAATAGCCTTAGTTGTAGCACCTTCTACACCAAGAGATGCTTTATTTGCAGCTACATCAGCCTTCAAATCTGTCAAATCTGCTTCCTGAATAGCACTATCTGCTTTACCTAAAGAAGTCTGTACCTCTGTAGATAACTTAGCTTTTGTTACATTACCATCAGCAATTTTAGCTGTTACAACAGCGTCAGCAGCCAACTCGGTAGCTGTTACAGAACCTGCAACGATAGTAGCAGAGATTTCTCGTGTAGTAGAATCAATTACAAGTTGAATCTGCGTAGCCGCTGCCTTTGCTGTATAAATATCTACTAATGTACCAACATTAATATATACCTTGTCGTTTGTTGCATTTGCAAGTGTCAGCACCAAATAAGTTCCTGCCGGCTGATCCTTTGGGTCTTTTTCAACAGTACCACTAGAAACAACCATATCTTTTGGAATGTCGATTACACCAAGTTTTGTAGAACCCTGTGTGAATGTATAAGACTTTGCATATCCTTCAGTAGTAGTCTCTGTAGAAATCTTAACAACAGAGCCTGTGCCACCTGATTCAACAGATGCGGCAACTTCATTTAATGCAACAACCAAATCTGTCTTATTGGTCATTGTTAAATCATCTAACGTACCGATTTTACTTTCTACTGCTGATTTTGCATCATTAACAGCATTCTTTGCACTAGCAAGTGTAGTAGCGTCATCAGCGGCTACTTTTGTCTTAATCTTTTTGTCATATTCCTGTAATCCAGCGAGATCTAAATATGTAGTGTTTGCCATTTTTAACATCCTTTCTTATTCTTATATGAATAATTTGTTTATTTCATCAATAGATATAGTCGGCATAGATTTATTTATTTCTTCAATTTTTGTATTTACTTTTTCAAATCTATCGTCTACATTGCTATTGATTTCTGTAATTTTTGTTTCAATTGATTCATTTAATTCTTTTTTAATATCATCATCATTTTGAACCAATTCATCACGAATTTTTTTATCATTTTTAAGAAGCATTACAGTGAGTTCTGATGCTTTATCATCCGTTACAATCTTCATCAGCCACCATCCTCTCCAAACACTTCACTGTAAGCATTTGTATAAATATCTGTAATATCTTCTGATGTAGTTGTCTGATATTGCGAATCTTTATCAACTTGAATTGTTACATCATATGTAAGATCAACCACAACACGTAAATTTTCATGACCAACCTTTTTATCCAATTCTTTCATTACTTTATTTAGTTCTTCTACATCTGTTGTTGAAAACTCCACTTCTTGAGAGGAGTCATCAGTGACTTTATAAAACTCATAAAAATCTTTTTTGAATGTAGAAGTATATTTAATAAGAATTTTATATTTCAACTCTATGTCCTCCCTTCTTATTTTTTTGTTTTTCTTTTGTTCATTTATTGAAATTGCGGAAGAAGGATTCGAACCTCCGATTTTCAGCTTATGAGGCTGATGAGATAACCAGACTTCTCTATTCCGCTATGATAATAGGAGAGGAACGACCTCTCCACGTTTTAATTTGCAATTAATGAATCGAATCGTTCTAATCCATATTTATTTATGATATTCATCACATCATTATAATAGTTGCCTACCGGTACACAATATCCACCAACTAAGATTTTACTGATCTGGCTTGACGCATTTTTGGTAAATGGTGCAGATCCATAGCAACCGTTATTAATTACTCGAAGATAACCATAAACACCACTCTCAAGAGAACTGTAATGAATGGCTCCGCTACAGATTCCCCATAAATTATTACCACTACAATGTTTACCAAGTGTACTTTCCTGCATTGCCTGTGCAATCGCCACCGATGGAAGAACTCCATAATTTTTCCATTCTTTGATGCATACTCTGGCAATCGTATAGGCTCGTTGCTGTTGCACTGTAGACAACCCGCTCAATTTTATATTGGTAACATTGGCAGTTTTTGGCTTATGCTTTGTTAAATAGTCAGTACGGATATACCGTGTTTTTCCTTTAAATTCTACTCCTTGCCATGATTTGTACGGATCATAGTTCAGTACCGTAATCGGTTTACCAAATTTAAGTACATCAACTATTTTACTGTCGATACTCCTTTTAGATCGTATTCTCACATCTGATTTTGCATACATTTTTGACAAAACATGTACCTTAAAACCTTTGTTTGTGTCGGCTAAAACCATTTCATCTACACATTCTGTATCAAACATTGCTGGCAATGTGATTGCCGACATACTAGTAACGCTTGATGGGGACGAATGCTTAGTGTATGCCATACCACGCACTGTCGTAATAGCCGATCCCGTACATATCTGTGCTTTCGTGATTTGACTGTTGCTACAAAAACATACTAACATTGATGCAGCACATATCATTAGTTTTGTTCTTCTCATAAAGTCCTTTCTTTGCAGTTTTCGTGTTACATATTTTTATTCTCTGTTTGGGATTGGATTATGATGGAATCTGTCTATAGGAATCGAACCTATAACCTTCACATTCATAATGTGATGCTCTATCCAATTGAGCTAAGACAACAAATTGACGGGGACGAACCGTCAAAGCCGCAAATGTTGTCATCATTTGGGCAGTGGATGTGATCCACTAAAAGTAAATATCAGCATAAAGCACTAACTAGCTGATATTGGACTGTACACATCCAGTTATTTAGAATATGGTCGCTTATCAGCAACCTAATTCATGCTCACACATTTTACTCATTCCTAACTCGTGTGTCTTACACGTCAAATGCATGATATGTGTATGAGTAACCGTTTACCATATTATTCTCCGCATATTTTCAGTCTTCGGAGCAAAGACCACTTGATAATGTTTAATGACTCTTATCCGTCAATTAAGGTTCTCATTAACGCAGAGAAGCACGAATTCGCTATAGAATCATCAGACCATTCAGTAGCTTGGACAAGCTTAGATATACTACATTAAGATTTCGTGCGCACTAGAGTTGCTATATAGCCATAACGACATAGGGTAGTAGTAGGATTTATAATCTACAGGGCGTAGAAATACCATTAAAATTAAAGTAAAACAACTTTTAAAGCCAACATAAAATTATACCTCCTTTGTATATGATAAGCAGTAAGCAGTGGAAGTTTTAGACCATTCCAAGGTCAAATATTTCTGCAAACAGACCTTTATATTTATGTCGCATATCGGTCAGCGACAGCTCACTTGTAAAATCTATCAACGGATTGACAGACCGCCCTCACTTCTTTTGGATGTGAGCAGCTTGTTATTCTGAATTGTCCAATTAAGGATTCGTTCTATATATTTGTTCTCTACATTGTCGTCACCTTTTTATATATGCCTTTCGTGCCTGTTTATAAGGGCTTTATTTGGATAATACAGTGCTATCGGTCTGTTAGTCCGTCTGATTTTCACAGAGCCTTGTTGAGTTCTTATGACTTCAGAGCATTCGGCTTATAATTATTTATTCTCTGCTAAATGGGATATTTTGACATGAATTGTCGTGATATGATATAATACTTCATAAGGTGCTACTAAAAACGGTAGGACGGTTCTCTCCAATCTGGGAGTACAAGCCCAGTCTACATAGATGGTAATTGTGCCGTAGTTCAGAAAGGAGATTTTGCCAATGATAACTTTGTCATATGAGGCATTGATTGCACTTGTCGCATTATGCGGTGGCGCAGGATATATGCTCGGTAGAGATATACAGAAAGCAAAAAAGTAATCGTCCACTGCCAATGGAATAACGATTACTTTTGCTTAGTCAAAATAATTTATTAATTTCAGAGCAACCGTCTTGCTTTACGGTGGCATCTTTTTGAATTATCTTTAATTCCTTTGTATTGTAACACATAAAATTATGTGGTGCAAGTGAAAAATTTATATCCATTGTATATTTTGACAAAAAATGACATATAATATACAATATAGAGGACAAGCATTTATCCCACATTTCATTTAAGGCTAGATGGGATGGTAAAAGGCGGTTTAGAGTCGTCCCAAAGCAGTGATGCTTTGTGTTCATAGAATCCTTTCAGGAAATAATCAGAAAGGAGGACGATGCTATTAGTATTTTAATTGCATTAGTAGTCGGAATTGTAAGTAGCGTAAGTGCTACATACATAGTACGATTCATCGATAAAATGCACAAAAATAACCGCCATGAGTCAAAATAGCGGTTAAGTTTGTGTTAATAGATATAAAATTTATTAGCCTACACTTCCAATATAGGCTCTAAGCCGTCTAACGGATAATTGCTTGTTTTCTTGATTTGTATTGTAACACATAAAATTGTGTGACGCAAGAGGAAATTAGACGGAGGTTCATCTGTATCCTCTGTGTCTTCTAAATACCTTCTTTTTCAGCTTCCTTTTCAAGTTCTTTCTGTTTGAATTTCAAAAGCTTTAATTTGTCTCTTAATTCTGTCTTTGAGACAGGTTTGATGTATGCCATTTGAGTCGTGGAACTATTTTTATGGTTCGCCCACTGTGATGCAAGGTTTAAATCACCAGTATCTTCATAAATTTTATTTATTGAAGTTTTACGAATGCAATGGCAATGTAGATCTGGAATGCCAATAATTTTTCCAAATTTTCTCATTCTATCATGAATCATGCCTTGTGTCCAAGGAATCCACTTATCTTTATATTTATGAATAAACAATGCATCACATTCAAGATGATTATAGTCATCATGTCGCATAGATAACCATGTCTCAAGCATATCTTTACAGGTATCGTCAAAGGAAACCTCCACACGGTAAGCCTCCTTCTCACGTATATTCTCGAACACCATATTATCTAAATCAAGAGAAGATACAGTAAGTTTCTCTAAAGCACCAATTCTATTAGCGGAGAAGAGTGCAATTTCAAATAATAACTGGTCTTGTATTGTCCATTTATTGTTTTCTGTTTTATATAAATCTGCTCTAATAGCTGCAATCTGTTCATCATTTAAAAAATAATGATTAAGAATCTGTTCCTCATTAGCTTTCTTCATTCTGTCAAGTTTACCATCGAAAGGATGATATTTAACAAAACCACGTTTCATAGACCAAATATAGAATGAACTTACGGCAGAAATTTTCATATTGATAATCTTCTTATGATTCATCAATGTTTCCTGACAAAAAAGCATATATGCTTCCATAATATCAACTGCATTTTCCATAAATTCATTAGAATACAAATCTAATTCACCATAATTTTCACCTAACCACATGAGAAAATGTCGGAATAATCCTCTATATCTCTTGTATGTAGTATCTTTTACATCACGATTCTTGATGATATTAGACTGTAAATATTTTTCATATTTCTTCCAGTTCTCTTCATAAATAAATTTCTCTTTATCAGGAGTGAAATATTTCACCCTTGTTATTTTCTCTTTTGACAATATTTCAGCCTCCTTTTCTATTTAAAATTAGTGGGTGGAGTAGGAGTCGAACCTACGGTGTTTCTCATGTGGGAGATTTACAGTCTCTTGCCCTCGCCTCTAGGCATATCCACCCATAACAAAAAGAGTGTGCAGTATACACCACACACTCCAAAATTCTAAAATTTATAAATCTACAAGAAGATCACCAATCTAATAGCTTACGCCACTGTTCCATATCATCGTAAAAGTTGACCCAATCAGTCATAACACGTTTAATATGATTCTGGTAGATCCCATCTAACTCGGCAATTTTCTCATCGTATTCTTCTTTTGAAACAGACTTACCATTGATTAAATAAGATTCATCAACCTTATCAACTTCTTCGAGATTATGTGAAGAACAATTTTCACAATCACCGTCACATTCATCATTTTGCGTAATACGTATTTCATATGAATCAGATTTAGGATCAATTCTCTTTAATAGTGAAGAATTGCAATCTGAAAGTACATATACAATATCACTCTCAATTCGCTTATATTTATTCTGAAATTTCGCCGGTTCAATCCAGATCTCATGATGTAAAATCGCAAGTAAAAATTCATCTTTTTCTGTATCAACTAATCCAGACACAGAATGTAATGTATATCCATACATACATAATTCAGATGCGATCATGCGAATATTATTAAAATGACCAAGAACGGCAACGTCACTATCAACATCGTCATCAATAATATCTGTATAAACATCTTCAATATATTCAGTAAAACTATAATTGTCTCCAAAATATAATGTTTTCATATATTGCACCTCGATTACAAATTACAGCATCTTTGCTGACTTATTTACCTTGAAAGTGATCTCCTGATGAGCTTCTGTGCTCCAAGGCTTCTCAACGCCACCAAGCTTAGATACGCCACTCTTTGCAGCAACATCCTTCACTCTGAACTTACCAATCTTACCAACCGGTACTGCCTCTGTCGGATCAGCCTTAAGTGTTTCTACGATAACCTCCTCAAATGCCTCCAATACTGCTGTTGCGTCCTTAATTGTGCATCCCTCCAGCTTATTTGCTACTGCCTTTGCAATTTCGTTCTTTACCATAATAAATTTTCTCCTTTTTCTCAATTAATTTTTTTGTTTTCAACTATTTGTTTATAAGATTTTGGCACTATTTTGTATAAGTGCCATGTATATAAAAAAGGGTAGCGGCTACAATGAGTCCACTCCCTAAATAACCATTAAAATGATTGTTTTTGTGACATAAAAACCATTAAAATAATGGTATATCAGTTTAACTTAAATACATATTCAGCAGTTCTACCCATTCCCTGCTCAAACTCAAACATTGAGCAGGATGCATTTGATGCTGCATTCAATGTCATGGCGTATTTATGCAACACTTGAATATTCAAAATGAAAGCCTTTTGCGTATTTTAAAGTACCTTTTAAATAACTGCTTATCATACTTTTACTTATATTTATTTTTTCTGATATCTCAACTTGACTTGTGAAACTTCCTAAATATGTTTTATTTGAATCGTATACTTTTATATAATCTTTTTTATGTAAATCATTTATAAAATCTTCATTTATATAGTTGTCATTATCATAACACCATAAATAATTTTTATATGTTTTGTATTTCTGCTTACAAACCTTAATTATGGATGAACAATCGTAACCATATTGTGATATACTATTTGCACTATCCCAAATTTTAACTAAATTTCCAAACATATCATACTGTAATATTTTTCTTGCTTGAGTATTTTGATTTAAATAATTATTTTTATCAAAGCCATTATTATATTCATCAACACTAACCCAAATAAAATTTTTATATGTTTTTCTTTTATGATTTACACAATTCCAAATAGAACATTGTTGTATATTCAATTTTTTAGAAGCTTCTCTAGCTCCATACTCCCATTTATTTACTATATTTCCATCAAAATTAATCTGATAAATTGGAATTGATTGTTGTGCTTCTCTATATACTTGGCGTTCTTCTTCTGATAAATTACCAATTCCTTCACCACCAGTTGTTAAATTATACCCATTTCGTTTGCCGAAATGTGCATGAGAATCGAAACAGTTTATATAATATATTTCTTTTTCATTTAGTTCATCTTCGGAACATTTTTCGATTATATAGAATTTAAAATTATTTTCTCCATATTTATTCCAAGCATTTTGAAGATATCTATTCCCATGTTTGTTATGATTAAGTTCCAATTTATGTTGATACCATCTATTGTATATATTCTTGCTTTGACCAATATATTTTTTACCGTCAATTATATTTTCAATACAATAAATTCCACAAATTATTTCCCTTGCCATCTCATTCCTCCTTCTAAAATTACATTAAAAGAAGGAATGGACTTAATGCTGTCTCACGACATGTGCCATTCCTTTAACTATTCTCTATTAAATTATTTAAACTCAATAGGGTAGTAAGCTTTTACACCTTTTTCTGTACAGATGCAAACCATCTGAGACGGTTTGCCAGTCAATCTTTTTTCAATCGTATATGAGTCGCCACATCCTGCTAATGATCCACCACGAATCATTTTTACCCCATTTGTTTCATCTACAGAACAAACATGCAAATGACCGTATGTAATTGCATATGGAACAAATCCAAGTGCTAAACATAAATTTTGTACACCAGATTTATTAAATCCATCATAATCACCATGAACAGCTATATATGATTTACCTCTAATTGAAATATCAGAAATACCTGTATCAATATTTCTATGTAAAACATGGAAATTATCAATATGTTTCAGAGATAATTCAACTGCCCAACTAATAATATCGTCCAACCGCTCATCGTGAATTGCATCATCCTTGCGATCCATGCGAGTATGATTTCCACTAACATTTGACATAAATACTGTCTCAAAATGTAATGACAATTCATAACAGAATGAAGATATCAACTCTGTGGCAATTTTAATCTGTTCAATTACATTCTCTCTATTTGAAACCTGAATTGATTTATGAATATTACCAGAAATTAAATCTCCTTGAAGACTTACATAGCAATTTTTAGAATTATTTAAATCACGAATAGATACGACTTCGTTTAATAATTGGTTAAGCCTGTCTTTTGCAATATCTGTATTATATTTTCCAAAAATAGAATCAAAAGTTTGTCCGATATGTAAATCGCTTAGAATAATTAACATATCATTATCTGAGTCAATTAAAAAATTATTATGTTCATCAAAATTCGTTCTGCCAAGAGATGTAAGCTCTAATTCTAATTTGTCAAGCTTTTCTTCAACCCTAGCATCTGCAAAATTTTGCTTCTGCCAAGCATTACGCTCATCTCTGAACTGAATTTTCTTTCGTTCTAATTCACGTTTCTGAGTTTCAATTTCTTTTAACTGTGCATCGGAATCAACAAACTTAGACTGATTTGCATTTAACATCTTCTTAAATGCCTGGAACTTCTTTCTGTATGTACTTTCCCCAAAATCATTTCCAGTAAGTTCATTAATTATATTCGCCACATCATTCCAAGAACCTATCTGGTCTTTGTCTTCGCATATCCTGTATATAAGCTCTTCATCTGTTTCATTTTCAAATCTTTTATAAGAAGTTATGATAATCACACTCCTTACTCTTCGTCAGATGGAACATCCAGCTCCTCATCTGTCTTTAATGCAACAGTAAAATCAATTACCTGATTCTTAAATGAAGTAAGCAGATCGGCTACTTTTACTTCCTGCTCCATATCATTCTCATCAGTGTATGTAATAGTAGTACAATCCTCCGAGAGCGTACCTGCCTTTACTGTTAATTTATCTGTAGTTGTTCTTGTGAACTTTAATTTACTAGCTGCCATAATCCTTTTTCTCCTTTTCAACTAAAAATAGGAGAGTAGTGTGCTCTCCTTAAAATAACTCTTCAATATCTGTAATAATATGGTCTGCCACGCCTTTTTCGATAATCTCATTGGCATCTAACCACCAATTTTTACGGTAATTTTTGTCATACTCAACTTCAGTAATCTTTGTATGACCCAAAATGAATCGCTTTGTATCTTCCTCGATCTTCTTAGTTCTTTCTAGGTCGTCAAGAACCTTACCTGTGTCACCATAACTGCCCGTTGAACCATCATGAATAAGAGCTTCAGTAGACGATAAAATATATCTATTACCCTTTGGAATACCCATAAGTAAAAGTCCACCAGCGGAATAACATTTTGCCATACCGATAGCATATACCGGTGTCTTAGACAGATTGCAAATATTAATTAACTCATTTATAGCATTAAGGCTGCCTCCATTGCTGTTAATCCAAATTTTAATTGGTTTTCTTTCTGTAACAGATATGCCCCTAATTGCATCTTCACGATTCCACTCAACAATTTCCTGCGTCCATTCTACAATTCCATCATCAATATCCTGATTGATAAGAATTTCACGATTATTTAATCGCTTATAATAATCAACAAGAGTCGGATCTGCAAGTTTATAATTTGCTTCACTTCCTAAATTATCAAACTCTAACTGTAAATAATCTTTATTCATAGGCAGAAAGCCTCCAATTCCTAAATATTTTTATTTTTCAAATAAATCTGCGAACATTTTGCTTGTTTCTGATCTCACGTCTTCTCCAAGATATATGCATCCGAATTTTCCGTTACCTTTAAATTCATTGCACATTTTAATGAGCGGATTGTGACTTGTTTTAGATAATAAAGATTGCTTATAGTCACCAGCAAGATAAATTTTACTATTAGTACCAAGTCTAGTACCAATCAACCGAATTTGCCTTTCTGTTAAATCTTCCGCTTCGTCACAGATGATAATGGTTTCGTTATATGTTGTTCCTTTCATGAAAAAAGGAATATTCGTATCTAATACACCGTTCATCTTCAGACTTTGTAATTCAAATTCACCACCATTTAAAGATTGTGTTAATGGATCAAAGAACCTTCCAACTTTATCTTCCATATCTCCAGGAAGTGCGCCAATTTCCTTACCTTCACCAGCAAATTCTCTGATACCAAGAATTTTACTTGCACGACCTTTTTCTTGTACATTATATAATGCCATCTGCATTGAAAGGAATGTTTTCCCACTGCCATAGCCTCCTAAAATTGCAGCAATGGTAATATCCGGGTTATTTAGAATATCCAAAGCACAACGCTGAAGTGAATTTTTTGCCTTAATGTATCTGGACGGAGGTAATTTTAATGCAACAAATTTTTCTCCGTCAAAACGCATTTCTTTTTCAGAATTATCGTCTGTATTATGGATTATAAGATATTCGTTAATACACCACTGTGATAAATCAATATCTTCCATGTACTGATTGATATATTGCGTATTACCACTAACTTCTTTATATCCTTTATAGATATAATCATCATCTGCACAAATACTTTCGACATGCAATCCGAAGATCTTATTTGCAATCATTTTACAAGCAATATCATTGGTGCAGAAAACCAGTTGTTGATCACATGGAATTAAATTTTGAATAAAGCTACAACATGCCACAATTTTGCTATCTGGAGTTATTTCAATCAATTTTTCATTGATAATGTCCCCTATAACATTTTGATACATCACAACATCATATTTATCTGTATATTCATCCAATAAATGTAAGATTTTTCGTGCTTTATACTTTACAGTTTCGTCATGTCTTGAAGATGTTTTGATTTTCTCAAGTTCTTCCAGTGTTACACTACTGATATAAAAATGCTGATCGAAAATTTTGTTTTGTAACTCCAATACCGCATTTGTATCATAGAAGTATACTTTCTCTTTGATGGTTTCAACCACCTTTCATATTATATTTCGCTACTTTGCGATCTGACTTTGCTTGCGCAAACAAGCTAGTTCTATCAATAGATCTTTTGATTCTGTGAGATAATAGTGTGGATGAGATGAATATGTTTTGTGCAATTCCTTACCAAACTGATATCCCATTGACACTAACTTCTTTGACTCACTTTTAGTAATCTGAACTATGTTAATTCACATCCTTTACAAAAATTTTCCACATAATAGTGGAAGAGTAATAGCAGGTAGACGAATTGCACGTCTTCCATAAGATCATGACTCTTATATGCTTCTTTTACAACAACCTGCGCTATAAATAGAAATTGCCAGTGAAAGCACCGTTTTCAGTGCAGCCACCGGCTAGAAAGAGGTAAAATATGAAAAGTACAACAATATTAATCAAAATAAACACTTTATTATGATAGCAATGATCCCTTCGGACTGCCTCCACAAACGCAATCATATTCAGCCACGACATAGTGAAATCTGAGCGTATAAACCGTCATCTATACACTTTTTCACCAACAGGAATACACCTGTCTCTGTATCGGCTCGATTGGTTACGAACAATTTTCACCCATCATTCAGAATTAAATATCTACTTACCAATATTTGATATTTTTATAATCTTTAATAGAATTCATCGTCTATTAATAGAATTCATCATCTATTGCCTTGGGCTACTCAATCGCTTGACTTGTCTTATACGATCCGTTTCCAGATCATCACGGCAAATTGACTTATTTTGGTATTCCCCTACTTAACTCCTGTAGATTACCAGTCCACAGGCATCAGGGTTAAGCGTTGCAGTGCAACTCTCTATTACGTCAACGACAAGATAGCAGCTTTTAACTACGTTTGCTCTCAGTACATACGCTTATCTTTAAGGATTTTCCTAGTATCCTAATACACTTCACAGTGTTTTGGAACAAACAAATCAAAGGTATCCCTAATCATCATCTGTCGATATTCACGCATTCTCAGCACGGTGACTAAACCGATCTGCACTGAGTTCATTGCAATCATAGTAAAGTATTTATTTTGATTGTTTCTATTTTATTTGTCAGCTAAGAAAAGCTGATTTCATTGTTTTATATTCGGGGCAGATAATGATACGTCTGCCCCTAGTATACTTTTTAAACTTGCAAGCCCTTACTTATTACACGCATTGGCAATGGCGTGGGAGTTTACTAACGCAACTCTGCGCTTTCTTCCCTCCATATTACACCCATTGTTAAAATCGCTGGAAGCCTTGATTTTGCTAGCTTTTTGTGAAAAATATACAGTTTAATTCGGTAAAATTTATGCAAAAATACCTATAAAAAGTTTAAGAGAAATTTATCTTTATTAGTTTTATACAAAATATTTAGAATTTTTCTTGTATATTTTGTTCCCTTCCCTTTAGTATTTTTACTCATTCCTATGGATGTCTCTAATCCTAATGCCATCTCAATTAATCTGTTTATTGTTATTATATTGCCTATCTTTATACTACTCATATCATGAATTAAAACTTTCGTTCTTTCCATAATACATTCCTTTAACACTTCTGAATCTAAATTTGACATATAACATTGTTTCACATAATTATCATACTCTTCAATAATAGAACGTATTTTTGTCATTTGCCTATTGTTAGGCTTTCCCTTCATTTTAATAAAAAAATGTTCTGTTGGGATTGTTTCAACGGTAGAGGCGTTCTGAATTTTATTGATCCAATCTTCAAGCCAGTTCATAGGACACAACAATTCTCTATTGATACGACTTTTAAGTTTGTTCTTTGATTCGTCAATTTCATCTTGTGGAAGTTCCTTGCCATCTTTTGTATATTTAATTTCTCTGGTATATTTCATAAACTCAGGGAAATCGTACTTTTTATACTTTGGCTTCCCTGAATCCGTATACCCAACGATTCTTTTAATGCTCATACAAGGGAGTTTGCTAATTCTATCAATTTCTTTGTTACCATCAATTTCATATTCCCTTTTACATCCATCAATAATAACCTGTGCAAGAACAGATAAGATAATAAAATTGTCATAGAGTTCTTTAAGTTTTTTCTCATCAGGATTATCTTTTTGTAATTCCGTCCAATAATAAGTCATTGCCAACTGAGCCAAATTACTTGAATATCCGATTCCCATACGTGACTTTGAAAACTTGTTATCCATAGCAGCATAATCCTTTTTTGTATTATTATAGGTAATACCAGACTCTTGTAATGCATTTACAATAGTATAAAAATCTCGATAGCATCTTTCTGCACATTTGACCATTGTTGATTGATTTGTGACAAGCATAAAATCCGAGTCTTCATCCATCCCATTTGCCCTGTCTTGAATATCTGTATGAATACAATTAACTGCTATTATATTTTGACTAAATGCAAAATACTTATCAATTTCTTTAGAATGGACATTATGTAAATAACATATATTGTTCGGGGAATTATGTGGATTTCTAAACGCTGCAAGATATTCATTATCATCAAAACGTTTAGTATAACACTGAATACAATTAGATTCTTGAGAAAGCGTTGGATCTTTTTCAAAATCCTCACCAACAGAATAGAGTAGAAGTGCATAAGGATTACCACATACAGTCAAATTATCACCATTGACCATAATTTTTCCTTTTCTCATTCTAAAAACATATTGTTTAATTATCTCTTTCTTTTCATACCTAAAAAATTTACTATTTCCAAACTCATGATTTTGAGCATATAAATCAGCAAGCATTTCATAATGATTTACTTCATTTGCATTCTTTCTAAGAAACTTTTCAAATTCATCATTATCACGCTTAAGCAATTCAACATAATCAATGCTAATCTGAGCAATATCTTTTACATTATCCTTCGTACATGGAAGAGTATTAATCATCTGATAACTCAACTGTTGATATTGTCCTAATTTACTTGGGTGGTCAGTTTTTACAATGCCCCACATATCACCATCAGAATGAATTCTTTCGCACCAATAGTCATATGCTTCAGTAATATTATTACCCATTAAGTCTTGAAATTTCTTCCATTTAATCGCATTATCAGTAGTTATCATCTTAATATCTTTTAAATAATGCCATTTACCAAACATATCTTGAACCTGGTATGTATTGTAATCATATCCATTCTTCTCACACCAATCTTTAAAGAATTTTTGAAGATAACTCTTAAAGGCACATGCTTTAAAAAGGTGATTTCTGAGTAATGCCATACCGTTAATATAAGATGGGAGACGAAGATAATTAGAATCAGCTTCGATTAGTGCCATACCATCCCAAATTGTATTTTTAACTTGACGTTTTTCTTCGGATACAACACATTTTTTACGTTTTTCAATTACCTTTTCGTTTTTGTTAGTTTCTTTGTTTTTCTTTTTGACTTCTACTTCGTATTCTTCTGCTTTAACAACTTTTGTCATTGTTTCAAAAAAGGAATCCTGATCTTTGAGAATTAGAATATCCTCAACAGGTATATGAAGTATACCAATAATAGTAGATGTGGTAAGTGGTGCATAAGCTGACATTTCAACGATTTTCGCATTGTCATGACTCATTTTTTTTCCGAGTCCAATTGTTAACCAATCATATGCAATGTCATATAATTTACTATTTATGAAAATAACTTGTCCCAGTTTAGCTTTGGCACTTGTACGAAAAAGCATTTCATAATGAATTGTTTCTTCTTTAATTGTTCCGTCTCTGCGTTTACGTTTATATGTAACATCAACACCATTCTCGTAAAAATATTCTCTAATCTCATCTCGTGATTTTTCATTATACAAGTCTTTTCTATCTTCAACTTTTTGTAATGCCTGTTTAATACGTTCCTTAGAATCGCCATCAGTATCATTAAATAACTTCTCTAATCGAGTATGCTCATTATCATAAGAGCGACTTCCAAATTCATAATCAAGACAAATTATATCTCGTGTACTTTCATTTTTTTTACCAGATTTTCCTTTGTAAATATTTAATCCGTTCTTTTGTAAGAAAAAACTAAATAAACTGTTGCTAAACATAGCATCAGTATATGTAAAATAATCTCGTGTTCCAAGATTAACATCATACAACATACCAGCACTGATGTTTTTTATTTTAATTCCATATTCACTCATTCAGTATATCAGCACCACCTTAATCTAAATTCTCCCAAAATTCCTCTTCAGAATCATATCCACCATAATCTAAACTCTCTGCAAACTCGTGAGATGATTTTGTAGAAGCATTGTAATAGCATTGCTCCAATTCAGAACATTCTTCACATCTAAAATTGTTGTCAAATTCACATTCCGAAAGTTCATCTACAATCAATTCTTTCATTTCTTCAACATTGTCAAAATTATTATTCATATAAAATTTACCTCCACTTATATATTCTCCAAATGAAATTCTATTTCTCGTTAATCCACAAACCAAACTGGAACTTTGTCGCAATCATTCATTTTATAAATCAAATATGAGCAATATCCATCTACTAACTCGAAATCTTTATTGAGTTTAATCTTACCGATCGTCCCATACTTCTTAAATCCATACACCTTACCCCAGAATTTCTTTGGATTTGGACTCTTTAACTGAAAATCATATGTAATGATAATATCTTTGATCGGAATCCAATATTCAGTATTTGTCCTATGTCCAAAAATCATCATCTTGAGTTTGTTCATCATCTCTTTCCTCCATTTCTTTAATCTCATATCCGAGCCATTTGGCAAATTGTCGATCTCCAGGAATACAATCATAATGCATGTACTCATCATTAGCATTTTTAATGTATTCGTCCCCTATATTTATTCGCTCATGACACTCACAACACATGTAACTGCTTTGTGCTAGTTCATACTCTGGACATCCCACTTTATGATATCCAATCCCATGACAATAAGGACAACATAATCTCATGGTTTTAAGCCACCCCCTCTACATATTCGTACCCATACCCATCGTTGGTTGTATAGTATATGTGTTTGATACCAAGATCTTTGATTGCAGCCATACAACTAGGACATGGTCGTGCCAATCCGTGATCCTGATCATAACGAGTCCTGTAAATATACAATTTCACTTTGGAAAAATTAATATTGAGATGACGAATAGAAGAGATACAACTAATCTCAGCGTGAAGTTTTGGTAAGAGATTATTAATTCGATATTGGTTATAATACTGTTGTAATGGATGCGTTTTATCCATATTATAGCCAATTCCAATAATTTTGCCTTGATATACGGCAACACATCCAACATGTGTTTTATAGAAATCTGATAGATCAGCAACATGATGCGCCTTTAAGAAATATCTACGATCTGTCTTACTTATCAAGCCAAACCTCCCAGTACCCGTCACGGTATCTTGTTTTTAAGTTATCATAATGGAATTTTAATAGATCAAGAATATGATAGATGTAATAGACATAATCAATTTGTCCAGCACGGATATTGCGCAGCACATCATTAATAAAACTACAATATTCCTGCCAATTAGTTGCTCCACTGTACTCACCATATTTCTCAGTGTTCCATGTGCCGGGTTTCTGTGAATATTTACCAGTCATTCTCGTAACAGTTGTAGCTGGTGTGACAAATAGCTTACGAATCTGAAGTTCTTGCTGCCATTTTTCATCGGTGAGATCAGAAGATGGTCTTCCGTTTGTATTACTTACAAGTTTCATCTCTTTTAATTCTTCTAAAGTCATTGATTTGTATATATTCATTTTTTTCTTTACTTGCTCCTTATCATGAATTGTTTTTTCAAGATTGATCGCATCCTGATATTTATTTATTCTCTTTTTATTTGGTGTTGATGTTGAAAAATCTTCGCTATCAATGACTCCGCTATAAGTGTTATGGTTCTCTGTGTAGTTTGTTCTGTTTGTTTCTTTCATATTTTAGTCGTGTTCTCCTTTTAGTTTCGTTAAAATTTGTATTCATAATCGTTGCTCCTTTGTGGTGCGTTGATTGGTTACATGTATATATTCGCCTATTTTGTTGTAATTTGTGGTGAATTTTTCTTGATCCATTGCTGTAAGAGAGTACGCATACGAATGCTTGGAATATAAACCCATATTTCGTTTCCATCTCTGATTGCTGAACGCCATATAAACTGAAGCATTTCAGAAAGAGCGAATCCGTTTTCATCAACAGATATCTGATTAATTGTAAAAAAATTCTTTACGAAAGGATTCAGATATTTATTAATAGGATATACAACATTTGTCCTGTTTCTATATTCATTTGTTGCTCGTGCATTACATGGCAAAAATCCTTTTGTATATCCCTTACCTTTAAGCAATTCCTTATAATCCTTGAAAGTTGTCCAAATATTATCTTCTGCCTTATTATCTCTAATATTACGAAAATAATTGTAAATATTCTTTTTCAGGACTTTCATTGACGCATTATTTTTGTTACGATTATACCAAGAGTAAGAAAGATCTGATTCTCTGTCACCGATCATATTTAACTTTTCATTTTCACAAACATGAATAAGCTTACTATAATCATACGAATTATATGTAATATTTTTATTATACGGTACTAGATGATATTCCTCTAAAGAGCTTCCAGATACTGACCAGTATGTATATTGTACGCCATAATAATCGTAGTAATATTTTTGCATTTGCATTTCAAAATAATATGTGAGAATATAAATATTTCTAAAAGCATTAAATGTTTCGATGGGAAATAACCATACCATTAGATTATCTCCATAACAAACAAGGCTACCTAACTCGCATAATCTCTTTTCATTATCAAATTTGCCTCTATAATCAGAATACTCCTCTTTCCAAATAAGCTGTTTAGTTTCTGGGTTTATATCAACATATGTTTGCTTTAATATTTCAAAATCCTGCTTACTAAGATCATATTCTTCAATAACATTAGCAACCTCATCCATTACCAATGTATAATTTTTTGCTCGACATAAATCAATTAATTCATTATCAAATTTTTGAAATAAAGCATGTGTGGATATGATATTATCTCCTTTATCAATCAAACGCTTGAGATCATTTAATTTTGAAGATTTTCCATTATCCTTTAAATACATAGGTGTTTTAAAATTCTTACCATGACAATATGAGCGATATCTTGATATTTCATCTAAGAATGGTGTTATAACTAAAAACTTTTCATCGTCATCTGATTGATTGATATAATTCATAACACTTTGAGTTTTACCAGCACCCATAATTGCATCTACAATATTCACCTTACAATCAAAATGCATACTGCGATTCCTCCTTTCATTTTGTTTAATCTATACATTTGTATATTCGCCTTTTGAACTCGTAAAAACCATTCAACTGCCGTTTGGCTTTGAAGTATAAAATTTTAGCACCTATTTTTCAGAAAAAGTGCTAAGTGATTTTATTGATAAAATAAGGATAAAATGGTAATGAGATATAAAAATGTACTAAATTTGAAAATATATCCAAAAGTGCTAAAATTGAAAAATGAGCCTTATTTTTCAAGGGTTTTCACAGATTTGCCTTATAGGATATACTCTAAAAAGAACATAAAAGAATATAAGAGAGGGTATATAAATATAATATAGAATATTTGTGGACATTCGTAAGAATGGACACAAGGGCATGAGCTTCGTCAGAAGCGATTGACCAACTGTCAGTGACAACCAGATCATAATCGCTGTTTATTTATTCTCCATTAAATCATCATTCTAATTCAGATCAACATACTTATCAAACATATCCTCTATATGAAATACCGGTAATACATTATGATATTTATCATATAATTCTTTACTTGTTATAAAAGAACGACATTTGCCAATAGAAGGTATATAAGTAAATCTCTCATAATCCTTTACAATAGATTTATCTTCTTTGAATTTACCACCTATCTTTCCACATATTGTACAGTAGCTGCTAAGACAGTGGTTGTATTAGTACGATCGTTGTATGGAAAATCATATTGGATTAAACATTCCTCATATTGATGCTTGTGCTTTGATTTACGGTTACTCTTTGAAATATTACTGTCTGTAGATTTTCTGTATTTTGGTATTTCCTGTTCTATTAGCATATAAGATCCTCCTTTGTTGTATGGTATTTATATATTCTCTGAAAGCTTCACATTTTGACGGGTTACATGTATTGTCTACCCTAAAGATATTCTTTTCTTGCTGACGCTGCGAAAAGACCGTCCCTATCAAGGGACTATATCTTGTGCTTACGCACATATTATCTTTTCTGATTTAGCGGTTATATAATTTATTTCTTATATGGGATTATTAGAGTTATTTATTAAATTTGATAGTAAATCCTATTCGAATGATACTGAGTGGTAAATTGATAGGGTATGAACAAAAATGGATTTTAGAGTCTATTTTATATGAAAAAGTTAAGCATATATACTAGATAGATATTTGGTGTAGAAATGAGGCTTAAAGATCCCTATTACTAACCATCTCTAAGAGATTGTATACGTCTTTTGTAGAAATATCATATTTTGGTATCACAAATGATGAACTGCAATTGTCTGAATATGTTATATTTTTTCGTTGTCCATTATACTTATGAATGCATTTGTTCCAGAATGTTCTTGAAGAATAAAGAGATTCACCAATAATACAATATGGTTTGTAATAGAAGAGTAGATATTCTATAATTTCATAACCATAGTGTCTATGTTGTAATTCTTGATTGATTTCAATATATCCTATAATAATCATATGATGTTTCCTGATAAATGATATATTGCCTATATTCTGACTAGATCGAATAATGTGATATGTATTTTTATATGGTTTGTATTTCTTTAGTTTAATTTGCTGCATAATGTACCTCCTGACTATGTATTCGCTGTTCTAAAGGATTTTGGTATAAAAATAAGACAGATGAATAAATCACCTGCCTTATATAGATTTATAACTCTGACAACTCGATGTTTTTGTATATAATATATCATGTATAATTACTTAGTAAGATTTGGTATTATATTTATTTATAATATTTATAAACGTATGAATATCTGCAAAATAATTAGGATATGCCAATTTTAACAAATCTATTGAATCTGCTGAGACTAACACAATATTCTCATCATTAGTGGCATTACTCTCTAATTTATTATACACAAATGTGGCTTGCTCAATGTTGCCTTTAGAATATCCATATACATTAACGTATCTTTCTTTATAATTCAAAGCCAGAACGTAATATTCTATTTTCTTATTTTTTATATCATTATTTGGTATATTGACTTTAATTGTTTTTGATAATGCATTTAATGTGTCAATGATATGATGTTTTTGATTTACATCGTTAATTTCTTTTAATAGCTCGTTTTCATCGTTTGATGTATTAGGACATACTGGCGTATGTTCTTCTATTGCAAACAATGAAGATACCAGTGTAAAAAATCGTAAAATATCTTTATTGCCTTGACTGGCTTTAAGATTACTTCGTGTAACTAGAGCCATCATTTCAACAGCAGTAGCCCAAATGTGTTGTAATTTAGTACGAAACTGTATCTCAATCAATATGCTTTTGTTATACGTTTCATTTTTATCACTATGGTATTGATAAACCATATGACAACATCTATAACCAGAATCTTTTGGATCTTGGATATAATCACGTTCTTGTTTTAATTCATGTCTGATTCGTGAGTTCTTATACTGATCTATAGCTTCATAGACTTCAGAAATGGAATCTACAATTACACGACAACCACCTAAATCTTGCATTTTATATAATTGCATATTAGGAAATCTTTGAATTTTACCTGTTATTGATTCGAGTCGTTTTAATCTTTGTACGACAATAGCATCAGGATTCTTTTTACGAAGATTATTGTAAATAACTTGTAATGGGTAAGCATGTGCAGCTCTCCAATTATTTAAAATTTTTAATGCTTCATCTCTTTCTTCTGTAGAGGCATTTGGATTGGCAATCGTTTTTCCGGCATTATTAATTTGACGTTTGGAATATTCTGGCACAGCCCATGTTTTATGATTATCTATCATATTGTATTCCTCCAATATGTTTTGTATTCTCTTATCCATTGTATCATAATTACCTATATTTGTCATCTTATAATCCTCCATTATTGTATAAGTATATATTGTTTTTTACATTAATATATTCGCTGCTATGTGGTACATATTGGAAATTATATTGAATTTTTTGTAATTCGACTGGGATATTAAAAAGAAACGACCTCGTAAAATGGATTTTAAGGGTTGAAATTGAAAAATAGGTATATTTTATTGGGTTTGATAGTTTAGATTGATATGGGGATATGAGAGGGGTCAGAACGGGGTGGTGGATTTTGTGAAATTTGGTTATAAAATTGTTATCGTTATTTTGCTGAATTTTTGAGTGTTATTTTTGAACTTGATTGTGGAAATTGCATAAGTTGATGTTTGATTTTTGAGGGTTGAATGGTGGAATAGGGTTGGAAATTAAGGGTTTTGACGATACGTGGTACGATAAAGGATTTTGGTGATGAGAATTGAGATTTTGGCTGATTTTGTTGAGGATTTTGAGATTGAGTAGATGGTTGGTTTTTTTGAGTTGGTGTGTGGATGAATCAGCTATGGGACTGTGCCGGAAATAAGCTTGCTGCTGGAGTTTTAACTACCCCCATGCCACGGTATTTCTCCATTTTTCCGTCAAAATGAACGGTTGTTCGGTCTGGCTGTCTGGTGGTTCTACCGTTCCATTTTTTTTGCTCTATAAGAATGAAAATCTTTTGTGTCGGTTGTGTCGTGATATCGAAAAAAGAAAAATTCAAAAAGGTGTTGACAAACAACTAAAACTTGTGATATATTATAGACATCAACAAAATAATGTGATTGTTTCGGAAAAGTCATACTTTTCAAACTTCTTTGCAAGCAATCCGAAATAAATCACAAAAAGTAGTTGACAACCACTAAAAAAGGTGATAATATAAAATCACCGCAAGGGGATACAGGCTAGCAACCAACACCCCTTACAGTAACACGGAACGACTGGAAAAAGTCATTCAATGACTATTCTATCAGATTTCAAGGACTTATTCAAGTTACAATTCCAGTTGTTCAAACCGTCCTTAATTGGACGGGTAGCAATCTTAATTGATTGCAGGCAGGATATAACCCGTTCTCATCCTGTTAAAACAAAAAGTCGGGCGAACCTTGAAAAAATCAATATTGCACAATCTAACTGTATGCCGGTTGGATAGGGCTTGCATAAGTAGCCAATACCGTGTGACGGTGTAAAGAAACTACTCACTCGAAAGTTTATTGCAACGTGATTCCAACCATACAGCGAAAAGCAGTATTTTATATTGAGACCAAACTATACCATAGTTTACAAAAGTACCGTCATGGGGATGGCGGTGAACACGGGCAGGCAGTGCCGAAAATTTCCAGTCCGATTTTTCTTGTAACTATGTGAGAACGTGGTGGAACGGTAACCACTAGGAATCATAGGTCAAAGTTTATATGCAGTATGAACGCCTAAACTTTTTTCGGTTCGATGCCACTCCGCAAAGTTTCCGACTTTTTCGGGTTAAAATTGCAGGGCGGTTTGTGGTACACCTAACAAATATTTACATACAGTTTGGGCGTTTTATAGTGTGTATAAGCACTAATTGAATAAAAGGAGTGATAAATAAATGAAACTTTATAGAATTTATGTCAATGGATATTTTGTTGGCATTGAAAATCTAACGCCTAGCGAAGTATCTAAATTAAACAATGATAGCAGTATTGTATTAAAATAATACATATGTTATATTATTTATGGCTTCAATGCCAGGGTTTATGCGTTAAAAATGGTTAGGTTGCGTGTATAAGCGCACGGTAAAAATGAAGTTCCTTGTAAAATCCATTCCCAAAGTGTGAGCGTGGTGGACACACAATAAACAACTACACAACGACCATAAAGCCCTATAGTGAGGCTTTAAAAAGATACGCTATAGCGGAGTGCCTATAATTCGACAGAAAAAAATATAGGCTATAGGACTATTCATATTTTGGATAGTCCTTTTTTATTACACAAAAATTATATCTTTCGTGGATGTCCCCACGTTAAAAATGGGATGGATGGAGTATATTATGATTATTAAGAATGTACAGGCAATGAGCAACGAAGCAATTGTAAACGCTTTTACTAACGCTATCACATGGGAAAAATGTGATATGCTTCTCGCTCTAAATGCTGACGCAATGAAAAAACAGGAATCTATCATTTCCAAAGATGATAGCACACCTGACGAAATCAAAGTTGCACAGGCAAAACTTGAAAAGTTACGGGAAGAGTATGCAGAGATTAAGAAACAACAAGAAGAAGTGACAGAGGACTACACAACTGTTCTGACTGCCATTTCCTCCGCACACAATGACCACGCACAAAATAATGAAACAGCAGTGCGGAACATCCTCCGTCTGTCATGCTGTGATGATAATAGCAAGTTTTTCAAGCTTGCTATTTTGACACAGGAAACCTTTGAATCATTCTATGATTCTATGGTTCAGTTGCACGACATGGACTCTGACGAAATCGGTGCCAATGGTTTACGCAAGTATTCTGACAAGTCCAATGCTGTAGCCGATGCACTGGAGAAAGATATCCAGGGGCTTATCAAAAAGATGTTCTCTATTCAGATTGAAAACGAATACACGAAAAAGGTCAATGTGAAATTCAATAAGACTGACCTTGCTTGTGTGCATGAAACTTTCGTAACAGGTTTATCAGTGGACATGAAAAACTCCAAAAAGACCGGTACAACGGTAGAAGGGGTATCATTCCGGTACGCCATTGAAAAAGTGGAGAAAAAGGGTAAAGATCCAGAGTATAAGGGGGTGAAATTTAAAGAGGTTCTTGCAAAGTTGGCATTTAATAAGCTCTTTGCCTAAAATACATATTGCAGAGTGGAAGGGAAGACGTTGCAAGTCTGCCCTTTTAATGCACTTACGCTATAAGTGTAAACGGTCACGAGTCCGTAACCGATGAGCAGAAGCGAAACGGAAAATAGTGCATAGTTAGAGGAGCAGACAAGGGAAAATAGTCTGCTCTTTTGTAGTGTACATTATTGCAAATATCTTGATAATCACTGAAAAGGGTGATAAAATGGAGGTGATAAAGGCAAAGGAGGTGATTGCGTGATTATATACGCAAAATTAGGGCATATACTGGAGCAAAGAGGAATGAAATGGAAAGATCTCTGTGATGCAGGGATTAGCGCAAATACTCCGCAAAGTTTCTCAAAGAATAGAAATTTGAATACGTCTAATATAGACAAAGTATGTGCTTTTCTCAAAGTTCAACCCGGCGATATTATGGAATGGGTGGAAAGTGAGGAAGAAATGGAAATTATAGAGTTGCAAAGGCAAAAACAAGCCCTTGAAGCGAAAATTGCACAGCTTCAAGCGAAGTCAAAGGAGGAATAATCATGGCACGAACAAAAATAGTAAATGGAGAAATAAAATACTTTGTCGCAGGCTTTGGCTATGTGTCAAAGGCAGAGTATGACAGAGTAGAAGTTCATAAAGCTTTTCTATACAATCCTGACAATGTACATAATTGTACAGAGTGTTACGCAAATATAGGCAATCGGAATCCCAATACCTTACCTTGTGGTCAACAACATTGTTGGATAAGTTGTCATTGCAACTAAATAATAACCTCAAAAATCAAGCACCCAAACGCAAAGGGTGCTATTTTTATACCCAAAAAACAAGAAGGAGGAATTATCATGTATCAGTACACAAACAAAAACGGAGAAACTTTTGGAATTACCCACGCAGAGGGAAGCACAATGGCATATATCAAAGGATCATATGTTGCACAGGCAGAAACGGAAAAGGAACTGGAAGAAGTCCTTGATCATTTCTCGCATACAGATATCAAGAAAACACTTGATTATACGGGTATTACAAAAATCAAGTAAGGCAAAAGAAAAGACTGCCGGTTAAGGCAGTCGTTTTCTACTCAACATTAAAAGCTTTTGCTAAAATTTTACGGAAATCATCATTATTGAAAACGTCCACATCATTTTCAATAACATCTAAATCCTGAAGCACTTTACAAATTGCACGAATTGAAGAGAAACGAGAAAAATCGGTTACAGCACGGGCAATATTGGCAACATCAGCATAAGTAACATTTTCCGTTTCTTGCTTATGTACTTTTTCATTAAGTACACGAAGAAAATTTTCATCTTCACATTTACAAGCTTCTTCAGAAGCCAAGGCAAATTTTGAAATCAATTCACTTGTTTTAATTTTGTCCATAAAGTATACCTCCTTGTATGTTCTATTATACAATGGAGAATAGTAAGTTGCAAGTAAAAATAATAAGGAGGCAACCATGTATCAACGGAATTATAAAAACGGAAAGGCAATCGTTACATATCCATGTAACACGGGTTTTGTAACGGAAATGTCTGATAAATACGGACGTAGAATAAAGGAAACGTTTTCTTTATCAGTAGAGGAAGCGAAAACAACGCATAGGAAATACTTATACATTGCATAAGGCAAAGGAGGCAAATCATGAAACGAAAAATAATCACAACATTACTCATTGCAACAGTGGCAATTGCATCCTATACATTAGGAATGCAAACTACTACACCACGGACAGAAGCGAAAACGGAACAGATCTCCGCAAATAAGGCAATTCCGTTCGATGATATTTCAGGATACTTCTATAATAAGTATGGCTATCTCTGCTTTGAGATTGGGGACACTTATATCAATACGGCAAACGGAAAGTCATATGACAAAATTTGTAACAAGTTTTCACATCTCACCGATGTAGAGGACATACAGACATACCCAACAACTGCGAAGGTAGTCAAGGTAAATCGGAAGAAAAATGTTGTAACCGTCAAAGATTACAACGGAAACAAATGGAAATTCCGGGGGTTGCGAAGATTATATGAAGGGTGATGTCGTTTCGATGCTCATGGATAGCAATGGAACGGAAAAGATATCTGACGATGTGATTTTACAGGTTAGATATAGTGGAAGATAAAGGCAAATAAATAATACCCAGTACAGAAGGCATTTGCAAAGGCAAGTGTCTTTTTTAGTGTGTATTATTCGCATACGGATAGTTCGTGTGATAATGACGGGCATAACTACGGATGTAATGTAAAATATTAGCACTAGAAAGGAGTGAGGGCAAATGAGAATTACATGGATTACAGCAACCACAGGTAGAGCATATGTCAACGGGAATTTTGTTGGCTATGCACACAAAAAAGAAGACGGAACCGTTTTTTACAATTCCATCTTCTAATTAAATTTCAGAGCAATTACATAGTAGCATGAAAAAAGGCAAAATGCAACCCTATTCTTTATGAGTAGGGTTGTTTCTATTAAGAAGGGAGAATAACAAAATGAAAACTCCACACAAAGCATTTTGTGACTATGAAGTGACAAAGGCAAACAAGATACAGCAAATTAAGACGTATTCAAATACAGTAACACGGAAACCATTAGGAATTAAAACGCATAATTGCTCTAAGGCAGAATTGGCACAAAGGTTATATGCGTTAATTTAAGAAAGGAGCCATTTATTATGAGCAAAGATTTATACAATTACAAACGGAAAGCAACAACGGCAGCTAAAGATTTGTGTTATGACATTTCAGTTATTTCACGGATCGCTAACGCAACCTCGATTGCAGAGGTTGCAAGAATTATGAAAACAGCAAGAACGGAGGAAATGTGATATGAAAAAGGCAAACATACGGAAACAGGATTTAATTGCAATTGCGTTTGGAGTTGCACTTTCCACAATGGCATTTGTATTTGCATCCGCAATGCACACACCGGGGAAAATTGCAGTGGCAGGTGAGGATGGGAACGGAAATCACTATAAATATGTAAATACATATGAATTAAAGGCAAAATATGACGGTGTGTATTTCATTGACTCCGATGGGGAAGCATGGAAAACAGATGGTGAATATACAAAAGGGAAAACATATACCCTTGAAATGTCAGATAATGGCACGGAAGGAGTGCTTGACGATGTAATTATTTCAGTGAGATAAGGAGGAAAACGATGATGAAAGGATATTATAGCGGATATGCTTATTTTGGATATGTTCCATCGGTAGGCAAATATTGGCAATTTGAAAGTGAAAATGAGTACAGGAATTATTTGAAGGAAAGAGGTGAAGAGTTGTGAATAACTTAACACATTTATTTAAGGTAGGGCAAAAAGTCCGTTGCAATATGGACGGTACTTTTTACAATGGTACAGTAAAAGAAACATATACAGATCATATTATTGTAGACATTCCCGACATATCAGATCATTGTTGGTTTGAAAATGGCTTTAATATGGATTGTGTGTATCCAGAATACAATTTTATACAGTAAAGCAAAGCGACTGCCAATAATGTAGTCGCTATTTTAATTAAGAAAGGTAAAAGGTGAAAGTTATGTGTATGAGTTTTGAATTGATTAGCGGAAAGAAGTCAAAGGGAGATAAGAGCATGTTGAAAGGTATTACAAAAATGTATACAGATGCAGGATACAAGGTTGCAATTGTGTCTGTTCCGGTTGAGTTGCTGGAAATTGATCCATCATATCAGACAGAGGTAAGAACAGAAAGAGACTTACGGTATTTAACGGAACATTGGGACGAAAACAAATTGCTTCCATTAGTGGGTGTTCCACATTGGGAAGAAGGTAAAATATATCTTGTAGATGGCTATGGTAGATGGATTGCAAGTCAGTGTATTGATAAAGAGAAATATTCTGAATTGCAGGTAATGATTATATTATCTGCGCCATCTAAAAAGCCAGAACGATTGAAATTTGAAGCTGAAATGTATGCATTCCAGAATGCACAGGTTGCAAAAATGACACCATTACAGAAACATGGTGCAATGCTGATTCTACACGATCCAGCAACGGAAACACTTGAACATCTGAAGGCAGAATACGGATTCTCTTACCGGTCAACAAAGGGACAGCGTGATGAATCAGTATTAGGATCATATGCAACCACCTTAAATCTTTGCAAGGTTGACGAAGGCAGATGTGCTTGTTATGTATTTGATATTTGCCGAGATTCTGGATTTGATCGGCAGGCAAATGGATATGCAACTTATATTATGAAGGGATTAGCAGACATCTACAAGTTGTATGCAGAAGATAGATATGAAACGGAAGATCTGCTCAGTGAGGAATTAAGAGGACTTACGCCCGCAATTCTGAGATCAAGGGCGGTGACAAAATATCCTATGCTTGATTTTAGGTCTGCATTATCCCTTTATCTGGAGGACATTGTAGTGAATAAACTTGGGCTTGAGCAGACAAGGGAAGTTGTTGGTACAAAGGTTGTACCTATTAAAAATGCAATGTAAAAAGCGAATACATACATAGACTGGGCTAACGGTCAGACGGGCAGAAAGGATGGTGATAAATTATGTATAGAAAAACGAAGCAGCTTCGTGAATTTGAAAGCATTCTAACAAAGAACAGTTTTCATTATAAGCGAAGTAACGGAAGTCATTTTGTGTATCAGAATGATAAAGGCAGAATTATTACGGTAAACAAAGACCTAAACAAAATGGTACGGAGACGGTTGATTAAAGAGTATAACTTGGAGGTGGTGAAATGAAATGGGTTGAGATTTTACGGAACGGAAATTATGCCTTACTGCAAAGCGAAAGTGATACACAGTATGTAGTAGCAAGTGGTTATGATGATAAGGCAAAAGAAGATAGCCAGTGGGATCATGGGATTTATGTCATGTATCATGATCACGATTCAAAGGCAGAAGCGTTGTCAAAAGCATTGGAGTTGTTTCGCAGCCGAACGGAAACAAAGTATATTACAAGATTTCGGTTGGAAGAACTCGCCACAAAATTCAAAGATGGATTGTTTGGAGCATATCTTGGAGATAATGAGTATGATGATTTTTTCACCAAAGATTGCGAAATGACAGATTATGAAATGGATTTCTTTGAGATAAAGGGAAGTGATTAAAATGACACGAAATGTATCAGATCGGGTAAAACCGTGTCCGATGTGCGGTTCAAAAAGAATTTATGTAGATGAACCGGAATACAATGTGCTATTTTCTGTGAGAATAAAATGTGCTGATTGTGGATTAAGTGGATTTAAGAATTTTACTTATAAAGCTAAAAATCCAATAGAACAGATGATCGACTACTGGAATACAAGATCTGATGAATAGGCAAATAAGAAAGGATCGGTGAGGTTATGAGTAACTTACGGTTGATAACGCTATCAGATGGGAGCGGAATGGGTGATTGCCGGTATGTATTTAATACAGATGCTCCAAGCGAAGTGTTAAAGGAGCTTGAAAGAGAATCTTGTGCAGTATATAGAAACGGTGGAAATGATGAAGATGTGCCAATTTGGGCAGATGTTCTTAACACACAGGGATATACATTTGATTATGTCGATGAATGTGAGAATGTAACAGCGTTTGGAACAAGTTCTGAATGGATTAAAGCAGAGTACCCTCAAATAACAGAACATTATTATATTGAAAATTAATGTGACGATTACGAAAGGAAAGGTGAATAAGATGAGAGTAAATAGAAAAACAAATACACCATTAAATAACGGAATTAGAATTGCTGTATATACATTGATGATTGTGTTGTTAATTTTAACATTGTGAAATGGATATTTCATAGGAGGATTTAAAATGGTTAAAGAAATTTATTTCACAACTACAAGTGGCAAACTTGTTAATAATTATGATATTGCAAAGGCAGCTATCATCAATGGTGATACCGTTGACGAATGTAATTTTGACGATGTACGAAAGTATGCAGCTACTTGCAAGGGAATTATTAAGGAAATTAACCCTTCGATTAATGTGTGTTTACGAAATGGTGACAGGGTTACTGCAATTAAGTTGTATTATCTTAGACATCCTGGAATTGGATTGAAGGATGCAAGGAATGCAATTGACGAGATGGAAGAAAGAATGAAATTGAATATTCTTAAATAGGATAAATAGGCAGAATAAATGCGTGTTTCCTTGGATTAGAAAGGTAGGTAAAAATATATGAACGGAATGCAAATTTGGGAAGTAAATGGGATTGATGACTTAGAAGGCACTTGTTTTGCACAGTGTTCTACTAAAGAAAAGGCAGAAAAGGCAATGCAAATTCTTGAAGAAAACGGTTTTGAAGATATGCTTGAGGTTGAACAAAGTAGCTTACGATTAGACCAGTTATTGATTGAAGATAAATTAATTCAACTGTAAAAATTCGTGTTCTCTTGGAATGGAGGTAAGAGAAGATGATTGTAAATGCTTATTTAAAAGTAACTCAAAAACAATGGGAAGACATTAAAGAGAAATATGTAGAACCGAATATGTATCATATTGTAAGCAGTTCAAAGCGAAAGTGCAAGCGTTGTGACGGATGCAGTGCGTATAATCCTTGTACAACTTATGAAGGATATTGTACAGAAGTAGAAGGATTAGTTGACAGAAATTCTACTTGCGAAAGTTGGCACTAAATATGTGTTTTATATGGAGGAGAAATTAAAATGAATGAATCATTATTAGCATTATTGAAAAAAGAGGATGGTCTTGTAAGAGATGTACGGTTAAATAAGGAAACTTATGAGATGTTGAGAGATAAAAATAAGCATCTTGCATCTGAATACATGGAAAAACTAGAAGAGTCTAAAGAGGTTCTTTTAGAGTGTCGAAAAGAAATCTCGCAGTATTTGGATTTTTTGGAGGTTTTAAAAGAGAGCTAAATTCGCATTTCTTTAGAAGATTGGAGGAATCAAAAATGAAAAAATCAAACATTAGAGTATTCGGAGAAATAAGTATTGCACATGTGGAAAAGAGAGGTTTATTTTCATATGCGGTTGTAAGGGACTTTGATAAAAAGGTACTTGCCAAATCTTTTTCATTTAGAAAATACATAAACGATACTATTCGTACAATGTATACAGGAGAATATTACGCAACAGGTGATTACATATTGGTTGCTGACACTGTAAATGGAAATAAAGAAATTTATAGATGGCATTGAAACTAAGATTTCTTAGGAAGGAGTGAAGGGAAATGGCAAAATATACATGTAGCAAGACAAAGGATGAAATTCTTGAAATTATTGCAGAGGAATTTAGAAAAGTAAATAAGGATTATGATGATGCAATGCAGAACGACAATGATAAACTCAAAGAACGGAATCAGGGTAGATATGTAGCAATGTTTGATTTGTTACATAAGTTAGAAATTTATGAAAAGGAGTGAAGCGAAATGACAACTATTGAAAAGTCAAAAGAGGATGCACGGAACTTAAATGAACTCACGGATCAACTGATTAAGCTGCTTGAATCGGATGACAAGCGGTTCTCATTTGAATTTTGTGTAGGTGGCACAATGGAGATTTACGACAAAGAAAAAGAAATCGGTTATGCAGTTCACATTGCACCGATTGAATATGATGAAGATGGAAATGCAATAAATTTATAGTAACCGCAAAGGCAGTTAGGAGAATAAATACCTAGCTGCCTATTTTATTACAAGAAAGTGAGGTTGATTTTATGAGTACCTATTATGAATATCAAGATGTAGGCGTAATGATGGCACATAAGCTTATGGCAATGGACGGATGGGAAGTGTTCGGATATCATGCAGACCATAGCGACATGATGACAGATTATTATGATCCTGCTTATTGGGGTGGAATTGCTACAAAGAATGGATATATATTAGTTGTAAATTGGAGCAGAGATGCAAAGCCAGAAGAAATACGCAAATATAATTATGATGGAATACTTCAGGATAGAAGTATTTCAGAAAAGATTGCAAAGCTTGAACAGATGACAATGGAAAGAGGAGCAAGTGAACAGGAAGAAGAATCAGCAAAGAAAATGATTGAGAAGTTACGGAGTAAGGCAAACGAAACTTCTGAAAAATATATTGTAACTGGTATTATTCCTGGACATATGGCAAACCCACCTAGAATGAATTGGCATATTGAAAAAGATGGTGTCTATGTAGCGAAAGGAAATGGAATTTTAAAGTTCGCTCATATTGATAACTATTATAGATATGAAGGCTACATGAAAGATATGCAGAATTTCAGAACTATGAAGCGAGAAGAATATAAAAAATCTTTGATAACAACCTATATGGGTAGATGGAATGATGATGAAGAAAGTGCAGCACGACAGGCAGACAGTCATATTGAATCAATGGAAAAAGATAAGGCACTTATGGATCAGTTCGAGGCATTTATCAATAAAATTGATACTACTTGTGGTGGAATGCTTGGAGAAGGAGATGGAGTTGTATATGAGAAGGTAAAAGTTACTGAATATAAAAAGGAAAACAAAGCTGTTGAAACAGAAAACGGATGTGTCAAAGATGGTCAGTGCTTTATCTTAAAAACATCATTCAATTATGGCAGAAATAAGGGATATGTTTACAGAATTAAAGCAACTGTGTATGAGGATGGAAAAACTTCTTATCATGCATATAAACTTAATGGAAAACTTACAAAAGAATGTACAGGAAATGCAAATCAGGCTAATCACTGGTTTATTGGTACTATGACCGATGGATTTATGAAGTGGGTAAATAAAGGTGCTATTGCATGGTGTGAAATTCAGGAAGTTAAAACACCTTATGAGGTTGAAAAGGTTGTGAAGAAAGTTATTAAGTCTGATGTAAATAAGGCAGAAGAAAAGGCAACCGAAACTGATGTAGATGTAAACAAATATACTTATGAAGTGACAGAAGACACAGATACACGAACAGGAGAAAAGATATATCTTGCAAAAGTAGTTGAGAAATTGAGCCGTGAAGAATATATCAAGGTGAATCAGTACATCAAATCTCTTGGAGGTTATTATAGTAAATTCAAACATGCTTTCTTATTTAAAGAGAATCCGTGTGAAAAATTGAATGTAACCATTAAAGAGACAGGGAATAATACAGTGGATGATACAACAGAACAGACAGAAACACAAATTACATACACTGTAACAGAAGATGTACACACAAAGACAGGCGAAAAGTTATTTGTAGTAAAACCTGATACAGAGTTGTCAAAGTCGGACTTTGCAGATGTAAAGCGAAAGTTGGCAACATTACAGGGATTTTACAGTAGCTTTAAGAAGGGATTTATATTCAAATATGATCCAACTGAAAAGCTTAGTACAGTATAAAAAAAGGTGGTTGAAATATACCACCTTTTATAATGAAAGGAAATGGTAAATATGTTTACAGATAACAAAGATTTCTACCCAACACCGCAAAATCTTATAGATAAAATGCTTGATGGTTTAGATTGGAAAATGATACACACAATTCTTGAACCATCAGCAGGTAAGGGAAATATTGTTGAAGCATTAAAGAAAAAGGAAAGTTTTAATAACAGATGGTACACAACAATTAAGTTAAATATTGACTGCATAGAGAATGATACGAACTTACGGGCAGTATTAAAGGAAAAGGATTTCAGAGTTGTACATGATGATTTTTTGACATATGACACAATGAAAGAATATGACTTAATCATTATGAATCCTCCGTTCTCAAACGGATGTAAACATTTGTTGAAAGCATTAGAAATGCAACAGAGAAATGGTGGAGCTGTTATTTGCCTACTTAATGCAGAAACATTAAAGAATGAATGCAACAATGAAAGAATAATGCTGAATAGAATGTTAGAAGAATACAATGCAGACATTCAGTATATTCAGGATGCTTTCATGGATGCAGAGAGAAAAACAAATGTTGAGATTGCATTGATAAAGGTAAAACTTCCAGATGTACAGAGAAATTCTTTTATCTTTGATAGCTTAGAGAAAGCCAAGGAACAGAGAGAATATACATATAATACAGAAAATACGCAGCTTGCAGAAAATGACTTTTTAAAGGCAATAGTTGAACAGTATAAAATGGAAATCGAAGCAGGTGTAAAACTTATCAAAGAGTATTATGCAATGTCCCCACATATTCTATATCAGTTTGGAAAAGACAAACAGACAGGACAGACAATACAGACTGGTGGTTGTGTGTTAAATCTTAGTATTGGAAAGGATAGTGCATCAGTAAACGGATATATAAGAGAAATTCGTGGTAAATATTGGTCAGCATTGTTTGATAATCCGAAGTTCATTGGTCAGCTCACAAATAATTTGCAGAGAGAATATTACAACAAAGTTGAGGAACTGAAAGACTATGAATTTTCATTGCATAATATATATGAGTTGAAAATTGATATGAGTAAGAAAGTCATAAAGGGAATTGAAGATACGATTATTTCACTCTTTGAAGAATTGAGTAATAAATATTCCTACTATGATGAATGCAGCAAGAACATTCATTATTTCAATGGATGGAAAACAAATAAAGCATGGATCATCAACAAAAAGGTAATCATTCCATTAAGAGGTTGGAGAGACTTAGAATACTCTTGGGGTGGATTTAAGCCATCCGATAGGGAAGTAGTAAATAAGTTAAGAGATATTGAAAAGTGTTTCAATTATCTTGATGGCGGTTTGACGGAAGCAGTTGATTTACAACAGTCACTAGAATTTGCTGAAGAATATGGAGAATCAAAAGATATTGTATTGAAGTATTTCAATGTGACTTTTTATAAGAAGGGAACTTGCCATATTACATTCACAAACGAAGAGCTGTTGAAAAAGTTCAATATCTTTGGAGCACAACATAAAGGATGGCTACCACCTTCATATGGAAAGAAAAAATATTCTGATATGACATCAGAAGAAAAAGCAGTTGTAAATGACTTTGAAGGTGAAGTTGAATACAGCAAGGTAATGTCAAATAGTCAATATTATTTATTTGATGCAAATAATATAACAATGCTGGAAGATAAGTCAGCATAAAAAGAACGGAGGAAAAACATGATTGATAGAGGATACATAGTCGCAGAAAATAAAGCTTATGACAATCTTGTTAAAAAAGGTTATACTCCACAGGGTATAAATAAAGATTTTAAATCTGTATGTGTAATGAAGTTTGAACATCCTGAGTTTTGGCAAAATCCTGTTAAACGTGGGAAACGTGAAGTATTTCATTTTAAGAACTGGCAAGAAGCAGATAAAAATTTGAACTAAAATAGCAAATGAAATTGTAATTTACTTAGAAAGAGTGTGATTGAAATGGAATTTAGATTGACAAGTGAAAGTATGGAGTTGCTAATTGAATCTATTGTAGATGCAGTTGAAAATACAGAAGATAGAGATATGCAATTTGAAATGGTAAAGACAATTCTTGAAGATAATGGAATTATAGAAATCAAAGACTGAGAAAGGTAAAAGGTAAATATTATGAGAACAAACGAAGTAAAAGAAACAAGAGAAGTAGTGGTAAGAACAGAGTACATTGCAGAAGATGGAACTGTATTTAGAAGTGAAGAGGAATGCAAAAAGCATGAGGAATCAGCACTGTTTGCAATCAGCAAAGAGTTGAAGAGACTTGATAATAAGAAAAATGGAGCTTCTGAATATGATATTTATGATGAATGTTCTGACGAATATTTGGTAGAGATTTTCAATGTAGAAACAGAAAGAGATATTGAGAATATCAGAAGATATGTATATCTTAAAGCTCTT
>ERZ773192.725-NODE-725-length-38833-cov-4.126051_pt1 | contig 38833 bp, 29 predicted proteins | sample MGYA00581010_ERZ773192 | MGnify/ENA primary metagenome ERZ773192 (study PRJEB29015, sample SAMEA2737741) | human gut metagenome | biome: human gut; feature: human-associated habitat; material: faeces | place: China | collected 2012 ...
GACGGTCAAACGGAAATCTGGCATGATTCTTTTTTGTCTCATGCACCAGATGCTCGGCCTCGTTAAAGCGTTTTTGTAAATTCCTGATTTCTGAAAGTTCTTTCCAGGTCTCTGCATACACCGGGATTAAATAGGAAACCGCTTTCCGAAAAATATCCAACGTAGAGCAGAGCGGTATATTCTTTTGTTTAATTTCTACTCCATAGCTGGATACAATCTGCATAAAGTTCCCTACTTTCTTTTTTCCCTCTCTTTTTGTCCCTCCACATAGGCCATTATCTGATCCCTGCTTCGGTCACTTACGGTAACTGCACAATACGATAAATTCCACAGATGCCTCCGCAAGCTCATACATCATCTTTTTGCATTCTGCGTCTATCCCATTCTTCAGAAGCTGTTTTCGATAGTTCGTACACCAGACAAGATGATACTGCAAAGAATAGAGATACCATCTAGCATATGAAAGTGCTTTTTCTTTAATCGTAAATATATCTTTTTCCATATTTATATGATACCATATATTTCTATATATAGCAAACACCAGTTCTGTATTATGATAAAAAATTTGGCACACCTAACTCATCACTAAAGTAACGAGAATGCGGTGTGCCGTTTTTCAAAGTTTTTCCAAATCTCCGCGGCCTGGTAAACAAGCTCACTTCACTCCACTTTTCCACCAACTGTTCAATCAGTCGCGTTTTATCCACATAGTAAAAGTTATTTCTTCGAATTTCCACAAAATTTTCCATTCCAATTGGCAATTTTCTCAATGTTTCCACACTTCTCAGCTCCTTTTCCATGTGCTATAATCCTATTTTAACATCCAAAATCAAACATGACAAGCCAGAGTGATAATAGGTATTACTTACTTATATGCAAAAAGAGCATTGCAGGTTTTCCTGCAATGCTCTTTTCTACTGTAGTTGAAAAAATTAATTACTCAACATCCTCAGCAACGTTCCAGTTACCATCAGCAGATGCATTTACCTGGCACTTAACACCGTCAACTTTAACAGTACCGGAAGTTCTCAGTTTACCAGTAGAGCTTACGATAACACGGCTACCAGCTTTGATGTACTCGCAAGTTGTACCGTTAACTTTCTTGTTGTAGTAAGTATCATGATCAAGAGTTACGATTGCGTTGGTGTTGCCATCCTCAGCATCGATTCTCTCACCGTCATGGCCATATACAACACCGTCTTTAACGATATCAGTAACAGCGCGACCTGTAGTCTTATCGAAGTAGTAGTAGTAATCTTCACCATCTTTAGTAACAGTAGTCTTACCAGTTACCATCTGACCATTGGAAGAACCATCAGACTCGTTGAAGTAGTAAACACCAGCAGTCAGCGCCTTGGAAACTGCACCACCCTTGTAATCATTTGGAGTATTATAACCCAGGATTACACGGCCATCTTCCATTGTACCATCGGCATTGAAGATATAAGTCTTGCCCTTGATAACTTTTGCTCTCATCATGTCATCGCCAGACTGAGAGTTGAATGGAATATTACGAACAATACCGTTAGCATCTTTGAAGCTTACCAGATAGTACCAGTAAGAATCAGTCTCAGCTGCGTTCTCAGTGTAAACCCAGCCAGTACCCTTGGAACCATCCTCAGATGTGTAAGCATTCTCACCACCGTTAGTACCAGTAGCTACACCGTTAGTATTAGAAGCAACTGCCAGATCATACCAATCGCTGGTCATAACACCATTGTCATCGAATGTGTAGTATCTGCCCTTGCTATACCAAGTAGCATTCTTTCTTGCCTTACCAGAGGACTTGAAGTTGAACCATTCCTGATCATCGTAATCACTGCTATTCAGATCATCATCTGGCTCAAGATACTGCCATCCAGTATAAGCCCAACCTTCGTTCTCAGTACCACAGTAGTAGGTATCATTCTCATAATCAACCCAACCACTTACCATATGTCCTTCGGAATCGAAGAAATATGTTCTGGAACCTGTAGCGTCTGGACAAGTTTTCTTTTTCAGATTATCAGTATCAGCTTTGTAAGCTTTACCGTTATCACCAAAGTAGTACCACAGAGTATCTACTTCTTCGCCGTTAACATCAGCATCATCCTCGTTCTCAACGGAGATCCACTGATTTTTAGCTCTAACACCATACTCATTTACATAGTAGGTATTATCATCATCATCAACGATCTGGCTTGTAGCCATAACACCGTTCTCGTCTAACCAGTAGTAGTTAGAACCGGATTTTTTCCACTCCTGGCTTACTCTCTCGCCGTCGCTATCTAAGTAAACCCACTCGCCATTCTCCTCAGTCCAGCCTTTAGCGAAAGAGGTCATGGAAGCACCGATAGCTAACAGAGATGCTGCAGAAAGAACTGCAACTAATTTTGTCTGCTTTCTCATAATAAATGCACTCTCCTTTTCCTGTTTTGAATTTTCCTTTTGAAAATCCTAAAATTGCATTACGAGGTAATTGTACTACTAAACTCTGGAATCTGCAACACTTTTTTAACATTTTTTGTAGGAATTACAAACCCTGTTAAATGCTGTGATCTCAGGTATTTCGTACCATCTCTCAATCACAACGTTAGTATAATATACTTCCGAGCAAAATGCTATAAACTTTCTCTGTTCATTTTCTTACAGAAATCTTACAGAAACCAACATTCTTTCTTAGATTGTACAAAAATAAATACAAAGATTGTTTTAAGGGGAATTGTCACGCAAAACGTTCCGTGTTATAATGTTCATATCTTTTGCAAATCAATCATTTTTGAACGGAGGCATTTATGAACAGATATGCACTGATCTGCCGCAGTATCCTGGAGCAGGCTGAGGTTACGCAGAGGGAGATGGCTCAGAGACTGGAGCTTTCTCTTGGAACGGTGAACCAGCTGGTGAAGGAATGTCTGGCACTTCATTATATAGAAGTAATGGATGATAATCATTATCAGGTGACTGAGGATGGTATGAAATTTATGGAACCGTTTAAGGTAGACGGAGCGGTGATCATTGCTGCTGGATTTGGTTCCCGGTTTGTGCCGTTGACATTTGAAACTCCGAAGGGGCTTCTGGAGGTATTTGGGGAACGGATGATCGAGCGCCAGATCCGTCAGCTCCATGAAGTAGGAATCCACAACATTACCATTGTTGTCGGATACCTGAAAGAGAAATTTGAATATCTGATTGATAAATATGATGTGAAACTGCTCTACAATCCGGAATATTCTAATAAAAATACTCTGACGACCGTTTACCGGGCCAGAAAGGTCCTGGAGGGGAAAAATATGTATCTTCTCTCTTCGGATAACTGGATGCGTGAAAATATGTACCACACTTATGAATGCGGCGCCTGGTATTCTTCTGTCTATAAGGAAGGGGATACTTCTGAATGGAGTCTTTCTTATAATAAAAAGGGACGTATCCAGAACGTAGAGATCGGCGGACATGACTGCTATGTGATGTATGGACCTGTCTATATGTCATCCCAGTGGCTTGCTGCGTTTCTTCCAATTCTGGAGGTGTACTACACGCTTCCGGGCACAGAGCAGTTTTATTGGGAAAATGTCATGATGGAGCTGTTAAATGGCACTGCAAGAAAACGCATAAAGGAAGCCGGGATTACCAGCATTGGCAGCCAGTCTGCGGATGAGGTATTAAGCCTGGCAGAGCACATGGAGATGGATATCAACCGTCAGCCTTCTGATCAGGTATATGAATTTGAAAATCTGGAAGAACTTCGGGTATTTGATGAAAGCTATCAGAACCATTCCAACAACCAGGCCATGGAACTGATTTCTTCTGTTTTCCAGATCCCGGAATCAGAGATTCACAATATCCACTGTTTAAAGTCCGGAATGACGAATAAATCATTCTTGTTCCAGGTTCATGGCAAATCTTATATCTGCAGGGTTCCAGGTCCCGGTACAGGACTGCTGATCAACCGTCATCAGGAGGGAGATGTGCTGGAGGCAGTGGCGAATCTTGGAATTACAGAGCATGTGATCTATTTTAACCGGGATACCGGCTATAAGATCACAGAATATTATGAAAATTCCAGAAATGCAGATGTCCACAAGGAATCGGATATGCAGCAATGCATGGATCTGGTGACAAAGCTCCATCAGTCCGGAATCCAGCTGAAGCATTCCTTTGATATCCGGGAACGGATCGCATTTTATGAAAATCTGTGCATCAAACACGGCGGTATCCCATTTGAAGACTATGAAGTCGTAAAAGACCGGATGAATACGCTGATGGACCATCTGGATACCCTGAACCGTCCGAAGACCATTGCCCATATTGACAGCAATGTTGATAATTTTCTGTTTCTTCCAGATGGAGATCTGAAATTGATCGACTGGGAATACTGCGGCATGTGCGATCCGCTGATCGATGTTGCCATGTGCGGAATCTATTCCTATCTGAACGAGGAACAGATGGACTGGCTGATCCACATCTACCTGCATCGGGAACCGACGGAGGAAGAACAGACTGTGATCTATTCTTATGTGGCTCTTGGCGGATTCCTATGGAGTTTATGGGCTGTTTATAAAAGCGAGCTTGGTGAGGAATTTGGTGAATATACGATCATCATGTACCGCTATGCGAAACGGTATTACCGCCGTCTCCATGAACAGATCCATTAGGATACCATGACCAGTCACACTTCGGGACTGAAAGTTGTAAGAATTTTACAGGAATTTTTCCTACAATTTTTATGGCAGGTATGCTATACTTAGAGAAACGTTATTGTTACAAAGGCTTATAACTGCATCAAAATCACAGATGCTGATTTTATAGGAAATGTGTAACTTTTCAGTAGGAGGGTGATTATGATCAATCGGAAACATCTGAAAGCGATGCTTTTTGCAGGCTTTCTCGGGGTGATGACCCTGGCTTCTACCGTTCCTTCCATGGCTGCTACCGGTTGGAATAAAGTAGACAACCAGTGGGTTTATTATGACAGCAGCGGCAATCTCCGCAAAGGATGGCTGGGAACCTCCGATGGGGCTTACTATTATATGGATCAGTCCTCAGGGAAGATGACCACGGGCTGGAAAAAGATCGACAACAAGTGGTATTTCTTCCGTCCGGACGGAACTATGGTGGCCAGCAGCTGGATCACAGATCAGGGCAAATTTTACTATTTATATGAAAATGGTACGATGGTCACCGGATGGTTAAAGATCGGCAATGATTATTATTATCTAAAGAGCAGCGGTGCTATGGCTACCGGCTGGTGGCAGATGGATAATGGCTGGTTCTATGCAGACACTTCCGGCAAGGTGGTGATCGGGTGGAAGCAGATCAACAACAGCTGGTATTATTTCGGCTCTGACGCCAAGATGATGACCGGATGGCAGAAGATCAATGATATCTACTACTATTTGAATACAGATGGTAAGATGATGACCGGATGGCTCAGTGATGGAACCAACAAGTATTATATGAATCCAAACTCCGGCGCCATGTCCAAGGGCTGGAAACAGATTGAGAATGCCTGGTATTATTTTAATGAGTCCGGACATATGCTAACCGGATGGCTGAATCTGAATGGTAAGTATTATTACTTAAATCCATCGGATTCCGGCAAGATGGCAGCCAACAAGACCCTGACCATTGATGGCGTTTCTTATAGCTTTGGTTCAGATGGCGCATATATTGCGAATGGAAACAGCTCCAGTCCTAATACTACGACCACAACACCCGGCAATTCTTGTGCTACTACCGTAGTAAGTGGCGGAACGACAGGCCCTGGAGGTTCTTCCTCCAGCACTCCATCTTCCGGCAGTTCGTCAGCACCGGGAGATTCTTCCTCCTCTGGCAGTCCATCTTCCAGCAGTTCATCAGCACCTGGAGGTTCTTCCTCCTCCGGCAGCTCTGGCAGTTCTTCTTACAGTAATCTGACTCCCGGACAGACCGGTGGTCCAAGATAATTCAGTGCGATCCCGCGGAGCGTTTTTATATGATAGGACGCAATTTCCTATCATATAAAAATGGCTTTGATAGCCTACTAATATTTCAAGTATCTATCAAAGCCATTTTGAATTTACCTTGCGACAGTCTATACGGATCTGCGCCGGGGCATAGACAGTTTAGAAATTGAATTTCTCCTCAAAGTAGCTCTTCAGTTCACTGATCGGAATACGAACCTGTTCCATGGTGTCACGGTCACGGACGGTTACTGCGCCGTCGGTCTCGGAATCAAAGTCGTAGGTCACGCAGAATGGAGTACCGATCTCATCCTGTCTTCTGTATCTCTTACCAATGTTGCCTCTGTCATCAAACTCACAGTTATAATATTTGCAAAGCTCTGCATATACCTTCTCAGCGCCCTCATTTAACTTCTTAGACAGTGGAAGCACGCCTACCTTTACAGGTGCCAGTGCCGGATGGAAATGAAGAACGGTACGGACATCGCCTTCACCGATCTCTTCCTCATCGTAAGCTGCGCACAGGAATGCTAAAGTTACACGGTCAGCACCCAGAGATGGCTCAACAACGTATGGTACGTATTTTTCCTTTTTCTCATCATCAAAATAAGTCATATCCTGACCAGATACGTTCTGATGCTGAGTCAGATCGTAATCGGTACGGTCTGCGATACCCCATAACTCGCCCCAGCCGAATGGGAACAGGAACTCGATATCGGTAGTTCCTTTACTATAGAAGCAAAGCTCCTCTGGAGAATGATCACGGAGACGCATCTCATCTTCTTTGATGCCTAAGGACAGTAACCAGTCACGGCAGAAGCCTCTCCAATACTGGAACCACTCAAGATCGGTACCTGGCTCACAGAAGAACTCTAACTCCATCTGCTCGAACTCTCTGGTACGGAAGGTGAAGTTACCAGGTGTGATCTCATTACGGAAGGACTTACCGATCTGGCCGATACCAAATGGGATCTTCTTACGGGAAGTTCTCTGTACGTTCTTGAAGTTTACGAAAATACCCTGGGCAGTCTCAGGTCTTAAGTATACGGTGTTCTTCGCATCCTCAGTAACACCCTGGAAAGTCTTGAACATCAGGTTGAACTGACGGATGTCGGTGAAATCATGCTTGCCGCAGCTTGGGCAGCAGATGTTGTTGTCATCGATGTATTTCTTCATCTCTTCCTGAGACCATGCATCCACGCTTCCCTCGATGGTGATGCCGTGCTCAGCCATATAATCCTCGATCAGCTTATCTGCGCGGAAACGCTCTTTACATGCCTTGCAGTCCATCAGAGGATCAGAGAATCCGCCTAAGTGGCCGGAAGCTACCCATGTCTGGGAGTTCATCAGGATTGCACAGTCTACACCAACGTTGTATGGGCTCTCCTGGATGAATTTCTTCCACCATGCTTTCTTTACATTATTCTTTAATTCCACACCTAAGTTACCGTAATCCCAGGTATTTGCGAGACCACCATAGATCTCAGAACCCGGATATACGAATCCTCTGGATTTTGCCAATGCTACGATTTTTTCCATTGTCTTTTCCATAATTATTTATTCCCCTGTCTTTAAAATTTAACCGCTACGGCGGTTATCCCCTTTCCTATACGGTCATTTGTCATATCCTATCGAAAAATGTTACCGATATACCAGATATGCCTGACCTTTTACCTCTGCCACATTCGTATCCACCAGTGTCACTTCTCCGCTGTAATAGCAGATCGCACCATCGGTCTGAATGATAGCATCTCCATCGACTGAGACCATGCGCAACTTATTCTGCCTCATAATCTTCTCCCGGTCGATCTCCTGGCCTTTCTTGACATCCTTCCAGACACTATCCTGAGCTGTCTGGACTGCCAGTCCTTCCATCCCTGTCATGGCTGTAATGGAATTTACCTGATTGGCCTCATCCTGTGTTCCACTCGTAAACTGGACAAGGGCGTCTCCATCGGTATACTGATAAATCACTCTGGCCATACCATCTTCCATGGTACAATCAAAGAGGGTGACACCTGTGTATTCTCCAGCTTCCTGCTCCGCCATCTGACGCAGCTCCTGGACATCATAAGAGGTGTCCGCCGAATCATAGGTTTCCACCAGGCTTGTATATAATGTGCCTTCATCGTCCACATAGATCAGACTCTGGGATGGTGGAAATGTGCTGCCGCCTCCTGACGCACAGCCAGTCAGCCAGATTCCGGTAAGCAGACAACCAGTCAGCAGATAAGCTCTCCACTTCCCAGCGTTTCTTCTTCCGTAGTTTCTCATGTTTTCCATCCTCCTGGGGTTCTCTGCGGAAATCAGCCTATGTTTTCTTACGGTCAGCACAGCTAGTGCGCTGACCTACCACACAGTTATTTGAAATTATACCGTGTTTTCCCATGTTTTTCAATAGGTGGAGTCAAACTTTTCACTCTGCCATCCGCTCCCGCACCGGTTCCGGCACCTCGAGCAACCCGAATCGGTAAAAAATTCCATAAATATAAGATATCCCCCGGATGTCTCCCAGATCCTTTGGTCTGGCCACCTCTGGCTTTCCTTCCGTTTTTTCAAATGCTTTCAGCACAGAACTCCAAGTCAGGCTTTTACTGTTCTCCCGTCGGTTAACCCACAATTCCTTCGTATATTCTCCATCACGTCCCCGCTTTAATTCATAAGTAAAAAATAAGCCCGACATCGTTTTAAAAGTCTCATTCTGGAATCGCACCACACAGTTCCAGAGATTTTCTTCCGTCCGTTCCCGATTTAAAAGCGCGATGGCGCTCTGCTGCTCTTGACTTAGCACCTTTTACTCCTCCTCAACGTTCCCCAGTACAACAGTCCTCCCAAAATTCCTCCAGCCGTATTATAAAATAAATCCGCTATCTGAAAGTAAGTAAACGCTCCATGGAGCATTTACCGTTTACCCTTTAACATATCATGATATTATCATCTGTATTTGTAAATAGCAAGAGCCACGGTTTCCCGCAGCTCCAGCAATATCATACTAGTGAATGAAGAATTATGCAAATTCAACATGATAAACATACATTACTCTTTATAATTATCTAATTCCTACCACTCCAGTATAAAGTTTTCTTCCATCTGCTCCCGTCAGCTCACAACGGAAAACATATTTTCTTCGGACAGAGTTCAATTCTACTGTCATCTCCGATGTGCGGCTTCCCTTAAATCCTGCAGACTGCCAGGTATTTCCATTATCTCGACTGAACTGCCACTGATAACCGCTTGCTCCAACTGCTTCTACCTTGAATACTGCTTCTGCCGTTTCTTCTGTTGTCTGTACATCTTCTGGTTCTTTGGTAATTGCAAATTTCACTTTCGCGCTTACCGTATCCGTATATAACTTCTTACTTCCATCTTTTCCTGTTAACTCACAACGGAACAGGTAATTCATTCTGGACGCATTTAATTCTACCGTCATTTCTGATGTACGACTTCCTGTAAATCCTGCTGACTGCCAGCTGGCTCCATTATTACGGCTAAACTGCCACTGATAACTTCCAACTCCTGCCGCTTCAACTTTAAATGCAACAATCTCATTTGTATTCGTGACATCCACATCTGACGGCTGGCTGGTAATTGCAAACTTCTCTTCTGCCTTGACTGCATCTGTATAAAGCTTATTTCCATCTGCTCCTGTCAATTCACAACGGAACAGATACTTAATTCTAGACGCATTCAGTTCCACCGTCATTTTAGAAGTCCGGTTTCCTGTAAATCCAGTTGCCTGCCAGCTATTTCCATTATCTCGGCTGAACTGCCACTGATAGCTTTTTACTCCTGTCGCTCCTACTTCAAACGTAACCGTTTCGTCCACACTCATGACTTCTACATCGGATGGCTGCTCTATGATTTTAAACGCTTCTTCTGCCTTGACTACATCTGTATAAAGTTTACTTCCATCCTTTCCCGTCACCTCACAACGGAACAGATATTTCATTCTGGCTGCGTTCAGTTCTACCGTCATTTCTTCTGTACGGTTTCCTGGGAACCCTGCTGCCTGCCAGGTGGCTCCATTATCTCGGCTGAACTGCCACTGATAGCTTTTTACCTGATTTGCCTGCACATTAAACACCACTTTATCTGTCACACTGGTTACCATGACATTTTGTGGCTGTTCAATAATCTCCAGCATCTGTTTTACCGTTGCCACGCCATTCTCATCAATGGTATAGATAACACCATTTACTACAAGTTCTGTATTCTTTAATAACACACACTTTTCAGAAAATGCGTATACGACTCCATCAATCTCATGTAAGCCATCAGCTAAAAAAGCACCTGTTTCATTGCCATAATAGGTCCAATCATGGCTATCTGTAATCCATATATTATACTTCTTCCTTCCTCTTGATCTAGCCGATGTTCCGAAATAGAACCAATATTCTGCGTATCCGTCTGGATTTTTCCAGCCGCCATAAACAGTCAATCTGGTCCAACTCATCTCCATCTCTCCTGTTTGTTCATCAAAATGGTAAATTGCAGTCTTCCAATCCTCAAGACCTTCCAGTCTCTCACCACGTTTTGTTGTCCAACCAGTCAAAGCTACTGCATTCTGATCAAACGCATACCATTTTTCACCAATTTCTTCCAGGCAAATAGTACTGGTGGAATGATTGCGAATCGCCGTTCCATCTTCCCTGAAATACCGCAGAAGGTTGCCATCATGATACCAGGTATTAGTTACCATGTAGCCATCGGAATCAAAGTAATAATATTCACCATCAATCTTCAGACACTCATCGATCAGCTGTTCACCGTTCAGATAACAAATCTTATGGCCATCTTCTGTTTCTTTCCACTCATAATTATTATCTGATTCCTGAACAGAGTTGATCTGATACCAGTTTTCATCTGGCTCTAAATAACCGAATGCTACTTCCAACACTTCTCTTGTCAGATAATTTCCGCTGAACATATTGGGATGTTCCCACAAATTCAACTCAATACCTGCTGCTTTCCAATCAGGCATCGTGGACAATCTATTATTCTTCGCAATCAAAGACTTTAACTTCTTACATTTTGTTAATGATTCCAGGCTGGTAATATTGTTATCAGAAATTCTTAACCTGGTTAAATTCGTCGCATACTCAATTCCTGTAAGATCATAAATCTGTTTACCAGTCACATTCAGATAAGAGAGTGCCTTCAAGTTCGCAACTGTGATTTCACCATCATTATCACTATCAACTCTCTGTCCAAACAATGCCTGTTTGAAGTTTTTATCTGGGATATTTACAATCTCTGTATTTCCAGACAGGTTCTCTTCCAACCATTCATCCGTTAACTCCTGCGCAAATTTGCCTTCAAACTGTTCACGAGACGTCAGTTTGGAGTTGCCTCCGAAAATATTGATTGGGCTTCCATTTTCTGGAAAATATAAAAGTAAATCAAGTTCTGATAAATCTGGAATAGATGAAATATCATTATTCAATAATGACAACTCATAAAGTCGAGGCATCTTAGCCAATACACTTATATCTTCTACCTGATTATTGTCTAACGTCAACCACACTAAATTCTTTGGTAATTTCGAAATATCACTAATCCAGTTTGAAGACAAATCTAATCCTTCCAACTTATCTAAATTTTCCAATGGACTAATGTCCGTTATCTTTGTTCCATTTACATATAGAAACATCAGATTCTTTGCCTGTTCAAGTCCCTCCAAACTCTTAATATCGCCATCAAACTCCACATCCTGAAGCGCTAAAATTTCACTCTTTCCTACCTTACCATCGTGATCATAATCATATCCATTCAAAATCTGTTGTTTCAATATCGGGTCAGAAATTATGATTTCTGTATTATCATAACTATTGATATCCAGCCATTCATCAGTCAGTTCATAAGCAAACTTTCCTATAAATTCTTCACGCGGAATCATATTTCCAGAAAACATATTGACCGGTACATCTCCCCGATCTGAATATACAACATAAAGCTCCAATGATCCTAAACCTGTCAGATCTGGAATCTTTTGAATCTTATTATTACATATCCGCAACTCTCTTAAACCTTTTATCTCTGCAAGTGGAGATATATCCGTTATCTGGTTATTTGAAAGCTTCAAGGACTGTAATTGTTTTAAAGATGCAAGTGGAGCAATATCAGTTATCTGATTATCTATCAGATCAACATATGCTAATTTAGGTAAATTAGCAAGCGGCGTAACATCCGTAATCTGATTGCCTTCCAAACCTACTGCGACCAGATTTTCCGCATATTCTAACCCTGTTAAATCTTTAATATGTCTTCCATTGGCATACAACGTCGTTAACGCGCTAAGCTCAGATTTATTAAATTTTCCATCGCCATCAGAATCTGGAACTAAATTTCTAATTGCTTTAGCAAGATTCTCATCTGGAATTTCTATAACCGTTGCATCATAGCTATTTTTGTTAAGCCACTCCTCTGTTAATTTCTGGTTGAATTTGCCTTCAAACCTCTCTCTTGGTATCAGATTTCCAATAAAGATGGATTCTGGATCTCCATTTATAGAACTATAAAGCATCAACGACGATAGTCCTTTCATATCTGGTATCTCTGTCAGTTTATTGTTACGCGCATAAAGATTTTGAAGACGAGTAAGCCCTAAAATAGGCGTTAAATCATTAATGTCGTTATTGGAAATATCCAAAAGCATGAGATTCGTAAGATTTTTAATTGGTGCCAAATCCGTAATCTGATTATTAGGTACCTGCAATCCCGTCATGTTGATCGCATACTCCAAACCAGTTAAATCCTTGATATCACTATTTCCATAGTAAACTGAACCATTAATTTTTCTTAAATCCTCTACCGTAAGCACGCCATCTCCATCGGAGTCTAAATAGAGCAATGCTTTACGCAGATTATCATCTGGAATATTGACCGGTGTATCATTATAACTGTTCCGTTCCAGCCAGTCTTCTCCTGGTTCTTCTGGAAATTTTCCTGCAAATTCTTCTTTTTTCACTGGGTTTCCGCTAAACATAACAATTGGAGTTCTTGTCGTTTCACCAGTTTCTGAAATTCCGTAATTCTCATAAAGCTTTAAGTGAGTTCCTCTAAAATCTGGAATCTGTGAAATCTGATTTCCATTTGCATATAAATACTGAAGACCTGCAATCTTAGTAAGTGGGGTTAAATCAGTAATATTATTATCCGAAATATTTACCCCCTCTAACCCACTAGCATACTCCAGTCCTGTCAGATCTGTAATTCCACAATTAGCTGCATTTAAAAATTCAATCGAATTCATTTCACCATATGACAATTCTCCATCACAATCCGCATCATATTGTGATACTAATTGTTTTTTCAATGCACTATCTGGAATTTCTATCAAAGTTGTATCATAACTATTTAATTCTAGCCAATCCTCTCCTGGTATTACAGAAAACTTTCCAACAAACTCTTCTCTGGATATCTTATTTCCAGTAAATATTCTTTTGGGTGTTGTCCATATTTCCTTCTGTTTATCTGCATCCCATTCTGTCTCATAAAGTCGTAAACTTGTTTCTACAAAACTTGGAACTTTCGTAATCCGGTTACCCTTTACATCTAAAATCTGTAAATTAGGCAATCTGCTAATTGACGTTAAATCTTCAATATTATTAAAAGGTAACTTTAGTGAAAAAATCCCTATCACATACTCCAAACCTGTCAAGTCGGTAATTCCAGCATCATATGCATCAAAATACTCAATCTGACTCATTTCAGATTTTGAAAGTTCTCCATCTTGATTCTTGTCAAACTGAGCAAGCAATCTACTTTTTAACGCCTGATCTGGAATTTCAACAATACTCTCATCATAACTATTCAATGCCAGCCAGTCTTCTCCTGGTTCTGTAGCAAATTTCCCTACAAACTGTTCTTTTAATATCTGATTTCCACCAAATATATTTCTCGGTGTGGTTTGAACATGTTCCTGCTTGTCCGCATCCCATACAAAATCATAAAGTAACAAATTTGTTTCTGTAAAATCCGGAACCTTTGTAATCTGATTTTCTTTTACATTTAGATACTGTAGATTCGGCAATTTGCTGATTGGTGCTAAATCTTTAATTCCATTATAAGGCACCTCCAAAGAACTGATTTCTGTCGCATACTCCAATCCCGTCAAATCAGTAATTCCGGCATTATATGCATCAAAGTACTCAATCTGACTCATTTCAGATTTTGAAAGTTCTCCATCCTGATTCTTATCAAACCGAGCAAGTAATCTACTTTTTAACGCCTGATCTGGAATTTCAACAATACCCTCATCATAACTATTCAATGTCAGCCAGTCTTCTCCTGGTTCTGTAGCAAATTTTCCTACAAAGCCTTCCCTTGGAATCTGGTTTCCACCAAACATATTATTAAAAACCTTTTTCCCAGAAGTTTCATAATAAAACTGAAGATTTACAAGCGCCCGCAAATCCGGAATTTCTGTTAGATTATTTCCACTCACATCTAATCCACTAAGACTTGTCAAAGACCGAATCGGAGATAAATCCGTAATCTGATTATTTTTCAAATTCAACCAGCTCAGATTTACTGCATACTCCAAACCAGTTAAATCTGTAATTCCAGCATTCTCACAAATGATGTTATATACTTTTTTCATTTCAGATACAGAAAGTTCCCCGTCTCCATCCTGATCAAAATTCGAAAGCAGATATGTTTTTAACGCTGCGTCAGGAATTGTTACACTCTCTGTATTATAGCTATTCAGATCTAACCAATCTTCACCTGGCTCTTCTGCAAATTTTCCTGCAAATTCATCTCGAGTGATCTTATTACCACCAAACATATTATATGGTTTTTTTCCCGTAGATGAAGTACAATAATACAACTTTAAATTGGTTAATCCTGATAAATCCGGCATCTCCGTAATCTGATTTTTAGCCGCATCTATATTGTTTAATTTTGTTAATGAGCATAAAGGTGACAAATCTGTGATTCTATTCTCACTTATATCAAGGTAACCAAGATTTATCAAATTCTTCAACGCTAAAATATCCAATAAATGATTACCACCTATAGACAATGCTTTTAAATTTATCAATCCACTAAGAGGTTCTATATCCGATATATTACATCCCCACACATACAATCCGCTCAAATTGAATGCTGATTCAAGCGAAGACAAATCTGAAAGCTGAGGATTAAATGATAAATCTACATATGTTAAATTTGGAGCATACTCCAGTCCAGTCAAATCTGCAATGGATTTCCCACTTCCTTCAATTCTATACAAATCTTCCAACTCAGAAACTGAAAGTTCCTCATCCCCATTCTTATCAAATCCGTCATTGATAATCAGCTTCTTCAGATTCTCATCCGGCATATCAATAATCGGGTCTTCCTCTAAAACAGGTGCGCTGGTTTCTGGCACTGTCTCAGCGACGGACCCTGGTACGGATTCTTCCACTGTCTCTTCTTCGGAAGTTTCCTCCTCTGGGGTTTCTTCTTCTGCTGTCTCTTCTTCCGATGTTTCCTCCTCCGAAGCATCTTCTGATGATTCCTCTGGCGTCTCTTCCTCCGTTTCTTCCATAGATTCTTTTGATTCAGCTTCAGGCTCGTCCACCTCTTCAGTTTCCACACTAGTACGCTCTGTCACCTGCTGATCTCCCACCACATCAGGAGCAGCAAATGCCGGTATCGTCTGACTTCCCATCATAGCAGAAATCAACAGCCATGCCATTGCCTGTTTGGTCTTTCTCATACCTTTCCTCCATTTTAACTTCATACTTATTTTCCTCGAACTCTGTATTCCCAATATTGCTGCCTATTCTGGTTGGAATTTTATGAAAATACTACCCTGCATGAATCAAAAATAAATTTCTAAATTTCAAAAGCACTATTCTCACCTCCTAACAACTTTCTTAACTGCTTTAACTACATCTCCACTATTAATAACAAACAATACAAGTGCAACTAAAATTGCAAGTCCAAATAAAGATGTTTTATCTGTTGACATCAAAATAACCTGTAAAGTAAGTAGTAATAAATTAGGCATTATTTTAATCCAATTATACTTAATTTTACAAAATTTTCTCACATCGACAAATTTATAAATGACTTGGCTCAAATAACAAAATACTGAAGCTATGCAGACACCCCATATTCCAAGTATCGGAGTCAGCACTAATCCTACAATTATATTGGTCGCTGAGCCAACCAAACTAACCCCTATCATTTTTTGTGTTTTCTTATAAGTAGAATACATTGTTCCTAATAACGAAGAAACACAATTAAGTATTGCTGCCAACATTATAATTGGTAAAAATACTTTTGCTTCATAAAATTCATTCATAAGCGTAAATTTTGCCAAAAGTGGTGTAATACATACAATTGTTGATCCAAAAATACAATACAAGCAAATAAAGAGATTTGTGATTTCTGTATAATATTTTTCTTTTCCCTTTTCTGTAAATATTCGAGAAGAATTCAGCTGAAATGCAGCGTAAACCGCCTGTTGAATCATATTTACAACTGCTGAAATTTTAATAGCCGCTACATATTTCCCCGCTGTAGAAGCATCCGTAAAGCCCAAAAGTATGTATCTGCCAGAAATAGTTGTAAACCAGTAAAGAACATTGTAAAAAATCAATGGTATGCAATAATGAAGTAATACCTTCACTTCCTTATCTATTGACTCTCCTGGCACTATATCTCTTGCTATCTTTCCTGCAGCAATTAAGTATATAGCTGAAACACAGTATGACAAACCAATAGATAATAAATATCCATTTTTTCCAGTTTTCAATATTACAAGAAATATAACATTAAATATGCTCAAAGAAATAGCATTTACAACCCCACTCATCGCAAATATTTTTGACTTTCCATTACCTCGAATATAATAAGCTGCACACATTCGAATTGAATATGCATATAAAATAAAAAACAAATAGAATGCATATTGATAACCAAAAAATACTTTAACAAATATAGCAATAAATAATCCGATCCCACTCGAAATCAACATCACTTTAGCAACTGCTGTAGCTAATTTTCTATTAGAGAATTCTGGATCAACAGCAAACCTAAATGCGGCTTCATACACACACAATGTTGCTATTGGAAAAAACAATTCAGAGAGATTATTGGTTAACTCAGCTATTCCATATGCCTCGGTACTCATATAAGTGGTATATAAAGGCATTAAAATGAACTGAATCGCTTTCGCTAGTACTGTTCCAATAATAAATATCATTATATCTGACAGAAGCGTTCTATATTTATTTGAACTTACTGTTGCTTCCATAAATGATATACTCCCTTCTATTTTCCAATTCTTTTCAAATAATTATTAATACGACGTAAATTATTTTTCCAGTCCCGTAAAAACCATTTCACTAATCTACATGGATAAATAATCGTATGAACCATTTGTTGTTCTTTTGTATATGGTTTATTTGATTCATATAACTTACTTTCAAAAAATGTCTTACATTCTTGTGTCAACCACTCATCGCCATTGCTCATAACACGATTTCTCATTTCACTATATTTAGGTGACTTCAATTCTGGGATAATCCCCCAGCACAAATGTGCATGTGCATTTGTACAATATGGTTGTGTACATGTATGCCCAACTGGTACAAATTTTATCGGTTTTAATGGATCTTTAAAAATATTTTGATTATACGGCTGCCAATAACATGGCTGAGACTCTCCAGTATACATATTAACAAATAAGCTCCAAGAACCTGCATAACAAAATTCTTTTCGCTTCTCTCCTATTACGTCCAATTTGAATTGTGTCATAGGAGATTCAAACGAAGACCAAATCTTACGAAATTCAGTATTTGTGTGTGCTGACAAAAGTGCCTTATCTTTTCTCTTGTCATTTCTGCCTATCGTTGTATGACAAAGCGCTCCAACCTTTTCAATGCATATCTCTTTAATATTTTCTATTTCACTTTCAATACCATCGTAAGCCATCAATTCTAGCGTAAAAGAGGCTCCTGCGTTATGTATATTCTTTACATTTTCAAAAAACCTATCAAGTTGATTAATTCTAACAAGTTCTTTATAATGAAATGAAATTTTAAAAAACAATCTGTCAAGTTCCTCTTTTGGTAATTCAAGTACTTGATTAATATTCTTTGTAATTGTGCCATTAGTCACTACTTCAACATAGTGTCCCTCTTTTAATAATGCATCTATAAGTGGAACTATATCTGGCTGTAACATAGTCTCTCCATTTCCAGTCAAATTAATAAGTGAAGTCCCGCCCAATCTTTCTTTTGACAAACATTTAGCAATATATTCAGGAGGATATTTAAGTGGTGTAGGTTCAGACCATGCATTTACCTGAGAAATATAACAATATTCGCATTTCAAATTACATTTTTGATTAGGAATAAGCCCTAAAACTAATCTTTTAATTTTTTCCATATTAAATGATCTCCTTTAAATCATCAAATAAAGCTAATGGACAAACATTTTCTTCAAAATTAAAATCTGATTTTACAAACACTTTCAAATCATCTATGTTTATTCTTTCGAAAATTGGAAAAATTCGTTTTGACTTACTTAACCATGTATCATAAACGCCAGAAATTTTATGTGTTTTATTATCAAATAAAATGCACGGCGTTCCGCATATATATGAAAATATCATACCATGCAATCTGTCTGTAATAACAAAATCATAACTAGCAAATGCTTTTAGTCGCTGAAAAACAGTTTGTTCACGTTCTTCAATACTAACTCGACATTCGTTCATTGTATCTACCCATTCAATTGTATACCCATTTTTCCTAAACCAATTTATAATACATTGTTTATTTTCATCCGTCACATAACTTTCTCGATCCTTCCGCAAACAAACCCCTACCTTTTTATTTAGCTGAAATTTATTTTTAGGAGCCCATTGATAAAATGATAAGGCAATATCCGGAACTTTTATAACCTTAATATTCAAATAATTATTAATAGCAAACTCGAAAGATTTTTTTTCTCTAACACATAATGTAATATCTTTACATTTTGAAAAGATTTCATTTGCCGATGATATTAAAGCATTAAATGGTACAATTTTTTTATCAAAATATATTGTCTGAGGGAATATAACTATTTTTTTATCTACAAAATCTTTAATAATTTGTTGAATTAATAGTTCTTCTGGAATCCATAAATTTCCCATCCATCCCCCACCATTAATAAATACTGTATCAACCTTTGTAAGTCTACAAATCCTTTTTCGAAATATTTGATACATCTCCGTTGGAACTTCAATCACTTTTTGGGGATATCCCACTTCTCTTAAATACTGATATTGTGCCATTGTTATCAAATGATCACCTAGATTAGTATGGATTGGTGTTCCTATTAACAAACTTACTTTTCCATCCTCTTTTTCTAAGTCAAACATTCTTTTTCTTAATTTTTTTAAATATTTTCTGGCTTTAATCCTGGCCTTAATAGATGCTGGAACAAAATTCTTCAATTTATTAACCATCAATCTAACATTCCTTCTTCCTGTATGAGAGTATAAATCATATTAGCTATTGCAGTCATCCCATCATCATTCGGATGTACTTTATCCACAAAATAGCCTTCTTTATTATCACCAAACAACTTAGATCCATTATAAAATGCTATACATCGATCGCCATTTTTTTTGGCATATTCAAACGTTTTTTGAATAATTTCTACACGTTTTATTTCTTCATTTAACGTAATAGACAATCCGCCCGAGAAACGTGACAGTATTATTATCCATCCTTTAAAATTCTTTCTTATCGTCCTATATGCTTCTTTATGCGTTCTTTCTAATTCATCTACACTCACATTATGATCATATTCCATAATAAAAACCTTTGAAGGTATCATAGAAATATAATTTAATAATTTTTTCTCTCCCTTAGCCGATTCAGAAAAACCATAGTTCAAAATTCCACATCCACATATATTAGAAAGCTGATTCAAATAATTTAATCCAGGTCTCGATGCTGCACAACCATGAGTAACACTTGACCCGTAAGCAACAATTTTGATGTCATCATCAACATTTAATGATTCATATGATGAAAGCAAAATGCTTTCTACAATTGCAAACGATGGCATAATAAATTTCAAGCTATTGCTTCTACTACTTAAATAAATAACTTTTTTAACATACATTTGAGAATCATTAGATGGTGCAATCGTCTCTAACCAAATATATTTTTCATTTTCGGTCAAAATATAAATATCAATTCCAGAGGTTCCTTGATTATCCATATTATCAAGTAATCTTCTAAATTTATACAATACTTCTATTGTTAATTTTTCGCCTTCGAAATTAACAAAAAATGTTTTTCCTGCTGGAAACTGTTTATTAACACGAATTCCTCTAGACATTTCTCTTGCAATTTCATCTGGTAGACGTTCCAAATTTAATTTTGATAAAATATTATTTCTATTTGCAAATTTTCGTTTACAAATAGAATAATTAATCATTTGAAATATTCTTATAATTCCTCTATATAACTTATTCATCGTTAATCACCAAAAGAAACTATATGGTACAACACCATTTTGGTTTTCTCTTAAAGATATAATACTATAAGTGAGTAATACTGCAACAACACCCACCGTTAATATTAATCTCTCAAATTTTTTATATTTACTCAAAACACTGGGAATACATAACACATAAATACCAAGATAATACCAAAGCAGCCGGTTTATTAATTCATTTTTGCTATTAATAATTCCAAAAATTGCTCCAAAAAGCAGCGCCGGAAGCATCTTTTCAACAAACTCATCTTCTGATTTATTAGTATTCTGCTTTCTTAGTATCCATAACATATCTATACCAAATAGAATTATATATAATAACACAATTCTACCACCACCCGTACTATTAAAAATCGAATAGGTAGAACCATCCATTGTATACATAGAATATCTCGGGACAAAATGTAAGAGCAACTTAACTCCAATTCCATACCCTACTGCAATTACCAAACTTGCTATTATAGATACACTAATACAAATTTTGTTATCCCCCAGTTTTTTCTCTAAAATTATTCCTCCAATAGCAAATACTAGTATAATCGCTGTTGAATGTATCATAATAGCAATTGCAAAAAGCCACCATGCCCTCTTATTCTTTATATTATCTGATAACAGAACCAACGCATGTAAAGCTAACACCAATGCTATACATTGTCTTGATCCATTCATACTACAATAGAATAATGTCAAGCCAATCCACGCTAAATAGGAAGCTGATACATTAACTGATACTTTATTAACTAGTAATATTAGTCCAATATTAATAATCAAAGCTGACGCTATAATCAATATTTGAGGATCTTTAGAAATATAGCTTAAAGCCTTACAAAAAATAACATAAACAGGAGCTGTTAATGGTGCTTCTTTTATTGCGACAATAAAGCCATCTGCATTTGCTATCGTATTAAAAATTCTTGAATATGGTGCAGTATCTACACCAACAGATATATCCCTTAGTGCCATAATGAATGTGAATGAAACACAAACAATTAATCCATATACCTTTTCCCCCTTAATTTTTTGTCCCTCTATGCCTATTATACGACATTTGCACAAAATCGAAGCCACTATAACTATAATAATATTTGCAAAATAAATCCCCAAAAATCTTTCTTCCTTCCTAATATAATCAATTTTCCTTTCGCTTCACTGCCAATTTACTATTCCAAACTATTTTCAAAATTTTTTCCCCACCTAGGGAAAGAATTGCTGCTGCCTTTTCTCTAAATCTAACTTTTTTTGATAATACTACTTGACACCTAGTCCTCTGTATTTCTCTCCACAATTTTCCATAAAACCTTTCATGTACTTCTCCATCTTTAGGAAGATCGAGCAATAAATGAACCGCAACGTTAAAAGTTCTACATTTTGCTGCTAATAAAATATCTGGATACTTGACATTGCAAAACTCTTCTATTTTCAAAGCCCACTCAAGTGCATCCATACGTTTGGGATTAAATACATGCATAATGCTATTATTATGCTGTCTATAATAATAACCAATGGCATTTGTATATGATATTTTCTTTGCCTTATCAAAAAAAAGATGGCATGTAGCAAGATCTTCTGAGACTTTATCTACCGGAAATTCAATTCCATCAATAATTGTTTTTTTATACAATTTTGCCGGTGCACAACAACTAAATATTCTCTGATATAATGAAGCTTCAATTGCTTGCTCTACAGATAGTACTCTTATATACTCATCCTGATTCAAACCAATCTCGTCATTTGTTTCTTCCGCAATATACATCATCTGTATAATAGCAATATCAGATCCAGTTATTTCACACATTTTAATCAGCTTACTTACACAGTCACTTGAAAGATAGTCGTCACTATCTAAAAACAAAATGTAATCTCCAGTTGCAACTCTGCATCCTGCATTTCTCGCCGATGATAAGCCTCCGTTAACTTTATGTATAACCTTTATTCTCTTATCTTTTTCTGACCATAAATCGCAATTGTTTCCTGAATTATCTGTCGATCCATCATCCACAAGAACTACTTCTATATCTTTGTATGTCTGCTGTAAGACGCTTTCAATACACCTTTGCAAATACTTTTCCACATTATATACAGGTATTATTATCGACACTTTCATAGTACTATTTGCTCCTTTGGGCCCTAATCCGAATTGCCAATGGTTTAATCTTTGAATGCATTAACCCAAGAATTGCATATGCTAACCTATTAGGAAGTTTCATAATTATTCCGATAATTTTTGCTTCCTTTGAAGTGAAATACATTTCTGTAAGCTCCATATTTTTCCACGGGCTTATTTGCATATATTTTCTAAAGTTTTCTGCAAATGGATGATTAGTATTTTTAAACCACGGTCGCACAATTCTCATATTTGTTGTATAATGAATAATTTTTGGATTATTTATAGCATTTTCTAACTCGCACTTCATATAAAAATTCGTTGGTTTACGCAAAATATCTATTTCTTCATATGTATGTACAATATCTATTGTCATAACATTATACTTTGGATCAACAATTCCAATCTGTCTTTTAAATATTCCGTTAAGAATATCCTGATCGGCATAATTAATTAGTCTTTCATATTTAGTCATGTATTGATCTATACTTCTTTTGATATCAATTTTTCTTAGCTTATCTAAATTAAAAAGTAACACACCGGCATTTATATACAGTGAGTTAGATTCCAATCCAATATTTTCTCTATATAAATCACCAATACAATCTTTAACACCCCAAACAACATTCTCAGATACATCTATATTTTCTAATTCCATAATGCTACCATTAATAATGGTATCGCAATCCAAATACAATATTTTCTTTATATCATGTGGTAATAACTGTCCAGAATACAATCTCGTAAATGCGCTTAATGGCCATCTTGTAGAAACTAAAGACTGCGGAATATCAATTTTAGGGACATCAATGATGACAATTTTGCGATCATATTTCTTTGCAATACTATACAAAATTTGTTTATTTTTATCTTTTACTTTCTCACCCAGTAAATAAACTGTTATTTCATTTATATTCTGATTATTCTCAAATAGAGATATAACAGAAATTCCCATTAGCCATACATAATTATCATCACATGTATATAAAATATTCATTTTTTCACCACCATTGTTATATCAAACTCAGGATTCAATCTATCTCTATCACTAAATATCATTTCATTTTCTGTCATCATCCAATGAATATTAAAAAACTTACTATTCCAGGAAAAGCCAATTTCATCACCTAAAATAAAATGTGATGTTACCTTAAAAAATATTACACTATCTTCTAATGCTAAATATGCATGAGCAAATCCTTCTGGAATATATAATTGTTTTCCATTTTTTGCGGATAGCTCTACACAAAAACTTTTCATAAATGTTTTACTATCCGCTCTCAAATCAATAACCACATCATATATTTTACCGTTAAGAACCCGTATCAATTTTGTCTGCAAAACTTTTGTATTTATTCCAAACCCACGCAAGACCCCTTTTCCACTATATACCTCGTTATCTTGAACAAATTTGGCTGACAATCCATTTTTTACAAACTTTTCTTCATTATAAGTTTCGCAAACTTCTTCCCATCCATCATTATTTTCTTTCCTTTGAACGATAGACAAATCATTAATTCCTCCAACATTATGAAAAAATGTTAACTTTTTCATTTTCTTCTACTTCGCCCCGTCTCTCTTCACCACCATCAGCACCGTCTTAAGCAAAATCTTAATATCCAGTCCCAGGCTCCAATTTTCGATGTAATCGGTGTCTAATTTCACCACTTCTTCAAAATCCGTGATATTGCTTCTGCCGCTTACCTGCCACATGCCGGTGATACCTGGTTTGATGGCCAGACGGGCGTGATGATGGAGTTCGTAGAGATTTACCTCACCAATCAGCGGCGGCCTGGTGCCTACGATGCTCATATCGCCTTTTAATACGTTAAAGAACTGTGGAAACTCGTCCAGGCTGGTACAGCGGATAAAATCTCCGATTCCTGTTTTTCTGGTTCCGTCAGGAAGAATCTTATTGCCAATGACGCGTGGATCAAATTCCATCTTGAACATCTTGGCGTCACTCATCTTATTTTCTTTCATTAGTTCCGCTTTCCGCTTTTCTGCATCCATGTACATGCTGCGGAATTTGTACATCTTAAAGCGTTTTCCATTTCTTCCCACACGCTCCTGCGTGAAGAAAATTGGACCTGGAGAATTAATGTAGATAGCCGGAGCCACAAATAAAAAGATGATGCCTGTCAAAAGACAACCCACAAGACCACCTGCAATATCCACTAATCGTTTTGCAAACAGCTGACGTCCAGATATGTAATTCATGCTGGTGGTAAGAACTGTATAGTTTCCCACTTTCTCGATGATCTGTTTTCTGTTTTTCACATGAGTAATATTTGACAATGCCAGATGCATGGTCACTCCTGTTTCATTCAACTGTTTCAACAAATTCTTCGGATATTCCTCCTTCTCTGACATGACAATCAGGACCTCATCTACCCACTGCTGGCACACATAATCCGCTACAGTGTTGCTATCCGCAACAATTGGCAATTCTCGGATCATACCTCCGGTCCATTCTGCGTCTGTTAAAGCTATTCCAATCAGTTTGTATCTGGCAAAGTTATTTGCCTTTATATTATCAATCACATGATCTGCTATATCTAATGTAGTCACGATCAAAAGTGTTTTATTCACACCCACCTTCATCTGGCTTCGAAGATATCTCTTCCATGATTCCCTAACCACATAAGCCAGAATCACATAAATCACGATCAACAGCAATAAAATCTGCCTGGAATAATCGCTGCTCTCTTTCAGTAGAAAAAGATACGACAGCATCAAAGACAGAACTAACCCAGCCTGCTTGATCGTTGTCACAAAATCTCGGTAATATCCCTTTTTTAAAACATTTTTAAATGTATCAAATGTAAAAATCACTGCCATATCGGCAAATATCAGAAAAATTCCTAATCTTCGGTATAATATATTCACATATGGATTATATCCCAGTCCCCTGATCACATAAGAGAGTAACAATGCAAGCTGCAAGCAGATCAGATCCAGTATAATAAAATCGTAGTGTTTTCCCCATCCACTAGATTCTCGTCTGTACATAATACTCTTTTTCCCTCAAACCTTTTATTCTTAATGCATGTTTTTATCAAATTCCCTTATTGCAAAACCAGGCCGAAACAGTCACTGCTTCGGCCTGTAAAGTTATAAAAAACTTTATTTTACTGCAATCTGAATAGTACAAGATGCTGGAACTGTGAAGGATACAGTCTTAGTAGCTGCATCAATCTTTACATCTTTGATAGTTGTCCACTTGCCGGTTGTATTGTCATAGCAAATAATCACAAGATTTGCTACATTAGCAGGCATTTTGTCAACATACAGAGATACATCAGTCTTTACATCCTGATTTGCAGCATTTTTTGCTACGATTGCACGAGTTCCACCAACCTTTGCAAAGCCTTCAAGGCCAAGACCTGGAAGTGCAGCGCTTAAAGATTTAGAAGCATCGTTCAAATCTTTAATGGTATTTACTACACCCTCTGGAAGTCCTGCAGTCTCAGCGGTACCAACAGCTACACTTAAATAAGCGTCGCCATTTTTCAATTTACCATTCTCTGTTGTGCTTCCTACCAGACCAACCGTTGTTCCTGTTGCGTCCTTTGTTGCTGTTGCAACGGTTACCTTTGCTCCACTCTCAGTTACCTGTACAGTAGGAGTTGTTACGGTTACAGTCGCTCCAGATGCGGTACCTGCTTCGGATTTGCTGGTGCTGCTAGAACTGGAGTTGCTGGAACTAGAGCTTCCATGGCTGTAGCTGGAGCTTCCTGCTGCGTAAGATACGACTGGCATTGCTGCAAGCATCATCGCTACTGTTAACGCAGCTAAACATTTCTTTTTCATCTTCTTCGCCCTTCTTTCTTTTGAAATGTTTTTATCAATAAACAGCATCTTACGACACCGCTTACTGCATCATTTATCTTCCCGGTAAAACAAGTTCAGCAAAATCGGAATCGCCATGTTTCTATCTGCATGGTAGACATCAAAGGACTCCGTGGTCTCCCCTGTTCCGGGAATTGTATAAAAGTTTTCACTGGACAGATTACCACTGCCCAATGCGTCCATGGCAATCTTCAGATACAGATCTTTTCCCATATCCGTTACCATATAATCCTGAATCAGATCAAATATCTTAGTTACGATCTGGCTATCTTTCTTGGAATAAGCTTTCAATGCCTTCATGTACTGGGTAATATACTCCTGTTGCTGATCCATCCGGTATAACGCTGAGAAATCCCGATTGATATCCCGATACCGAACAAATGTCTCTGCCTGGTCTCCATGCAAAGTTACCTGCTCTCCCTTTATAAAAGCCGGATCTCTCTGTTCCATGCCATCAGTTGGAACCGTTACGGTTACTCCTCCAACGGCATCATTTAAAGATGCCATGACACTGATGTCAACTGCCATGTAATAATCAATCGTAAAACCACTTAGCAATTTTTCCGTGGAACTCACCACATTCTCACAACTTTCCTTCTGTCCGTCTCCATAAGCAAATGCCATGGTCAGCTGTGTGATCTTGGTGTCCTTTACGGTATCTTCTTCATTCCTGGTAGTGATCTCCGTCATGGTATCCCTTGGTATCATCAAAATCTTCAAGGTATGATGAGCGGTGTCCTGGGCAATCAGAAAGATACCATCAGACTGCCCTGCGTCTCCTAGCTGCTTTTCTTCTGTCATAGAATTGCCCCGGTCAATTCCCATGCAGAGAATCGCCTTAACATACTGATTTCTACGATAGGTCTTTCCTTTATAAGTAATCGGGTTCTCCGACAGCACTGGTTCCAGATTCAAATCCCTTGGGTCTGCAGTCTGTTCTTCTTTCTGACCAGGCGCGATAGGAATCTCATCACTTTGTTCTACTGAAATCATTACATCCTGTTGATCCAGCATAGCCAGATTTTGTTGGATTCTGGCTTCTGTCTCTTTTCTTTCCCTCAACAGTTCTTTCGTTTTCCAGAAAACAGTCACCGCTAATACAACTGCTGCAATTCCAACGATTAGCCATTTCCATTTCGGTTGTTTTTTCTCACGCCGACTTTTTTCTTTAGTAGCCTTCGTATTTGTCATACTTTCCATATTTTCCATACTTACCGTACTTTCCATAGTATCCATTGCTTCGGATATCCACTTTATTCAGCACTGCTCCTAAAATACGGCAGCCACTCTTCTCTAACTGTTTGACTACTTTTTGTTCTAAGCGATAACTGGTAGCACCTGCTTCAATCACCAGGATTGCCCCATCACAGGATCCAGCAATAATAGCACCATCGATTACATTAGCCATCGGCGGAGTATCAATGATGATATAATCGAATTTTTCATCCAGTGCATCAAGCAGTTCATGGAACAAATCTTCCTCCAAAAGTTCCGAAGGATTAGGGGAATACGGACCTGCAAAAATAATGCTAAGTCCTTCAAAATTCGTATTATAAATGACTTCTTCCATCTCTCTCTGTCCAGTCAGATACTGGGAAAGACCATTAATCTCTGTTTCCACTTGATACCTGGACACCATGACAGACTTTCGAATATCTGCGTCAATCAATATTACTTTTTTTCCAATCTGCGCCAAAGAAGAAGCTAACGCAAATGTGACATCGCTCTTACCTTCATCTGGAAATGCGCTGGTCAGCAGAATCCGCCGCAAATTGCTTCCGCAGAACTGGACATTAGTCCTTAATGTCTTAATCGCTTCATTATAGCTATATTCGCCTTTTGTTTTCTTCGCTAATGTTACAACTTCCCTGCTCATAACTTTCCTCCTTTTCTTCTGCTATGCTTTTGTGTAGAAGAATCTACGGAAGTTTTTGCCGAGGTTCGGCTCATAGTTGCTGCATTCTTATTCTCCTTTATTCCTTTTTCACGCAGCGGAACTGACGCAAGAACTGTCAAATTCAAATACTTTTCTATATCTTCCTCACTCTGAATCGTATCATTCAATACGACCTGTAAAGTCACAATTGCGCAAACCAGAATCATTCCAGCTGCCGCTCCCATCACGGCATTCTTGGCATTGCTTGGACTACTCTTTCTAGCCGGTACCACCCCTTCTTCAATGATCTTAGGTGGAACCATCTCCATAATATCGCCAATATATTCCGATGCAGTTGTTGCTACAGAATCCGCAATATTCTTTGCCATCTGCGGGCTCGGATCCTGTGCTGTAATAGAAAGGATTCGCGTATCTTTCGGATTATCAATGGTGATCTTATCTACCAACCCCTCATAACTAAGATTTAAACCCAACTTATTGATCACTTCTGTCAAAACCGGGCGGCTGGTAATGATAATCTTATAGTCTTTCGTCAACTGGCTTCCGATCTGAAGATCTGCTAAGGATGCCAAAGTTGTTTCTTTCGATAATACATAAACCATTGCAGTAGACTGATACTGAGGAATAATCACATATTGGCTATATGCGCCTGCACCGCCTCCCGCCAAAATACCAATTAATAAAATCAGCCATAGTTTCTTCTTTAATACTCTCAGGATCTGGAGTATATCAATTTCAATTTCGTCATCATCCTGGTCGATGAGCACTGAAGTATTCTCCACTGTACTTTCCTCACTTTATTTTTTCTTTTCGTATAATTTTAAGGGGATTTTTATAAACCAGCTGCTGAATCCTTTCCGGACTCACATGCCCATCCAGCCAAGAAAGCGCCTGTCCAATCTCCGGTGCTCTCCAGTCGATTCGGTGCATATCCGTTCCAAGAAGATCGATCACTCCACTTTCTACCTGTTTTCGGCACCACCGTGTCTCTTTCTGAAACCAGCTTCCCTGAAGGCTGTCATAATTCATCTGAAAAACACAGCCCATGTTTTCTAATTCTTCTGTGCCTTCCTGACGAAAACAGTGATACCGCTCCATATGTGCTAAAATTGGAAGGTAACCTGCTTCTCTCAGATTTCGGATCCCATAATACAGCTCCTTATACACAACAGAAGGTGAAAACTCTACCAGAACATATCTACTGCCCGCCATGGTATACGCCTCACCTTTTTTTAAACGTTCTTTTAAATCGCTATGATAATACGTTTCTTGACCCACATATACGCAAAAGTCAGGATACTTTTTTTGAATCTGATCCTGAAGCTGCCATACCCTCTCCTGCAAATCTAAACTCTTTCTGCGTCTAGAGTCATGGGGCGTGGCAATCACTGCACAGACTCCTTGTTCTGCTGCCATCTTTAACATCTCAAGGGATTCTTCCATCTCTCTGGAACCATCATCAACATCTGGAATCACATGAGCGTGTACGTCTATTATGCGCGTCTGCAGCTTCATCCTGACTCTACCCTTTCTGCTATTTTTAGCATTTACGATATTTAAAATAATACCCCCCCCCAGTACTACTTTGTCAACCTATACTATGTACAAAAGCAACCTTTTTCTTGTTTTTATTCCTTATAAAAGTACTTTCATTTCGAAAATAACTCTGGCTGCAAGATTCTTCACCTGCTACAGGTTATACAAACAACATAATTAAAAAAACACCATTGAAAAGCTTCGTATTCTCAGCTTTTCAATGGTGTCCAGTCAACGTTTTCAAGATCCCAAGCGAATGAAATTCCCGGTCAACATACCGCCCCTTATTAATCTCCACACACCGCTTAAACTCCTCAAACACCTCATCGGTCAAAAGAAAGGTATATAGCTTTTCTATCGATGCCCCGATCACGTATTCCCAGGCATAGTTGGCAGAATCTCCAACTGTTCTTGGTGGATGCTCCGTGTATTCACCATTGATCACCATAGCTTTTAGTTCAAATATACACTGTACCAGCCTGTTGGGGATGTGCTGGTTTAAAAGAGCCCGCAGGGACTGATAAACCAAAAGGAGCATGGCGGAACCGTCTAAATTCTCCCTGGAATAGTAATCTGCAAATTCCAGGAAATACTGTCCGTAGCATGCTCCTTCGATATCCGATGCCAGTTCTTCAAAATACTGGCTGATATCCGCCGACTGAAGACTGTAGGAATCCCGTCCCTCGATCAGGCGGAACTGGCCGAACGCAAAGGGTCTGCTGGGACCCATCAGGCTGTTGCCGGGGCGTTTAGCGCCTCTGGCAAAGGCGGTGATCTTGCCCCGCTCCCTGGTCAGAAGCACCAGGCGTTTGTCGTACTCCCCCACAGGAGTTGACCGGATCACCATCCCAGTCATTTCCAGCAGCTCCCTCATAGTTCCTCCTTTTTTTCCTAAAATCAGCAACTCCGTATCTTTTTGTACTCCCATTGCTGCTGCCGTTATCCGCGGTCCAGGCTGTCGCCCGGGACTTTACTCGTTAAAGTATCCGTAATTCTTCATATATAATTCGCTGTCCCGCCATTCCTTGCGGACCTTCACCCACAGCTGCAGGTTCACCTTGGCGCCCATCAGGTTCTCGATCTCGCGTCTTGCCTGGCTGCCGATACGTTTTAACATAGCTCCGCCTTTGCCGATGATAATTCCTTTGTGAGAATCACGTTCACAGACAATGGTAGCTTCGATATCAAAGATTCCATTGTCCCGTTCTTTCATCTGCTCGATGGTCACGGCGATTCCGTGTGGGATCTCATCCTGCAGCAGACGCAGCGCCTTCTCACGGATCAGCTCTGCAGCGATCTGGCGCATAGGCTGGTCAGTAACGGTATCCTCATCGTAATACTGCGGGCCATATGGCAGATATCGAAACAGCAGCTCCGTCATCTTGTCCGTATTCTGGTTTCTCAGAGCGGAGACCGGAACGATCTCCGCAAATGGACAGACATTTTTATAGGTATCGATGGCCTTGGCAATGATCTCCTCGTCTTTCACAGTATCAATCTTGTTGATTGCCAGAATCACCGGTGTTTTCACCTTGGATAACAGCTCTGCGATATGCTGCTCGCCTGCGCCGATGTAAGTGGTCGGCTCCACCAGCCACATGATCACATCCACCTCATTGAGAGTGCCTTCTGCTACATTGACCATGTACTGACCCAGTTTATTTTTGGCCTTGTGGATACCTGGAGTATCCAGGAAAATGATCTGGCCCCGCTTATCGGTATACACCGTCTGGATGCGGTTTCTTGTGGTCTGCGGTTTCTCGGATGTGATCGCGATCTTCTGGCCGATCAAATGGTTCATCAGCGTCGATTTCCCCACATTTGGACGGCCGACCAGCGCTACAAATCCTGATTTAAAATTCTCATTCATACTTTTCTTTCCTTTATTCTCAAAACAGCTCCATGCAGGACTGCCACACTGGCAGCGCCCCCGTCATATCATCGTTTTCTCTACTTGTGATTACGCCAGGAACAGGTTCTTCACCTCTCCGAACATCTCCCGGTTCTCTTCCACCTTCTCCTCATTACCGATGGCACACAGCGCACCGGTCTTTAAGATCGCCTTCACGATACCCGCCAGGTTCTGGATATCCTTCTGGGTTGCTGCCAGTACCTGGTCTCTCTCCTCCTGCATCATCTCGTCAGTGACACCGGATAAGTAAGCAGACAGTCCTCTTGCGCCCTGGTCAGCAGGGGTAAATGGCGTGTCCATAGCTCCGATGGTTCCGATGACATATTTTGTCATATCCCGGTCACTGGCATCAAAATGCTCCAGATAGTCCACGATGCCCTCATAGACCTCATTGGTCTCCTTCATCTTTGGATCACGATAGGACACAAAATAGCCTTCACCGGAACGGCCAAATCCGCTCATGCAGCCATAAGCGCCGCCCTTCACACGCAGATTCTGCCACAGGTAATCGTAGCTTAAGATCAGTTTCAGGATCCGCAGAGCGCCGGTATACTCCAGTTTTTCCTCTCCAAGACGGAAGTTACCACAGCGTGCCACATAGTTGACCTGGGAAGAGGTCTTAAAGCCCTCATTTTTCAGCTCCGGCTGGAACTGGAATGGATAAACCGTTCCTTCTCCCTCTGGAAGTGCATCTGTCAGATGTTTCATGGACTCAGAAAGTGCCGGGAAACCAGCCTTGTCGCAGGTGTAGCTGATCAGCATATTTTCCTTCGTGAACAGCTTTTTGCTTACTTCCTCTAATTTTGCGATCAATGGCTTCGGATCCTTCTCAAACTCCCGGATCACATCGTCTAAAAACTGATAGTAGCGGATTCCTCCGGTACAGTCATTATAAGCAGATGTCGGGGAGAAATAGGAAGTGGCTCTGGCAACTGCCGCACTGTGGCTTCCATTTTCCAGCTTCATCTTCATGCGGGACCGGGTTGTTTTTAAGATTTCGCCCAGGCGCTTCTCATCACTGAACTTCGATCTGGTCAGGATCTCGCTTACGATCTCAAAACCAAAATCTAATTTCTCATATAATACGCGGACCTCCGCGCTGAAGGCTCCGGTAAAGTCCGGTAATTTCTTCAGGTTTACATAAGATGTAATACCCAGACTTAATCCACCGGTATTTAAGTTGATCTCACTGGTCAGATCGCCGTAGCTGTAATGCTCCGTATCCACCAGGCTCAGCACATGGCGCAGCAGAGCCGCATATGGCAGATCCTCATTGGGAATCCGGTTGGTATGAAATAACACTCTCAGGTAACCGATTCCGGAAGTGAAAATATCATGGTGCAGCACCTGGATTCCATGGATCTTGTGCTCCTCCCATTTTAATTTTTCTGCCTCTTTCTTAATATCCTTCCGCTCTAACATCGGGATCAGCGCCAGTTCTTCCGGACTGGATGGGATATCCTGATATTCTTTTAACTCTTTCGTCTGACGGATCAGGGCCTGTTTCTCTTCTGCGGTTAAACGCTCCTTGTAAGCCGCCAGCTTCTCAGCCACCCGCGCGTCCTCTTTGGCTGTCAGATTCTTCTCAGGCTTCACCACGATGATCGCTTCAAATGGGTTATCGAGCAGATAATCCTTGATCAGCTGCTCAAAATAGCCGTCCTGCACTGCCTCTTTTAAGAAAGCAAAGGTATCTCCGTAAGCCAGATGCATCATCGGATCGCCATCATACAACCAGCTGTCCATGCACTGTAAGCCGTACATCAGTCCCTTTGGATAATTGCCGTAATCTGCTTCCCGGTACTTAAATTCATAGTAATTCATAGCCGCCAGAAGGCTCTTTCTGTTTAAGCCCTCATTGGCCAGCTTCCGCAGAGTTCCTTTTACCACTGCTAAAAACTCGCCCTTCTGGTCTGCTCTGGCATCTTTTGCGATCACAGAGAAATATGGCTGTAAGATACCGCTGTCATAACCGCCCATAATATCTCCGCCGATCTTTGCGTCTAACAGGGCCTGCTTCAATGGAGCTCCCGGCGCATCGATCAGGGCATATTCCAGGATCTGGAACGCCACATATAACTTTGGATCCAGATCTGTGCCAACCACATCACTGATGGACAGATAGCAGCCATTTTCCTCGTCCTCTTCCTCGGTGATGGAGTAAGCCGCCTCCACTTCTTTTGGTGCGTCAAAGCCCTTCTGCATCGGGATATGGGAATCGATCTGGGCTTCCCTGTCATTCCGGTCATAGTGGCTTAAATACTCCTGATCCAGCCATTCCAGTTTCTCCGCCATATCCATATCTCCATAGAGATAGATAAAGCTGTTGGACGGATGGTAATAGGTCCGGTGGAAATTCAGAAACTGCTCATAAGTCAGATCCGGGATATTCTTTGGATCACCGCCGGACTCCACGCCATAACAGGTGTCCGGGAATAACGTCTGCTGGATCAGACGGTCCAGTACGCTCTCCGGGGAGGAAAACGCACCTTTCATCTCATTATAAACAACACCATTGTAGGTTAATGGGCCGTCCTCACTCTCCAGCTCATAATGCCAGCCTTCCTGCCGAAAGATCTTTTCTTCTTTATAAATATTCGGATGCAGCACTGCATCCATATAAACGTCCATCAGGTTGTGGAAATCCTTCTCATTGGTGCTGGCAATGGGGTACACGGTTTTATCCGGGTAAGTCATGGCATTTAAAAAAGTATTTAAAGATCCCTTCACCAGTTCCACAAATGGATCCTTCACCGGGAATTTCTCAGACCCACATAACACGCTGTGCTCCAAAATATGCGGAACTCCGGTACTGTCATAAGGCGGGGTGCGGAAACCTATGGAAAATACCTTGTTGTCATCCTCATTGGACAGTAAAAATAATCTGGCTCCGCTCTTTTTATGCTCCAGCACATAACCTTCAGAATTTAATTCGCTGACGGTTCTTCTTGTCAGAACGCGGTAAGCGCTTAAAGTCTCTAACTCTCTCATGCTTGTTCTTCCTTTCCTTTTCTCATCACATATTACCCATTAACCGGTCTTTCATGATCGCTAAACACTCTCTCACACACAGATGCGGAAAGAGGATCGGATCACTTTTGGACGGGATTCCGTATACTTTTGGTATGCCCCATTTTTCTGCAATCATTCTCGCACGGAATATGTGGAAGTTGCTGGTCAGGATTCCCACCTGGACAGGCTTTTTTTCTACTTCTACAAAACCGACAGGAGCTTCTGAATGGATCACCGGGCCACGATGCTCCCGCTCTTTCACCTTTTCTTCCTCCAGTTTATCGATCAGTACCTTACTGTAAGCGATATTCTCCACCGTGCTTGTGGAAAAAGTCTCCAGTACCATCTTATCCTTCGGCACGCCATTGTAACTTAAATACTCAAACATGGCTTTTGCCTCACTGACCGGCTCATCTGGTCCCTGGCCGCCAGACAGGATCAATACCGTTCCAGGATTATCCTGGCTGTACTCGATGGCTTTATCCAGTCTTGCTTTTAAGGATTTACTGATTCCTTCCTCTTTTACCTTTGCACCAAGAACGATCACATAATCCAGATTCTGCTCATCACTGCTGGCCGCTCCCATAAAGACCAGGATCTCCACCACCACAAAAACTGCCAGTGAAGCACCAAGGATCGTGCTTCCTGCCACAGGAACCCATAGCGGGAATTTCCGAGGGTGAAGCCGGTATTCATGGCTTCCCCAGCCAGTCATGGCAAGAAGTGCCGCCCCGGCCAGCCAGATCCAGGAAAATGATGTGGAAAATCCTGCATATAACACAATGATCACGTAATAAACCAGGCAGACCACCGCTGCCACTGCTGAAATCCAGGTAATCATCCAGTCACCCCCATATTTTCATCGATTATGGTCTTTTTGTGGACTTTCACAGCAGCTGTCACTGCCATCCCACCGGTCCACAAAACGATACGCTTTCCTTTATGGCTCCTGTCTCCGCAGAATATCGTATTCTTCCGGTGCCACACCCAGATCAATGTATAACTCCTGCTTTGGATGCGGCGCAGACTCCTGTGCCTGTCCCTCTGCGTCATAGATGCCCTTCACTTCCACCTGTAAGTTTCTTCCGTCCGGTTTCATGATCTCGATCATCTCGCCTACGGAGAACTTATTCTTCTGCTCGATCTTGGCAAATCCCCGCTCATCCACGTTTTCTACCGTTCCTAAGTATGTGAAGTTCTTAACATAGGTATTATTATCATAAATCTGTGCATCCGCACCTGGTTTTCCAAAATAGAAGCCGGTGGTAAATTCCCGGTAGGTGCATTTACCGATTTCTTCTTTGTACCACTCCATATTCTGGCGGTACAATTCCGGATCTTTTTTGAAATCATCAATGGCTTTCCGGTAAGTTCTGGCTACCGTTGCCACATAAAGGGCGGTTTTCATACGTCCTTCGATCTTAAAGCTGTCGATTCCCGCATCGATCAGCTCTGGAATATGCTCGATCATGCACAGATCCTTCGAGTTGAAAATATAGGTTCCCCGCTCATTCTCATAAACCGGCATATACTCGCCTGGTCTGGTTTCCTCCACGATGGAATATTTCCAGCGGCATGGATGCGTGCAGGCGCCCTGATTGGCATCTCTTCCGGTAAAGAAGTTGCTCAGCAGACACCGTCCGGAATAGGAAATACACATAGCGCCATGCATAAAGCTCTCGATCTCCATATCCTCCGGAATTCGGGCACGGATCTCTCTGATCTCTTTTAAAGACAGCTCTCTGGCGGAAACCACGCGCTTCGCTCCCTGCTGATACCAGAACAGATACGTTCCATAGTTGGTGTTGTTGGCCTGGGTGCTGACATGCAGCTCCATCTCCGGCAGAACGCGCTTTGCAATCGCAAACACGCCCGGATCAGAGATGATCAGTGCGTCTGGTTTTACGCTCTTTAACTCCTCAAAATACTGCTCCACACCCTCTAAGTCATCATTGTGTGCCAGGATATTCGCCGTCACATAGACCTTCACGCCGCGGCTGTGGGCAAACTCCACGCCTTCTTTCATATCTTCCATCGAAAAGTTCTTCGCCTTCGCGCGGAGTCCGAACGCTTCGCCTCCGATATATACTGCGTCTGCTCCGTAGATCACAGCAATTTTTAATACTTCCAGACTGCTCGCCGGTATCAGTAACTCCGGTCTTCTCATATTCTCGTTCCTCTCTATTCTCACACGCATGCATCGCATCTTCATGCTTCATGTAATCCCGCACGGATTCCGCCATCTTCCCATCCTGCGTAATCCATGCCGTCCTTAACGCCTTGTGCTCAAGGTGATGCCATCTCCCACCGGGAGCACCGCGGTCACCAGTTCTTCACTGTGCGTCAGCGTGTACAGATATTCCCGCATGCGCTTATGAATCGTGCGGTTCCGCCTTGTAACTGCGAACCGTGATTCGATCACATCGCCGTCCTGCAGCACATTGTCCGACACCAGCACGCCGTCCTTCGCCAGAAGGCGCAGAATCTCCGGCAGGAAATGAATGTACTGCCCTTTTGCCGCGTCCATAAAAATAAAATCATACGGATCTTCCAGCGTCTTTAACACTTCCGCGGCATCGCCCTCCAGCAGCGCAATCTGCGCTTCCTTCCCGGCTCTCTTAAAGTTCTCCCTGGCAATCGGAATCCGCTTTTCATAATTCTCGATCGTTGTAATCTGACACGGCACAGGATCGTACTCCGCCATAAGGATGGCGGAAAATCCCACCGCAGTCCCAACTTCTAAAATACGTGCCGGCTTCTTCATGGCAAGCAGAAACTTCAAAAAGCTCTGCATCTCCTTCCGAATAATCGGCACGTAATCGGCTGTCGCTTCCCGCTCAATCTGATCGAGCATCGCAGTATTTCCCGCATCCAGAGAATTGATATAGGTCACAAGTCTCTCATCTACTATCACGGTGTCTCCTCTGCATCCCCTGCATCTTCTGCGGTCTGTGTATCGTCCGTCTCATCTGTCAGATCCGCCGCCCCGGTATTCCCGGTGTCTGCGGTATCCTCGGTGTCCTCGGTACTTTCCGTATCACCGGCATCCGCTGCCATGATCACGAACATCTCCCGCGCAGTCATCGAGGTATTTAACGTGTAAACACCCGGTTTGAGTTTTCCGGAGTAAGCAGATAGTTTCAGCTGGGCATAGAACAGATTCGCATCCTCCACCAGCCCCTCTTCTTTTAACATCTTTCCGATATCATGCTCCGACATATCCGCCGTCACGGATACGGTCACATCCCTGCCCGGAGTTTCGTCCACCGGGCTCTCGGTAAACACCCGGTATCCGAAGTCATAGCAGTAGGAGCCAAGTTCAATCAGTCCCACCACAACAAGCAGTGCAACCAGGATGGAAAAGCTGATACTGACAAATTTGAAAACGACTTTGTTCCATTTCATAATCTTCTACACTTCCATAATTATCGGCATAATCATCGGGCGTCTCTTCGTCTCTTTCCAAACAAAATCCCCCAGAGAATCCTTGATCTCCGTCTTGATCTTGCCCCAGTCTGTAATGCCTTTATCCATACAGTGCTGCATTGTATCATCAAGCAGATGCTTGGCATCGTCCATCAGTCCCTCTGCGCCGCGGACATAGACAAATCCGCGCGATACGATATCCGGTCCGGCAAGTACCTGTCCGGAACCGCCCTCCAGTGTGAGCACGACGATAATGATACCGTCCTCTGCCAGATGCTGGCGGTCACGCAGCACGATATTGCCGACGTCGCCGACGCCGAGACCGTCCACCATGATGGCTCCGGTGTGTACGCGTCCTGTCACTGCCGCTGCCTCATCGTTTAACTCAAGCACATCTCCGGAGGAGAGCAGGAAAATATTCTCTTTCGGAATTCCCAGCTCCTCCGCAACTTTCGCCTGCGCAATCAGATGGCGGTACTCACCGTGTACCGGAATCGCATACTTCGGCTTCACCAGGGAATAAATCAGCTTGATTTCCTCCTGGCAGGCATGTCCGGAAACATGGACATCCTGGAAGATCACGTTGGCACCCTTCATCGACAGCTCGTTGATAATGCGCGATACAGCTTTTTCATTTCCCGGAATCGGGTTGGAGCTGAGAACGATCGTATCGTTCGGCT
>ERZ773192.727-NODE-727-length-38804-cov-4.475212_pt1 | contig 38804 bp, 53 predicted proteins | sample MGYA00581010_ERZ773192 | MGnify/ENA primary metagenome ERZ773192 (study PRJEB29015, sample SAMEA2737741) | human gut metagenome | biome: human gut; feature: human-associated habitat; material: faeces | place: China | collected 2012 ...
ATCAAATCGAAGCAGCTCGTATTGCTATGACTCGTTATATGAAACGTGGTGGAAAGGTATATATTAATATATTCCCACACTTATCACTTACTAAAAAACCACTAGAAACTCGTCAAGGAAAAGGTAAAGGTGCACCAGAAAGTTGGGTTGCAGTAGTAAAAAAAGGAAAAATTATGTTTGAAATAACAGGTATTACAGAAGATGTAGCTAGAGAAGCATTACGTTTAGCAATGCATAAGTTACCTATTAAATGTAAGTTTGTTATGAAGGAAAGTGGTGAAAAATAATGGAAATAAAGGAAATAAGAAATTTATCCACTGAAGAAATAATGAAAAAAATAGAATCTAATAAAGAGGAATTGTTTAACTTACGTTTTAGTCAAGCAACTGGTAATCTTGAAAAACCATCAAGAATTAGAGAATTAAGAAAAGAAGTTGCTAGAATGAAAACTATTATTAGAGAAAGAGAACTTAATAAGTAGGAGGATGTATGAAAGAAATTAGAAAGCAAGAACTAGTAGGTAAAGTTGTAAGCGCTAAGTGCGATAAAACAATTACTGTATTAGTAGAAACATATGGAAAACATCCATTATATGGAAAAAGAGTTAAACATTCTAAAAAATATGCTGCACATGATGAAAATAATAAAGCTAAAATTGGCGATAAAGTTCGTATCATAGAAACTAGACCATTATCAAAGACTAAGAAATTTAAATTAGTTGAGATAATTGAAGAAGCAGTAATTTTATAGTCCAATTTGTAAAAGGAGGAAATAAATATGGTTCAACAAGAAAGTCGCTTAAAAGTAGCTGATAATTCAGGCGCAAGAGAACTTTTAGTAATAAGAGTACTAGGTGGTAGTAAAGTTAAAACTGGTAATATTGGAGATGTAGTTGTTGGTACAGTTAAAAAGGCAACTCCAAATGGAACAGTTAAAGAAGGTAAAGTTGTAAAAGCAGTAATAGTAAGAACAAAGTTTGGTGTAAGAAGAGAAGATGGTTCTTATATCAAATTTGATGATAATGCGTGCGTACTTATTAAGGATGATAAGAGTCCAGTTGGAACACGTGTGTTAGGACCTGTTGCTCGTGAACTTCGTGAAAAGGATTACATGAAAATAGTTTCACTAGCACCAGAAGTGCTATAAGAAGGGAGTAAACTTATGAACTTTAAAACAGGAGACAAAGTAAATGTCATTGCTGGAAAAGATAAAGGCAAAAGTGGTAAGATACTTCATGTATTAAGAAATAAAGATAAAGTAGTTGTTGAAGGAATTAATGTTGTTAAAAAACATCAAAAACCAAATGCAACTAATCAAACAGGAGGAATAGTTGAAAGAGAACATCCTATTCATATTTCTAATATAATGATGTCTGATCCAAAGAGTGGAAAAAGCACAAGAATAGGTCATGAAATAAATAAAGATGGCAAAAAAGTTAGAATTTCTAAGAAATCTAATGAAAAGATTGATTAATTGGAAGGAGGGTATCTATGAACCGCCTAAAAGAAAAATATTTTAAGGAAGTTGTTCCTAGTTTAAAAGAAAAATACCATTACACAACATTGATGGCAGTACCTAAAATTGAAAAAATTGTAATTAACATGGGTGTAGGAGATGCAAAAGAGAATAGTAAATTCTTAGAAGGAGCTGTTAAAGATCTTGAACTTATTACTGGTGCTAAACCAGTTGTAACTAAAGCAAGAAAATCTATTGCTGGTTTTAAGATAAGAGAAGGTGCTCCTATTGGATGCAAAGTTACATTACGTGGTGAAAATATGTATGTTTTCCTAGAAAAACTTATAAGAATTTCATTACCACGTGTTAAAGATTTTAGAGGAGTATCAAATAAGGCGTTTGATGGAAGAGGAAATTATACATTAGGAATAAAAGAACAATTAATTTTCCCTGAAATCGAATTCGATACAGTCGTAAAAGTTCGTGGTATGGATATAGTATTCGTTACAACTGCAAAAACTAACGAAGAAGCTTATGATTTATTAAGTGGACTAGGAATTCCATTTAGAAAGTAGTGGAGGATATATATGGCTAAAAAAAGTATGATTGTAAAATCAAAGAGACCACAAAAATTTAAGGTACGTGAATATACTCGTTGTGAAAGATGCGGAAGACCTCATGCAGTAATGAGTAAGTTTGGTATATGTCGTATTTGTTTTAGAGAACTTGCAAATAATGGACAAATTCCAGGCGTTAAAAAATCAAGTTGGTAAAATTTGGGAGGAGGAAATAAAATGGTAGTAACTGACCCAATTGCTGATATGCTTACAAGAATTCGTAATGCTAATCAGTTAAAATATAACGAAGTTTTAGTACCTACTTCAAAGTTAAAGACTGAAATTGCTAATATCTTGAAAAATGAAGGATATATCAATGGATATAAAATTGAAAAAAGAGATAATGGTAGTATGATGGTTATAGAACTTAAGTATGGTGCAAAAAAGGAAAGAGTAATTACTGGACTTAAAAGAATTTCTAAGCCAGGATTACGTGTATATGCTAAAAAAGAAGAAATTCCTACTGTATTAAATGGTTTAGGAATAGCAATAATTTCAACATCAAAAGGACTTATGGTTGATAGGGAAGCAAGAAAAGCTAACCTTGGTGGTGAAGTATTAGCATACATTTGGTAACAATTACAAAGGAGGATAAATATGAGTCGTATTGGTAATAGAGTGTTAACGTTAAAAGAAGGCGTTAGTGCAGAAATTGAAAATAATACTATTACAGTTAAAGGACCTAAGGGTTCACTTAATTTCCCTATTTCAAAGAGTGTAATTGTTAAAATGGATGGAAATACTTTAACTGTTGAAAAAGCCGATGAAAGTGCAAGTGCAAATGCTATGCAAGGTACTACTAATGCAATCATTAAAAATATGATTGAAGGAGTTACTAACGGATTTGAAAAGGGCTTAGAAATAATCGGCGTTGGATATCGTTTTCAAGTACAAGGTAAATTATTAACCGTAAATGCAGGATATTCTCATCCTGTAAAAATAACTATTCCAGAAGGGCTTACAGTTGATGCTATAAGTAATACTGAAATAGTTGTAAAAGGAATAGATAAAGAATTAGTTGGTGAATTTGCTGCGAATGTAAGAAAAGTTAGAAAACCAGAACCATATAAGGGTAAAGGTATTCGTTACAAAGGCGAGGTTATTCGTCGTAAAGAGGGCAAAAAGGCCGCTAAATAATAAGTAAAGGAGATTATGTTATGATTAAAAAAATATCTCGTAATGAAGCTCGTAAAGCTAGACATAGTCGTATAAGAACTAAGTTAAGTGGAACAAGTGATTCACCAAGATTAAGTGTTTTTAGATCAAATAAGCAAATTACTGCTCAAATAATTGATGATGAAAAAGGAATAACATTAGTTAGTGCATCTTCAATGGATAAAGATTTAAAAATAGAAAATGGTGGAAATATAGAAGCTGCTAAATTAGTTGGAAAGAGTATTGCTGAAAAAGCAAGAGAAGCAAAAATCAAAACTGTAGTATTTGATAGAGGTGGTTACCTATATCATGGACGTGTAAAAGCACTTGCTGATGCTGCACGTGAAAACGGTTTGGAATTCTAGGAGGAGCTATGGAGAAACGTAGATTTAATGAACCCAAAGCAAAAGAATATGAAGAATTAGTAATTGCTGTTAATCGTGTTACTAAAGTTACTAAAGGTGGACGTCGTTTTAGATTTGCTGCTACTGTTGTAGTAGGAAATAGAAAAGGAACTGTTGGTTTTGGAACAGGAAAAGCAAACGAAGTTCAAGATGCTGTTAAAAAGGCAATCCAATCTGCTACAAAGAATGTTGTTAGAATCGCACTTGTTGAAGAGAGAACTATACCACATGAAGCTACTGGTGTTAGTGGTGCTGCTAGAGTACTTATTAAACCAGCTAAAGCCGGTACTGGTATAATAGCTGGTGGATCAGTTAGAGCTGTATTAGAACTTGCAGGTGTTAAGGATGTTGTATCTAAATCACTTGGATCAAATACTAAGATAAATGTTGTTAGAGCTACTATGAATGCATTAACATCTCAAAGAAGCGCTACTCACATTGCAAAACTTAGAGGAAAAACAGTAGAGGAGATTTTAGGATAATGAAGTTAAATACATTAAAAATAAATGAAGGTTCTAAAAAAATAGCTAAAAGAGTAGGTAGAGGTACTTCTAGTGGAATGGGTAAGACTAGTGGTAAAGGACATAAAGGACAAAAGGCAAGAAGTGGATATAGTAGAAAAGCTGGATTCGAAGGTGGACAATTACCACTATATAGAAGATTACCAAAAAGAGGATTTAGTAACGCAAACTTTAAGGTAGAATATGCAGTAATTAATTTATCAGATTTAAATAGATTTGATAATGATACTGTTGTAACACCAGAATTATTAAAAGAAACTGGTATTGTTAAGAAACAATTATCAGGCATCAAAGTTCTTGGAAATGGAGTTCTAGAAAAGAAATTGACTGTAAAAGCACATAAGTTTTCTATGACTGCAAAAGAAAAGATAGAAGCAGCAGGTGGAAAAGTAGAGGTGATCTAATATGTTTGCAACTTTTAAGCAAATATTTAGCCCTAAAAACAAAGATATTAGAAATAGAATATTATTTACATTATTTGTATTATTTGTATTTAAATTAGGAACTTCAATAACAGTTCCTGGTACACAAGCGTTAACAAAAGATTTAGGATTCTTGGAATTGTGGAATGCAATGAGTGGTGGTGCACTTGAATCATTTTCAATATTTGCACTTGGTGTAGGACCATATATTAACGCATCAATTATTACACAACTTTTGCAAATGGATGTGTTTCCATATTTCTCTGATTTAAAAAATCAGGGTGCAACAGGTAGGATGAAAATAAATAAGATAACAAGATATCTAGGAATTATAATTGCATTTATTCAAGGTTACGTGTTTTCGTTTGCAATATATGGTCAAACAGGAGGAACGCTTGAATATTTAAGAATTGCAATTATATTAACAGCTGGAACTGCACTTCTTTTGTGGTTAGGAGATCAAATTACTCAAAAAGGTGTAGGAAATGGTGTATCATTAATAATTATGGCAGGTATTGTTGGTAATTTACCTAGTATGTTTATATCTGCTTGGAATGGATTTGTAACTTTTGGAGAATTATCAAAAACTATTATTGGATTATTGTTATTCTTACTATTTATATTCATATATTTAGTAATAATAGTAGGTATAATATTTATTGATAAAGCAGAAAGAAGATTACCAATTCAATATTCAAATAGAACTACAGGTGCATACGGCGGAGAGCAAACTTATATACCAATAAGATTAAATTCTGCTGGTGTTATTCCAGTAATATTTGCATCAGTTCTAATATCAATACCTGGTACAATAGCAAATTTTATAAATAATGCAGGGTTTACAAATTTTGTAAATAAATATATAGTTTATACAACACCAGTTGGATTTATACTATATGTAATATTAATATTTGTATTTGCATATTTCTATACATTTATGCAAATAAATCCAAAAGATTTATCATCAAACTTGAAAAAGAATGGTGGATATATGCCTGGAATAAAACCAGGAAAGAATACAGAAGAATATATTAGTAAAGTGTTAAATCGCCTTACTGTTGTAGGATCTTTATTCTTAGTTGTGTTAGCAGGACTACCAATTCTATGTTCTTTAATTCCTAATATGCCAAAGAATGTAACAGTTGGAGGCACAGGATTGTTAATAGTTGTTGGAGTAGCGCTTGAAACATATAATCAAATAGAAAATCAACTAGTAAGCAGAAATTATAGTAGGAGTTATAAATAATGAATGTAGTATTTATTGCTCCCCCTGCTGCTGGTAAAGGAACTCAGGCAACTTTATTAAGAGATAATTATAATTTCTATCATATATCAACAGGTGATGTATTAAGGGAAATAGCTGAAACTAATACACCTCTTGGTTGTGAAATAAAAGCTTTAATAGATAATGGTAAATTAGTAAGTGATGAATTAATGGCAAAATTACTTAAAGAAAAAATTGGTTCTTTGGGTAATGTTAAAGGAATCATTTTCGATGGATTTCCAAGAACTTTAGAGCAAGCACATATGTTAGATGAAATATTAAATGAAGTTGGTATGAAAGTAAATAAAGTTATTTACTTTGATATAGATAAAGATACTGCTATGAAAAGAGCATTGGGTAGAGTGACTTGCAAAGATTGTGGAGAAATATATAATACATATTTTGATACATTTCTTAAAGAAGATGAATGTAGTAAATGTGGTGGAAAGTTAGAAAAAAGAATGGACGATACAGAAGAGAAATTTAGCAATAGATTTGACACCTATTTAGAAAAAACTAAACCACTTATTGATTATTATACAAATTTAAATTTACTTGAAACTGTAAATTGTAGTGATAGTAAGGATAATATATTTAATAAAATTAAATTTATTATAGAAAAGTAGGCGCATATGATAACAATAAAAAGTGAAAGAGAAATAGAATTACTAAGAGAAGCAGGTAGATTAACATATTTAACTCATAAAGAAGTAGAAAAGTATATTAAACCAGGTATTACTACAAAAGAGTTAGATAAGATAGCAGAGAAATTTATATTAAGTAAAGGATGTACTCCATCGTTTAAAAATTATAATGGTTTTCCTGCATCAATATGTACATCAGTTAATGATGAGGTAGTTCATGGTATACCTTCTAATAGAAAATTAAAAGAGGGTGACATAATTTCAGTAGATATTGGAGTATGTTATAAAGGGTACCATGGTGATTCTGCTTGGACTTATCCAGTTGGAAAAATTTCTGAGGAGAAACAATATTTGCTAGAGCATACTGAAAAAAGTTTATTTGAAGGATTAAAAGAAGTAAAACCAGGAAATAAACTTGGAGATATATGTTCAGCAATTGGTTCTTATGCTTCAAAACACAATCTAGGGATTGTAAGAGAACTAGTTGGACATGGTGTAGGAACTAATATTCATGAAGATCCAGAGATACCTAATTATGGTACACCAAACACAGGACCTGTTTTAAAAGAAGGTATGGTGTTTGCGATTGAACCAATGCTTAATTTGGGTGGTGATGATGTAGTTATGCTTGATGATGATTGGACAATAGTAACTGAAGATTATAGTCCATCGGCACATTTTGAGCATACTGTTGTAGTAACATCCACTGGATACGAAATTTTAACGCGAGGTGATTAATAAGATGGCAAATAAAGATGCAATCGAGGTAGAAGGAAAGGTAATAGATGTATTACCTGGAGGTAAATTTAAAGTTGAATTAGAAAATGGATTTACTGTTGAAGCTCACGTTTCTGGTAAAATTCGAATGAATTACATTCGTATCTTACCAGGTGACACAGTAAAAATAGAAGTATCACCTTATGACTTAACACGTGGGCGTATAACCTATAGAAAAGGATAGGAGGAATTAAAATGAAAGTTAGACCATCAGTTAAACCAATATGTGACAAATGTAAGGTCATAAAAAGAAAAGGTAAAGTACTTGTAATTTGTGAAAATCCAAAGCACAAGCAAAGACAAGGATAATAGGAGGTGTAAGAATGGCACGTATTAAAGGAGTAGATATACCTAATAATAAGAGAGTTGAAATTGCTTTAACTTATATTTATGGTATAGGAAGAAAATTATCAAAGACAATTTTAAAAGATGCAAAAGTTAATCCTGATACAAGAGCAAAGGATTTAACTGAAGAAGAAATTGTGCGTATTCGTGATGAAGTATCTAAATATTTAGTAGAGGGAGATCTAAGAAGAGAAGTTGGTTTAAATATCAAGAACAAAATGGAAATTGGATCTTACCAAGGAATACGTCATAGAAAAGGACTACCTGTAAGGGGTCAAAGAACCAATAGGAATGCAAGAACTCGTAAGGGTAAAGGTAAGACTGTTGCTAATAAGAAAAAATAATAGTTAAGGAGGAACAAATATGGCATATAAAGCTAGAAAACGTAAAGTTAAAAAGAATGTACCTGAAGGACAAGCACATATTCATGTAACTTATAATAATACTATTATTACTATTACAGATATGGATGGTAATACTGTAAGTTGGGCATCAGCAGGTACTATTGGATATAAGGGTTCAAAGAAAAAGACTCCATTTGCTGCAGGAATGGCTGCAGAAGCAGCTGCAAAGGCAGCATATGATGCTGGTATGAGGAAGGTAGAAGCATATGTAAATGGTGTAGGACCTGCAAGAGATACTGCTCTACGTTCTTTACAAACAGGTGGCTTAGAAGTAATGGCTATGAGCGATGTAACACCTATTCCACATAATGGATGTCGTCCACCAAAGCGACCACGTGGATAATAATTGAAAGGAGTGAATTATAATGTCTGATAAAGTTACTGAAGAAAAACTAAATGTATCAGTAGATTTGAGTTTTAAAGAGGATAATATTAATTATCTTGCATTTGAAAGACCAGAATATAAAATGACTGAATATATAGAAGGTAATAATTATGGAAAATTTGTTTTAGAACCATTGGAAAGAGGATTTGGTATAACAATAGGTAATGCACTTAGAAGAATACTTTTGTCATCTTTACCAGGGGATGCTATAACAAGTGTAAAAATTGAAGGAGTAATGCACGAATTTCAAACAATAGAAGGCGTAATAGAAGATGTAACTTCAATTGTATTAAATTTAAAGAAAATAGTAGTTAAGAAAAACACTAATGAAGCGGTTACAGTTAAAATAAGTGTTAAAGGAGAAGGAGAGTTAAAAGCAAGCGTTTTGGCTAAAGAGCCAACACTTGAAATAATAAATCCAGATCAAACAATATGTACACTTGCTGAAGGTGGAAAATTAGAAATGGAATTAACTATAGGAAGAGGTAGAGGATACTTAGTAGCTGATGAAGTAAAACAATACTTAACAGATATGAAGGTAGGCACTATTGCTATAGATGCACTATACTCACCAGTAGAAAGAGTTAATTATGAAGTAGAAAAGGCACGTGTTGGTCAAAATAATAATTTTGATAAGTTAGTGCTTGAAATATGGACAGATGGTTCATTAGCACCTCAAGACGCAGTTAAGATGGCATCAAGTATATTAATGGCTCAATTAGATAAGATTGATTCACCGGAGTTTACAGATGCAATAAGGGGCTTAATGAAGCAAAATGAAGAGGATCCAAAACAAAAAATATTAGAAACTTCAATAGATGATTTAGAGTTATCAGTAAGAGCTTATAATTGCTTAAAGAGAGCAGCTATAAACAATGTTCAGGATTTAGTAAATAAGTCAGAAAATGAAATGATGAAGATACGTAATCTTGGTAGAAAATCATTAAAAGAAGTAATGGATAAAATAAAAGAAATGGGTCTATCATTTAGAAATGATGAATAGTAAGGAGTGATAATATGGCTTATAGAAAATTAGGTGTAGTAAGTAAACATAGAAGAAGCATGTTAGCCAATTTAACAAAAGATTTAATAATGAACGAATCTATAACTACAACTGAAACAAGAGCAAAAGAAGTAAGAAAATCATTTGATAAAATGGTTACATATGCAAAGGAAGGTAGTTTAATTTCTAGACGTAAGATATTAGCGTTCCTTCAAAATGATAATGAAGCAACTAAGAAAGTATTTGAGTTAGCTGATCGTTCAAAAAATAGAAATGGTGGATATACTACTATGTTAAAATTATCTGAAAGAAAAGGCGATGATGCTTTAATGGTAATATTAAAATTAGTAGATGAAAAAGCTGAACCAGCTAAGAATGAAGTTAAAACTGCAAAAACTTCTAAAAAAGTAAAAAATGAAGAAGAAACTAAATAATTTCTTCTTTTTTTAATGTTTATATTTTGGTTGAATACTATAGAAATAATTGTAATAAAATATAATAATGAGTATATTCTCTATATTCAAGTGATTTTAACTATATGTTTAATAAACATATAGACAAAATGTATGATGGGTGATATGATAAATAATCAGTGAGGAATGTATATATTAGGAAGGAAGTTATAATAGTATGGAAGAATTAAAATCATTGGTAGAAAAGCTACAGGATAGTAAAAAATACAACTTTACAAAACTTGCTGATGTTATTAATAATTATATATCTAATAAATCTAAGGATGTAAATATGATAGAGTATTATCTTGACTATTTAATTGATTGCATATATGATGATAATAGTTTGAAATATGCATATGATGTGTGTGATTATTTAGAAAAATTGGACGAAGTTAGTGGAAATCTTTATAGAACTACACTTAACAAATATTATAGTGAATGTAAAAAAAAATAATGAGGTGATTTATGAAAGCATTAATAACAGGAGCATCTAGTGGTATAGGAAAGGATATGGCGATTTATTTATCAGAACTTGGATATGATATTATTCTAGTATCTAGGGAAGAAGATAAATTAAAAGAAGTAAAAGCGGAGTTAAAAACTAAATCTAAGATAATAGTTATGGATTTAAAAGAGAAAGATAATTGCATTAAACTATATGAAATGACTAAAAAGGAGAATATAGATATATTAGTTAATAATGCTGGTTTTGGTGAATTTGGTGAATTTGTTAATACACCATTACAAAAAGAACTAGATATGATAGATGTAAATGTAGTTGCAGTTCATATATTAACTAAATTATTCTTAAAAGATTTTGTTAAAAGAGATTCTGGTTATATTCTTAATGTGTCATCTAGTGCAGCATTTCAAGCAGGACCGCTTATGTCTACATATTACGGAACAAAGGCATATGTTTTAAGGTTAACAACGGCAATATATCAAGAATTAAAACATGATAAGTCAAATGTACATATTAGTGTATTGTGTCCAGGTCCTGTTAAAACAAATTTTAATAATGTTGCAAATGTTAAGTTTGAGATAAAGTCAACAACTAGTGATTATGTAGCAAAATATGCAATAGATAAAATGTTTAAAAATAAATTAATAATAATACCAACATTATATATGAAACTTGGAATATTTTTTAGTAAGTTAGCACCTACTAATTTAATGCTTAAAATAGCATATAATATTCAAAATAAGAAAAGGTAGCAAAAAATAAAAATATAGAATTTTCTATATTTTTTACTTTTTTCTAAAACTATCACACATTGTATTTTCTTTTGTTTCATCATGTCCACAATTACAAACCTTTATGCAATTTAGCTTACACTTATCACAACTACAATCACAATATTTGCAATCATGTACTGAACAATCTATACTTTGTTTTTTGTTCATATTATCACCCATTACTATTATTAACTAAATACTATAAAATATGCTATTTTCTTTACTTAATTTTATAAAATATGTATAATAAAAAGTATTGGTGGTTTTATGAATAGTATTATTAATATAAAAAAATTAACATTTAGATATTTAGATAAATTTGTATTTGATAAATTTTCTCTTGATATTGAAGAAGGAAGTTTTGTAACTATAACTGGTCCAAATGGTAGTGGTAAATCTACATTACTAAAAATATTGACTGGTTTGGTTAAAACTGAAGCTGATATTACTATTTGTGGACTAGAACTTAATAAAGAAAATATATATGATATAAGAAAAAATATTGGTGTTATATTTGATAATTTGGATAATACATTTATATCAGAAACTATAGAAGATGATCTTGCTTTTACTCTTCAAAATTTGTGTTATACAAAAGAAGAAATGAAAGATAGAATTGAAAAAATAAGTACACTTTTAGGCATTAAAAATATTTTAAATTCACGACCTAATGAGTTATCTGGGGGTGAAAAATGTAAAGTAGCTTTGGCATGTGCAATTATACATAATCCAAAGATTTTAATACTTGATGAAGCATTATCAATGATAGATGAAAATGATAAGAATAATATATTAAAAATTTTAAAAAAATTAAATAAAAAAGGTATGACTATAATAAATGTGGTTCATGATTTAAAAGAATCATATTATTCAGAAAGATTACTTGTTTTAAGTGATGGAGTGATAGTTTTAGATGGTTCTCCATTAAAAGTAATGGAATATGATAAAATATTAAACAAATTAGGAATAAGTATCCCATTCGAAATAGAGTTATCATTAAAACTTAAATTATATGGTCTAGTAGATAAGTTATATTGTAATATAGAAATGTTGGTGGATGATTTATGGCAATAGATTTTAAAAATGTTTCATTTAAATATAATGAATTTTCAGAAAAAAATATAATAGAAGATATAAATATAGAATTAGATGATAATATAATTTATGGTTTAATAGGTAAAAGTGGTAGTGGTAAAACTACTTTATTGGAATTAATAGATGGATTATTAAAGCCAACAAGAGGTAAGATTTTAGTAAATGGTATTGAATCTACAAAAAAAGAAAATAAAAAAAATATTGGTTTTGTATTTCAATTTCCAGAAGAACAATTTTTTGAAGTAACAGTAAAAAAAGAAATAGAATTTGCGTTAAAAAATTTTAAAATTAAAAAACTAAATGCAAAAGATGCACTTAAGTTAGTTGGATTAAAAGAAGAGTATTTAGATAAAAAATTAAATGAATTAAGTAGTGGAGAAGCGAGATTGGTTGCAATTGCATCTGTGCTTGTATATAATCCAAAAATAATTTTGTTTGATGAACCAACTATTGGACTTGATTGTAAGAATAAGAAAAAATTAATAAAAATAATAAAAAAATTAAAAAATGAATATGGAAAAACTATAATTATAGTTAGTCATGATATTGATTTGTTATATGAAATATCAGAAAGAATAATTGCAATTGGCGATTGTAAAATAATTTTATATGGTGATACTGATAGTGTATTTAGTGAAACAAAATTAATTAAAAAATATGATATTCCAATACCTAATATAATAAAATTTGAAAATTTAGTCAGAACTAAAAAAAATATAAAATTAATGCATACAAAGAGTATAAATGATTTAATAAAGGAAGTATATAGAAATGTATAATCTTTATATAACTAGATATTATAATACAAAATCAATTATTCATAGTATGAATTCTTTTTATAAAATAATATGTATATTATTATTTACTTTTTTAGTATTATTATCAAAAAGAATATTATTTTTAATTATATTATTTTTGAGTGTGTTAATATTAATGGTTCTTTCAAATGTTCCAATGAAACTATATTTTAAAAATTTAAAATTTGGTATATCATTAATTACATTTATATTTTTAATAAATTTAATATTTGATGTTCCTATTAGAGATACTATTATATCTGTTTTAAAACTATTGTTATTTATACTTTATTCGGGTGTAATGGTTTATACTACAAAACCAAATGATTTAATAGATGGATTAACTAGATTGTTAAAGCCGTTACAAATATTTAATGTAAATGTACCTGTTTTAGCCCTTACTATATCACTTGCTATAAGATTTATTCCTATAATATTTGAACAATCGAGCAAAGTTTTAAAATCTCAATATAGTAGAGGATTAGATTTAAGTGGAACGTTGAAAGAAAGATGCGATAAATTAGTGTCTATTTTCATTCCTATATTTAATTTAGCTTTTAAAAGATCTGATCAAATATCAGACGTACTTGAACTTAGATTATATAGAGTTAATGAAAAAAGAACTGTTTATAAAGAAGAAGAGTATGGTAAATTTGATCAATTGATAATCGTATTACATACAACACTTTTTCTAATTTATTTGATTATGGAGGTAAAAATATGAGGTATTTAATTACATTTTCATATGATGGTTCTAATTATAATGGATATCAGAAACAACCTAATTTAAGAACTATACAATCTTCTATTGAAGATGCATTAAAGTTTATTAATGGTTTAGAAAGCGTTGATATTCATGCATCTGGTAGAACAGATAAAGGTGTGCATGCTATTAATCAAAAAGCACATTTTGATTTAAATAAAAATATTACATTATATAAACTTAAATGTGCATTAAATACATATACTGATAAAGATATATATATAAAGAATGTAGAAGTAGTAGATGCATCTTTTCATGCTAGATATATGGTTAAAAAGAAAGAATATATATATAAACTCAATATGGGTGAATATAATCCAATAGAAAGAAATTATGTATATCAATATAATAAAGAATTAAATATAGAAAAAATGAAAAATGAAATAGAATATTTAAAAGGTACTCATGATTTTAGTGCATTTGTAAATAAAGAAGAAAAGAAAGAATCATATGTAAGAACAATATATGATGCAAGTATAACTAAAGAAAATAATATATTAATTTTTAGATTTATAGGTAATGGATTCTTAAAATATCAAGTGAGGAATATGGTGGGAGCATTAATAGAAGTTAGTACAAAGAATAAAAGTATAGATTATATACTAAAATCAAAAGATAGATGCTCATTTGGAAAAACTGCAGGTGCAGAGGGATTATACTTAAATAACGTTGAATATTAAATAAATGCAATAGATATTATTATTAAATATCTGTTTTTTTATCAAAATTTTACAAGCAAACATTTGTTCACTTGACAAATAATAGGAGGGGGGTATAATAGATATATAGTATAAATATAGGGAGCGTGTGAAAATATGAAAAAGAACAAAAGTGGATTTACACTAATAGAATTATTAGCAGTAATAGTAATATTAGCAGTAATACTAGTAATATCAATACCAAGAATATTAGATGTAATAGAAACATCAAAAAAAGATTCATTTAAAAATGCAGCACAACTAATAGCAGATAGTGCAGAAAAGAAGAAAGTATCAGATAAACTACTAGGAAAAGATGAAGAAATAACTTGTAAAGATGTAGCAAAGATAAATGATGAAGATTATGCAAGTTGTATAATTAGTTTTGATAGTGAAGGAAATGCAAAAGTAAGTATAACAGGAAAAGGAAAATTTGATGGATTAAAAATAACAAATGGAACAAAAGAAAATGCAGAAGTAAAAGAAATAACAAAACCAACATATGGAATGAAAGCAACAGAATATATAACAAATTTATTAGAGTATGATGGAGAAGGACTAAAGATAGATAATACACCTGATCAAAATATAAGATATTATGGAAGTGATCCAAATAACTATGTAAGTTTTAATAATGAGTTATGGAGAATAATAGGAGTATTTGGAAATAATGTTAAATTAGTAAGAAAAGACAACTTAGGGTGGCTATCATGGGACTCATCTGATTCAGCAATTAATAATGGATATGGAATAAACCAATGGGGAGAGAGTACATATGAAGATGGAACAACATACGAGGGATCTGATTTAATGCAATACTTAAATAAGATGTATTATGGAGGAGATACAACAGTAATATGTTATGGTGGACCTAACAATGCAACAAAAGTATGTCCAAAAGATAGTAAGGGTAATTTCCTAATAATAAATGAAACATCAAAGGAACTGATAGATTATTATACATGGAATACAGGTGCAATAGAATATAAAACGGGAACAGACACACTTGCATTTTATCAGGATGAAAGAGAAACGAAAACAGGTAAAAATTGTACAAGCAACGATAATTGCAATGATAACATAATAAGAACAACAGAATGGACTGGGTATATTGGTTTACCATACGTAACAGATTGGGCATATGCAAGTGGTGAAAGTATATGTGAAGTTAATATGATTAAAGAAGACAACAGGGAATATATTTGTAATAGAAATAATTGGATGCGAAAGGTTGACTGGTTTTGGACTATATCACCTGGATTAAATAATAAAGATTCTAATATCGTTTGGGGATTGTTTAGCTATGCAAATGTTACAGGTCGTTTTGCAAATTACGTTCAAATAGTCTTTCCCGCAATTTATCTAAAAAGTAATGTTATAATAGAAAGTGGCAATGGAAGTGAAAGTAATCCATACATGTTAAAGCTTAATTCTTAATAAAATAACTGATTATTTATCAGTTTTTTTAATTTAATTATAATATATTCATATTATTTATTAGGTGATATGATGGAGATGTTAGGTATATTAGTTTTGTTTATATCGGGTATATATTTTACTTTTAAACTTAAATTTATTCATTTTAATCCTAAATTGATATTTAGGAGTTTGGTTAAGAAGGAAACTGATGAGGGTATATCTCCATTTCAAACATTATGTATATCTTTAGCATCTAGGATAGGTGTTGGATCTTTATCTGGAATGGCATTTGCGATTTATATAGGTGGACTTGGGAGTATTTTTTGGATATGGGTATCTACACTTATTTGTGCGTCAAATACGTTATCTGAATCTATTTTGTCTATAAAATATAGAAAGAAATTGGGTAATAATATGTATGAGGGTGGTCCGTTTTATTATATAAGTATGGGACTTAAAAAGAAATATTTGGCAATTGTTTATGCTTTAATATTTGTTTTTGCTTATATATTTGGATTTCTTACAATACAATCAAACACTATAAGTAAAATAGTTACTGAAATAGTTCCTGTTAATGGATTTGTAATTGGTATGGTTGTTGTAGTGATGACATCTCTTATAATATTTAAGGGTGTAAAGGAAATTGCTAGTGTGGTATCTAAATTAGTTCCATTTATGGCAATTTTATATATTTGTACTTGTTTATTTATTATATTTGGAAATATTAGTAGGTTAGGAAATATTATTAAGTTAATAATAAGTAGTGCTTTTAATCCAAGGAGTTTTTTAACTGGTTTTATTGTTGGAACAACAAAATCAATATTTTCAACGGAAGCAGGACTTGGCACGGGTGCAATTGCGTCTAGTGCTTCATCATCTACTAATGAAGTTGAACAAGGACTTATACAGGTGTTTGGTATACATTTTGATACGTTTGTAGTTAGTACATTAACTATATTTGTAATATTGCTATCTCCATACAATATATTAAATTTAAGTAATATAAATGGTATAGAAATAACTAAATATGCATTTAATTATCATTTAGGAACATTTGGTGGTTTAATTCTTACTATATCAATTATTTTGTTTGCGTTTTCAACGATTATAGGTGGATATTATTATGGAGAAATTGCACTTAAGTTTTTGATTAAAGATTTAAATACTAAGTTATTTAAAATAATTGTACTTGTGCTTTTGCTTATATCTACTGTAATATCTCCAACTATAATATGGAATTTAATAGATAAATCTATAGTTATACTTGCTATAATAAATACTATTAGTTTGGTAATGATGAGGAAAGAAATATTTAATATAGTAAAGAAATATGATAAAATTTAAGTATGGATGTGGTATTATGATAGGAAATAGTTGGGATGATGTATTAAAAGAGGAGATTCATAAGGATTATTTTAAAAAGTTAGTAAAATTCTTGAATGAGGAAAGTAAGTGTAAAGAAATATATCCAAAAAGTGTTAATTTGTTTAGGGCACTTAAGTTAACTGATTATAAGGATGTTAATGTAGTGATATTGGGTCAGGATCCATATCATGGTGAGAATGAGGCGAATGGATTGTGTTTTTCTGTTAATCATGGTGTGAGAACTCCACCTTCGCTTCAAAATATATTTAAGGAATTGAAAAGTGATTTGGGTATTACAAGAACTGATACTGATTTAAGCGATTGGGCTAGGCAAGGTATTCTTCTTTTAAATACGGTTTTAACAGTAGAAAAAGATAAACCCTTTTCTCATAGAGATAAGGGTTGGGAAATATTTACAGATGTAATAATAAAAAAGTTAAACGAAAAGCAAGATCCAATTGTATTTATTTTATGGGGTAGTGCTGCAAGAAGTAAAAAAATTCTTTTAACTAATAAAATTCATATGATAGTTGAATCAGCCCACCCATCACCACTTTCTTATTATAAGGGATTTGAAGGGAGTAGGCCATTTTCTAAGACAAATGCTCTTTTAAAAAGTGTAAATAAAAAAGAAATAAAATGGTAACAATTGACAAAAATAAGGAATATGTTATATTAGTATTAGATTTTAAATAAGTTATCTCCCTTATAGATTTGGAAGAAATGTATGTTAAAATTCAATATTTATTAAGGAGGTAATTATGCAAGATAAGACAATTGTATGTAAAGATTGTGGTAAAGAATTTGTTTTTACTGTTGGTGAGCAACAATTCTATGCAGAAAAGGGTTTTGAAAATGAACCAGTAAGATGTAAAGAATGCAGAATTAATAAAAAGAATGCAATGTTTACTAAAAAAGAAAAATAGGGTTGAAAAGATAAATTAACAATGGTATAATAACATCGTTAATTTTTTATGGCGTCATTGGTGAAGTGGTTAACACGCCAGATTGTGGCTCTGGTATGCATCGGTTCGATTCCGATATGGCGCCCCAGAAGGAGAAATCGTTGCACCATTTGTGTGACTTAATGATAAATCAACTGAAAAGTTGATTTTTTTGTGTAAGTCATTGAAAAGAAAGGTGTGATATGTTATGATAAAAATCATTAAGAAAAAAATCAATATGAGTGAAGAACTCAAATCTAAAATCGAATGGGCTTGCCTATTTAGTAAGCAGAAATACCAAATAATAGAAGGTTGCTTACGTATTGTGGAACATACTAATTTAGCGTATGTAGAACCACATAAGGTCATAGTGAATAATCGGTTGTATTTATTCTTTAATGACCAGGATTATTTCTATATTGGAAATTTAAAAGAAAAGATTCCAATAAATCAGTTACGCGTTTACTTCGCAAGGCATTAAGATTTTAGAGATTTAAAAAATCCTTGTATTGATTGTTTTTATCGTGTTTTAGTCAATACAAAAATCAAGATGTCATACGAAGTGACATCTTTTTAGATGCCTTTCATTAAAGAAGGAGGAATTGATTATGGAAAATGAAAGGAAAATCGCAGGAGTTTATATTCGTGTGTCAACTGAAGATCAAGCAAGAGAAGGATTTAGTTTAGGAGAACAAGAAGAAAAATTATTACAATTATGTTCTCTAAAAGATTATGAGGTATATAAAGTATACAAAGATGCAGGTATATCTGCAAAAGATATGGAATATAGACCATCTTTTCAAGAAATGTTAGAAGATATGAAAAAGGGTAAGATTAATTATATTGTTGCTTATAAGTTAGATAGAGTAACACGTTCAGTTAGAGATTTAGAAGAACTAATAACAATGCTTGAAAAATATAATACCTATTTAGTATGTGATAGAGATGATGTTAATACATCAACAGCAAATGGAAGATTCTTTGTTAGAATGTTAACAGTTTTATCACAACTAGAAATAGAAATAACAAGTGAAAGAACAAAATTTGGACTTGTAGGAGCAATTAAATCAGGTCATGTTCCAGGTATTAAACCATTTGGATATATGAATTCAGAAGATAAAAGAATGATTATAGATCCAGTAGCGGCACCCATAGTAAAAAGAGTTTTTGAAATGTATTTAGAAGGGAAAAGTTTTCAAACCATATGTAATACCTTTGTAGAAGAAAATGTGTACCCAGGTAAACCATGGTATGATTCAACGATACAAAGTATTATTGATAATAAAATTTATATGGGTGATTATGAACAATATAAAACTATAGGTAAAAAGGATAAAAAAGAACCTGTTTTATATAAAGATGTAGTAGAACCTATTGTATCAAGAGCAATGTGGCATGAATGTCAAAGACAAAAGGAAATAAATCAAAGAAATTATACAAGAGATAGAGTTTATATATTTTTTCAGAAAATAGTTTGTCCAAAATGTGGTCGTATTATGAAATGCAAAGGTTCTGGTGGTAAGAAATTGATGATGAAACTAACGAAATAACATATGAATTTGTGAAAAATAAAAATGAAAAAGTAGTTAGATTTGTTGCGATAGAAAATAAAAAAGACTTTCCATTATTGAAAGAAAAAGTAGAAGAAAAATATGGAATAGTAACTTATAAACCTAATAAACCAAACAAAGGAGATGAATAATTTATGAAAATAAAATATGAAAAACGAGGAGATTATTTAATACCTAATTTAAAAATAAAGAGGCAAAAAAAGATAAATATTGGAAAATATGGATTATTAAGATTAAACTATTTAAAAGAAAATAATAAACAACTTTATAGACAATTATTGATGAATAATGAACTAACAAACCATCTTATTTCCGTTGATAATGAATGTAATAATAAGTTAAATATTTTAATGAATGAATATAAAAAACAAGATGAAAAACTATCTGAAAAGAATAAAGAATTAAATCAATTAGAATGGGTAAAATTAATGAATAATTATAAAAATAGTGCTGAAGAAATTATAATGAAAGAAAATATTTATGATAATAAATGATAAAGATATAACAAAAAATGACTTTATAAATATCATTAAACCATTCGAAAATAATTTCAAAAAATATATGATAAATTATGTTTTACCTGATGTAATTTCATTTTATATCGCAGATAGTTTTTATAAAAATTGCTTATGTGATTCACCACTTTATAATCATATAAATTCAAGTTTAGACATGTTTAATGGATATAAAAATGATATAAAAGTTTTGATTCCAAATGTTAAAAAAATACTAAGAATAAAATACAATTTAAGAATAATTAGTGATAATCCATTAAGACTTAAAAAAGTATTTGATGTCTTAGCAAGCAACGGGAATATACTCCCAACAGATAAAATTAAGGAAAAAATATAAATGGCTACAACATCGATTTGGAAGATTAAAACTAGACTTGATAGTTCCATAAAATATATCATTAACAAAGAAAAAACTTTAAATAAAGAATTAGCAAAAGAACATTATTATTTATTAGAAAAACCAATTAATTCAGAATATAATTTTCTAAATGAAAAAGTAGAATTTGTATCAGCACTTAACTGTGATGAATCTAATCCTTATAGTGATATGGTGGCTACTAAAAAAATATATGATAAGACTGATGGGATAATTGGCTTTCATGCTTATCAATCATTTAAAGAAGGAGAAGTAACACCAGATATAGCACATGAAATTGGAGTTAAACTAGCACAAGAAATGTGGAATGATTATGAGGTTGTAATTGCTACTCATCAAAATACAAATCACATTCATAATCATTTCATAATTAACTCTGTATCTTTTAAAACTGGTATTAAATATAACAATAATAAAACTAATTATGCAAAGTTAAGAAATATATCAGATTCATTATGCATGGAATATAAATTAAGCACATTAGATGAAGAAGATAGATATACTAAATGCTTTAATAAAAATGTTTTAAATGATGACTATTATAAAATATTAAAAGAAGATTTAGATAGTGCTATAAGTGGATCATTAACAATACAACAATTTTTAAATAGATTAAAATTACAAGGATATAAATGTTATATGAGATATGATAAAATAACTGTTTATAAAGATAATTATGATAAAGTTAGAATAGAAAAAGTATTTGGCAAAAACTATTCTAAAGAAAATATATTAAATAGATTATTTAAATCTAAATATAAAAAATATGAACCATTAACTAATGGCAAGATATTAAATAACTATTTAAAAACAAATAAAGGTCATAAAGGAATATATGGATTATATTTATACTATTGTTATTTATTAAAAGTATTTCCAACAGAACAATCTAAACAATATCTTCCATATTCAATTAGAAAAGATATTAAAAAGTTAGATACTATCTCTGAAGAAACCAAATTTTTAGAAAAAAATAAAATAGAAACAATAGAAGAATTATTAATCATAAAAGAAATAAATGATTCTAAATTAGATGAATTAGTTGGTAATCGCGAGTATATGTGGATAAAATACCATAGAGCAAAAATAGAATCTAAAAAAATAGAAATATATAACGATATATCAAAAATAACAGAAGAAATAAAAGAATGTAGAAAGATAAAAAAATATTGTGAAGATATTGAAAAACGTTCATATTCTATTGTAGAAAATATAAAAGAAATAGATAAAGTAAATATAAGAGATAATAAAAAGGATATTGTGAGATAGCAATATCTTTTTTTGATGGGTCAAAAATTTGACAATTTGCATAGTTTATGCTAGAATAAGCCACAACTTAAGGGGAAATAAGGCAAAATTGAATATTAGGGGGAAATAATATGGAAAAAGAAAAATTACAAAATTTAAAAAGAATTATCGCAAATTTATCAGATATTGAAGCTAAAAGAGTAGTAGAGTTGTATGAAAATGGTCAAAAAACAGGATATGCAACGATTGATAAACCATGGGATGAATTTTATAAAAATATTGATAAAAATGATTTATTTTTAAATACTACACCATATCAAGGTTTAGTATCAAATAATATGAATTATCCAAATGAAGTTGCTTTAGAATATTTTGGAACTAAAATAACATTTGGAGAACTAATAAAAAATATTGATAAAGTAGCAAAATCATTAGAAGAATACGGTATAAAAAAAGGAGATTTTGTAACTATATGTTCTACAACAACTCCTGAGGTTGTTTATGCGTTCTATGCTGTTAGTAAATTAGGTGCTGTTGCAAATGTAATATCACCATTTTATGAACCAGAAGACTTTATGAATAGAATTAATGAATGTGAAAGTAATGTAATTATAATGGTAGATAAATTTATGCCAAAATTTAAAGATGCTTTAAATAAAAACAAAAAAGCTAATGTTGTCGTACTACCAATGATGAATTCATCATTATTAAAATATATTTCAAAAGGATATAAAATTAATGGGACTAGTAATGAAGTTTTATGGAAACAATTTGTTAAAGATGGTGATTTAAGAGAAGAAGCTATAATTGATCCGTATGAAATAAATAAACCACAAGCAATGGTATATTCTAGTGGTACAACAGGATCTTCAAAAGGAATTTTACTTTCAGTTGATAGTTTCCAAAAATTAATAAATGCATATGGAAATTCAGGCTTTGATACTTCGAGATTACAAAAAGTTTATCAAAATATTCCACCATGGCATTCAACTGGATTAAGTTTAGGTATTAATTTTCCATTATCATATGGGGCAAAAGTTTGTACAGATCCTAGATTTGATCATGATGTATTTATAAAAAATGTTCTAAAATTTAAACCAGAATATATTTTAACTAATACATCAATGTACCAAGGTTTTACATTCGAAAAAAGTTTAAAAAGATTAAAAGGAAAATCGTTAGATTTCTTAAAATATCCAGTTGAAGGTGGAGAACCATTAACAGAAAGAGATATACAAAATATTGAAGAAGTATTTAGAAGTCATGGGTCAACAGCAAGATTGTTAAACGGATATGGTGAATGTGAATGTGGAGCAACTATTACAACAGATATAACAGGACATAAATTTTCAAACGATGCATCAGGTATTCCATTACCTAATATAACAACTGTTGGAATATTTGACGATGAGTTTAATGAATTAAAATATGGTGAACGTGGAAATGTAGTTGCAAGAACTGAAATAGGTATGCTTGAATATTTTAAAAATCCAGAAGCTACTGAAAATTTCTTTTATGTAGATGAAAATGGGACAAGTTGGAGTCAAACTGGGGATATTGGATATATTAATGAAGATGGTAGTCTTGTTGTACTTGGAAGAAAAAGTGATTATTCCATCATAGATGATACGAAAATATATAATTTTGACATTGAAAGAGCAATATTAAAAACAGGTACTGTTAAATTATGTGAAATACAAACTCATCCAGAAAATGATAATGAGTTAGTTGCTCATATTGTATGGGAAAATGAAATCTCTTCTCAATTAAAACAAAATCCAGAACTAATGGAAGGATTATTAAAACAAATTCAAAATCAAGTAAGTGCAGAAATGGGAATAGAAGAAGCGATTCCATTTAACTTCTGTATCAGAGATAGTTTTCCAAGTGCTCATTCAGGTAAAAGAGATATTAAGTTTATTAAATCGGATATTGAAGGATTAATAAAAATAAATAATAAATCTAAAAAACTAACAAGATAAGATAAAAACTCGAAAAATATGTTATAATGAATAATAGGTGATGAACATGAATTTCTCTTTATTATTCTATACGTATATTTTGAGTTTTTTTTACATTGTTTTTTTATGGATATTATATTTTTCTAAAAATAGACTAGATAATAATGAAAATAAGATTTATAAGATCTTATTAATATCCAACTTATTTGGTATTTTAATACAAGTTGCGTGTGAAATATTTTCTATTAATGAAATGCCAATTATTACGTGCTTTATTACTAAATTATTGCTAATATATTTTGTTTCCTGGTTGGTAATATTTTTTAGATATGTTATGGAAATTACTAATATAAAAAATAAGCCAATAAAAATATTAAATTTTGCAGTTTTTATAATTTCGTGTATATTGATTTTTATACTTCCATACAAAGGTAATTATGATATACAAGAAGCATTATATTATACATCTGGGTTAGATACTAAATATACATATTTTATATCTGTTTTATACGTCACAACAATTTCTATAATCACATTATTTAAACATAAAACTCTATCAAATAAAAAAGCATTACCCATATATGTTCTTATTATATTTTTCGTTTTATCTGGATTAATACAATACTTTCTCCCACATATTACTATTTTAGTTCAAGTTCAAACTTATATATGTTTAATAATGTATTTTACCATTGAAAATCCAGATTTAAAAATGTTAACACAAATGACACTAGCTCGTGATCAAGCAGAAAAAGCAAATAGGGCAAAATCAGATTTCTTATCAAGTATGAGTCATGAAATAAGAACACCTTTAAATGCAATTGTGGGTTTATCAGAAGATAATTTAACTTATGAAGATAAACTTCCATTAGAAGTAATAGAAAACTCTAAAGATATACAAAATGCTAGTCAAACACTTTTAGAAATAGTAGGAAACATTTTGGATATTAATAAAATAGAATCAAACAAAATGGAAATAGTTGAAAATCCATATATATTTAGAGAAGAAATTACAAAATTAGTAAAAGTAACTTCAACTAGAATTGGAGAAAAACCAATAGATTTAAAATTAAGAATAGCAGAAGATATCCCTTATGAACTAATAGGGGATAAAGTTCATGTGAAGGAAGTAATAAACAATTTATTAACTAATGCAATTAAATATACAGAACAAGGAGAAATCTTAGTTGATATAAAATGTATAAATAAGAATAATATTTCAGAATTAATAATTACTGTTAAAGATACAGGTAGAGGTATAAAAGCAGAATTAATAAATAAATTATTTAACAAGTTTGAAAGATTAGATATAGAGAAAAATACTACAACAGAGGGTACTGGATTAGGACTTGCTATAACAAAAAGTTTAATAGATATGATGAATGGTAAGATTAATGTGCAATCACAATTTGGTAAAGGTTCAATCTTTGTTGTACATTTGCCACAAAAAATTGGAAAGTTAACAAAACCACTGTCAGATAATGAGATTATTAAAAATCAAGAAGTATTAGCAAACATAAATGGTGATTATGATCATACAATCATTATAAATAAATCAGTTAGTAATGTAGAAAATGAAGTAGGGCAAATAAAACAACCAGAAACAATGCAAGAAACACGTCCTTCTAACTATGGAAATAAAAAAATATTAATAGTAGATGATAATAAATTAAATATCAAAGTTGCTACTAGGGCATTAAAAGATTTTGAGTTTGAAATTGATGAATGTTATGATGGGCAAGAATGCTTAGATAAAATAAACTCAGGGAATACATATGATTTGATTTTAATGGATATAATGATGCCAAATAAAGATGGAGAACAAACAATAAAAGAATTAAAATCTATGTCTAGTTTCAATATACCTGTAATTGCTTTAACAGCAGATGCAGTAGCAGGAGCAAGAGAAAAATATATAAGTGAGGGCTTTATTGATTATATTGCCAAACCATTTAGTAAAGAACAAATAAAAGAAAAATTAGATATTGTTTTTAAAGATGCCAAAGTTTCTTTTAATAAAGTAGAACAAGATTTACCAGAAGAACTATTTGATATGGATATTCCTTTAAGTAATATTAATTTTGATAATAAAGGAAAATCTGATTTAAGTGATGATAAATGGAAAGATGTTCCTAAATATGTAATTACTAGTGAAAAAAGAACTGATGATGACAGCAATTAATATAAAGATGGAGGATGTATTATGAAAAAAATGAATGTTATTGTAGTATTTGATACTACATTAGAAAATACATTAATATGTAAACGAACTAAAGAACCATATATGGGAATGTACAATTTAGTAGGAGGAAAAATAGAAAAAGAAAATGATGGATTAAATGAAGCTTATAGAGAATTAGAAGAAGAAACAAATATAAAAAAAGCAGATATAGAATTAATTCATTTTATGAATCTTACTTATACTAAATGGAATAAAGAATTAGAAGTGTATTATGGAATATTAAAAAATGAAGTTGAATTGATTGAAGAAGTAAACAGACTAGAATGGGTAAGCATTAATGATAATTTCTTTGATATGAATAGATATGCAGGAGAAGGTAATATTGGTCATATAATTGAAGAAATTAAAATTGATTTGAAAGCAACTAATGAATAGTTGTTTTTAATTTGGAAAAAAATGGAATTTGTGATATTATATGTCAAAGGAGGGCTATATGGGAAAAGAAGTTTCGCAAACTAATTTTTTAAATAATTTAGAATATATGTTAATTCATTTAGAAAAAGATATTGATGAAGCAAATAATTTAGAAGATAAAATGTATTTTGAATTATCAAAGAATGAATTAATTAATCATATTAATGATGTTTATCTAAAAATTAAAAAATGGAATTATTATTATGAAACAAAAAAATATGACTTAATTATTAGTGAATACGATGTAGTTGAACCTATTATTTCTGAATTAGAATTGTGTTTAGCTGATTTAGATAATATATTTCATATGAATGGCATATCATATTCTTTGTTTCAAATTGGAAAAATATTATTTAATATAAAGAAAGAGAGTGATAAAAATGGAAGATAATAAACCAATAATTAAAGCATCAACGCCAAACAGTAAAAAATATGATACAAAAATTGATATTTACACTTCAGATCCAAAAGGACCACATGATTCAATTCATATTGCTGTAGATAGTGATACTAAAACTGCACATATTATTGATACAACAAATGGTGATACTGAACATACAGATGTTGGATGCTACTTAACAACTGCTTGTATGAGACATTATAATAAGGATTTTGATGATAATTGTGAAGAACTTAGTATATTAAGATGGTTTAGAGACAAATTTGTGTTACCTGATGATATTATGAGATATTATGCAACAGCACCTAGTATTGTTGCAACAATAAATTCGTTAGAGACTCTAGAAAAAAGAAATAACATTTATAATTATATTTATAATAGTGTAGTTAAATATTGTGTAGAAGCAATAAAAAAAGGTGATTACGATAAAGCTTATTCAAGATATAAAGCAATGGTTTTAACATTAGAGGATCAATTCTTATCAATAGAAAAAGAAAATACTAATAGAAAAAGTATTATGCTAGTAAAGAATAATTATTGATAGGTATAAAACGGTAAGTATCAAACATACTCCCATGATTGGCAATAAAGTTATATGATTTATTTATTTTTATAGTTTAAATAGTAAACAAGTTATTTTAATAAAATACTCCCAGAATTTATATAAGCATTAATTTATATAGTTCTAGGAGTTTTTTTGTGAAATCTATTGAATTAAAAAAATAATTTGGTATAATGAAATTACAGTTGATTTATTCAACTTCTTTATAGGCGTTTGTTTCTTAATTAACAAGTTAGAGCGCCCCATTTGAAAGTAACTTGTGGTTTTAATCTTCCATAAGTTTTTTTTATGTACTGAGAAAGAGAATGCACTTAATATTATATTGATTTTTTTTAATTATAATTATATAGTATATAATAGGTGATATAGTGAACGTTGATGTAAATATATATAAACTGAGTGATTTATATAAAAATCTAAGTGATTATAATAGATTAAAGCTTCTTTTGCTTTTGTTAGATGGTGAAAAGGATTCTAATGAAATTGCTGATTATCTTGATGTTACTAGGGCAATTGTTGTTCATCAGTTGATGATTTTAAAGGAAGCAAAATTTATAGGTGTAAATAGGATAGATAAGAAGAATTATTATTTTTTACAACCACATATTTTGAGAGTGTTAAAAAATGATTATAGTGTTGTTAAGAAATTTAAAGATAAGAAAAAAATATAAAACCCGTTTCGTATAATGAAACGGGTCTTTTATATTATTTAGCAGTTTTATTTTTTTTAGAATAACGACTATTAACTATTTTAACTTTTTTACCAATTTTAGTAACAAATTTTTTTCTTACACCCTCTGGTAATTCTTTTTTTATAACTTTCATAAAATCCCTCCAACAGCATTATATCACATATTGTATGCATAATGTATAATATTTTTTTCTTACTTTATAGTATACATGTTATAATTTAGTTGGTGATGTGTATGAAAACTGTATTAATAACTGGTGCTTCTCGTGGTATAGGGGCATCTATTGCACTAGAATTTGCTAAAAATAATTATAATGTAGTAATAAGTTATAATAGTAGTAAATGTGAAGGTGAAGAAGTAAAGGAGTATATTGAGAAAAATTATAAAGTAAAGTGTTTGATGGTTAAGTGTGATATTAGTAGTGAAATTGAAGTATCACATATGGTGGATTTATCTTTAAAAGAATTTGGTAATATTGATGTTCTTATTAATAATGCAAGTGTTTCTATGGATAATGATATAATGTCTAAGAGTAAAGATGAGTTTTTAAGGGTTGTGGAGGTGAATTTGGTTGGAACTTTTTTGGTTACTCGTGAGGTAATAAAAAAATGTAATGTGAATACTATTGTAAATATTTCGTCAACTGATTCCACTTCGACTTATTCTAAGTTAAATATAGATTATTCTTGTTCAAAAGCAGGAGTTAATATTCTTTCAAAAACATTTTCTCTTTGTTATCCGGATATAAAAATATGTACAATTATGCCTAATTGGGTTAATAGTGAAACAGTACTTAGTATGAATTCTGATTATTTAGAAGAGGAAATGAAAAGGATAGGACAGAAGAAATTAATAGATAAGGAGTATGTTGCTAGGAAAACTTATGAAGTGGTAGTTGATAAATTTATTAAAAATGGTGATATAATAAGAATAGATGAAGGTGAAGTATGATAAAAATAAATGAGAAAGTTAGTAAATTAGTTAGTGAATCCGAAAAGGAATTAGAGGGTGTTTTTAGGGGTATTGATGTTGTTTGTGAATATAACAGTATGAAAGTATTAAGTGCTTTTAATAGAAATAATGTATCTGAATCACATTTTATATCAACTACTGGTTATGGTTATAATGATATCGGGAGAGATGTTATAGAAAGGGTATATAGTGATATATTTAAAAGCGAGGATGCATTGGTGAGAACACAAATAATATCTGGTACTCATGCATTAACTGTAACTTTATTTGCACTTTTAAGACCAGATGATGTACTTCTTAGTATATCTGGTAAACCATATGATACTTTGGATGAGGTAATTGGAATAACTGATAATGATAGTTCTCTTAAGAGTTATGGTATTAGGTATGAACAGATTGATTTAATAGATAACAATTTTGATTATGAAATGATTGAAAAGAGATTAAGAGAAAGTTTTGTAAAAGTTATTGAGATTCAAAGGAGTAAGGGATATTCTACAAGAAAAAGTATTGGTATAGAAAAGCTTGAGAAAGTTATTAAGTTAATTAAAAGTGTATCTCCTAATACAATAGTTATGGTTGATAATTGTTATTGTGAGTTTGTGGATAAAATTGAACCGATAGAGGTTGGTGCTGATGTTGCTGTTGGTTCTTTGATAAAAAACTTGGGTGGTGGAATTGCAAGTAATGGTGGATATATTGTTGGAAAGCGTAATTTAATTGAATTATGTGCAGAAAGATTAAATGTTCCTGGTGAAGGTAAGGAAGTCGGTCCTACGATGGGTATGAATAAAAGTTTGTTAATGGGTTTGTTTTTTTCACCTAAAGTTGTTACTGAAGCAGTAAAAATAGCAGTTCTTACTAGTATGGTTTTAGAAAAACTTGGTTATGATGTTGAACCAAAATGGAATGATAAGAGAGTTGATATTGTCCAAAATATAATATTTAATGATAAGGAAAAATTAATAAAGTATTGTGAGGGTTTACAGGGTGCTTCACCAATAGATTCTAATGTACTTCCTATCCCTTCACCTATGCCTGGTTATAATGATATGGTTATAATGGCTTCTGGATCGTTTACACAGGGTTCATCTATTGAACTTTCTTGTGATGCACCTTTAAGAAGTCCTTATATACTATATCAACAGGGTGGTTTAACTTATCAGTATGGTAAAATTGGTATATGTAATGCAATATCGAGATTGGAGGATTAAATGGATAAATTAATAAAGTGTGCTGTTTGGAATGAACTTAAGAGAGAGCAGAATAATATAGAATTAATCGCATCAGAGAATTTTGTTTCAAAAGATATATTAGAACTTCAGGGAAGTGTACTTACTAATAAATATGCTGAGGGCTATCCTGGTAAGAGGTATTATGGTGGATGTGAATTTGTTGATGAAATTGAATCGTTAGCAATAAAGTATGTATGTGAATTGTTTAAATGTGAATATGCTAATGTGCAACCACATAGTGGAAGTTCTGCAAATATGGCTGTATATAAGGCATTGTTAAATATTGGTGATAAGGTAATGGGTATGAATTTAAGTCATGGTGGACATTTAACACATGGGCATCCTATTAACTTTAGTGGTATGGATTATGACATTGTGTCTTATAATGTTGATTTAGAAACTGAAATGCTAGATTATGATGAGATAGAAAAGATAGCAATAAAAGAAAAACCAAAAATGATTATAGCTGGTGCTAGTGCATATTCTAGAATTATAGATTTTAAAAGATTTAGAGAAATAGCAGATAAATGTGGTGCTTATTTGATGGTTGATATGGCTCATATAGCTGGTTTAGTTGCTACTGGTTTTCATCCTTCACCTGTTGGTTATGCTGATGTTGTGACATCAACTACTCATAAAACATTAAGGGGTCCAAGAGGAGGCATAATCCTTACTAATAATAAGGAAATAATAAATAAAATAAATAAAGTAGTATTTCCAGGAATTCAAGGTGGACCATTAATGCATGTTATTGCTGCAAAGGCGGAATGTTTTTATGAAGCACTACAACCATCTTTTAAGGAGTATATTAAAAATGTTATAGATAATGCGTGTGAATTATCTAATACTTTAAAGGAAAATGGCTTTAAGATAATAAGTGGAGGAACATCTAATCATTTAATGTTAGTTGATGTTAAAAGCATTGGTATAACTGGTAAGGAAGCAGAAGAAGTATTGGAAAAAATAAATATAACATGTAATAAAAATACAATACCAAATGAAACTGAATCTCCTAGAGTAACAAGTGGTATAAGATTAGGTACTCCAGCAATGACTACAAGGGGATTTACTAAGGAAGATTTTCATGAGGTTGGATTAATAATAAGTGAAGCACTTAAAAATAAAGATAATGAAGAGGCATTAAGTAAGTTAAGATGTAGAGTTTTAAAATTAACTAGTGAGCATCCTTTGTATGAATAATTGATTATTGAAAGTTAATACTAATATCGAAAGGAGAAAAGTATGACTGACGATTTAGAATTAATAGAATATGTGTATCAAAATGCTGAAATGGGTGTTACTACTTTAAATGAATTATTGAAGGAATTAAAAGATAAGGGTAATAAAATAAAAAAATTAGTGGAAGAAGAAGTAAAGGAATATGAAAAGTTTTATAATGAGGCGAGGAAGCTTATAAATAAAACTAGGGTTCCTGCACAACATAATAATCTAATGAAGAAAGTTATGGCAAGTATGGGAGTTAGGAAAGAGGTAAAGTGTGATAATAGTGATGCCGCTATAGCAAGGATGTTAGTAGAGGGTGTTACTATGGGTATAGTTGATATTTCTACTAAAATTAAAAATTATAGTGATAGTGTTGATAATAAGATATTGGATTTTTCTAAAAGATATTTAAAATATCAAGAAGGAGAAATTGAAAAATTGAAAAAGTTTTTATAGGTGGTGAGTTTATGGCTAAAAAGAAGGTATTTTTTAGTTATTATTATGAAAAAGATGGTAATAAAGTAGATGATATAAGAGGTATGGGACTTGTGAGGGATATTAAACCTGCATCTAAAAAAGAGTGGGATAATATATGTAGTAAAGGTGATGAAGCAGTTAAAAATTGGATAGATACTAATATGAAAGATGCTGAAACTGTAGTTGTATTTATTGGGGAAGATACTATAAAAAGAAAATGGATAATATATGAGATAGAGAAAGCTTGGAATGAAGGTAAGGGATTACTTGGTATATATATTCATAATATGGATGGCTCTAATTATGGTAAAACGAATAAGGGAGAAAATCCTTTTGAACATTTTAAAATGAATAGAGATGGTAAGACATTAAGAAGTGTTATTAAGTGTTATGATCCAGATCCTAAGGATGCCTATAATTGTATATTTGAGCATATAGAAGATTGGATTAGTGATGCAAAGAGTATTAGGGATTTTTATTAAAAAAACTCGTTTTTACGAGTTTTTGTTATTTACATGTAGCACCAATAGATTCATATATATTTTTTATATCATTTATGTCTATTTTTCCATTTTTAATTAGTTGACTATTTGAAGAATCAATACTTATCAATTTTTCTGTATCAATTTTTTCATAATCAATGTCTACTGTTGAAGTGAATGTATTTCCATTTATTTCTGTTTTATAATTATAATTTTCGATATTATTATAAGCACTATATATATTTTCAGTTTGTTCTTTTAAGGTATTAAGATATTCTGAATCATCAGATTTTACTATTTCAACACTTTTAACTTTTGTAACATAGTTTCCTTTATAATCTACTTCATAATTTAAAGACATTTTTGTGTTGTTTTGATTTGTAGTTTTAGTACAAGTCATTGTTTTGACTTCATTTTCACATCCTGATAATAGAAAAACAAATAAAAATAAAGATATACAAAATATTAAGCTTTTTTTCATAACTCCTCCTTCTAATATAAATATAACATTGTTAATTATTATAATCAAATATTTAATTGATATAAATGTGTAAAATGTGTATAATTAAATTGGAGATGATTTTATGAAAATACCTTTTAAAAAGGCAAATATTTTACTACCTAAAAATTGTGATATGGAAAAATGGAGTGTAGTAGCATGTGATCAGTATACATCTGAAAAGGAATATTGGGATGATGTTAAGAAAATAGTAGGAAATAATCCTTCTACTCTTAATTTGATTCTTCCCGAGATATATTTAGAGGAAAGTGATATTGAAACTAGAATTAAAAATATAAATAAGAATATGGATAATTTATTGAAGGAAGATTTTTTTAGGGAATATCCAAATTCAATGATATATCTTGAAAGAAGACAAGCAGATGGAAAGGTTAGAGAGGGCTTAATTGGTATGGTAGATCTTCTTGACTATTCTTATGAAGTGGGTAGTACAAGCATGATAAGAGCAACTGAGAAGACTGTGATTGAAAGAATACCACCGAGAGTGAAGGTTAGGGAAAATGCGTCATTAGAACTTCCACATATAATGATTTTGATAGATGATGAGAAGAAAGATATTATTGAATCTTTGAAAAATAAGGTAAGTGAAGAAGATAAGGTTTATGATTTTGATCTTATGAAAAATGGTGGACATGTAACTGGATATGTACTAGATGACAGTGTGTCAGATGAAGTTATAAGTAAATTAGAGAGTTTATGTGATAAAGATTATTTTAATAAAAAATATAATGTGGATAATAAAGAAGTATTATTGTTTGCTATGGGTGATGGAAATCATTCGCTTGCAACTGCAAAGGCATGTTATGAAAATTTAAAGGGAACAATGAGTGAAGAAGAATATTTAAATCATCCATCTAGGTATGCACTTGTAGAACTTGTTAATTTGCACAGTGAGGCACTTTTGTTTGAACCAATAAATAGAGTTGTATTTAATGTTAATCCAGAGCATTTATTAGAGGAATTATCAAAGTATTATGATGTATCTTATACTGAGTGTGATGGACAGAAGTTATATTATGTGTATAAAGAGAAGGAAGGATATTTGTGGATTAAAAATCCTAAAACAAATATAGCTATTGGGTCTTTGCAATTGTTTTTAGATGATTATTTGAAGAAAAATGATGGAAAAATAGATTATATTCATGGTGATGAGGTTACTAAAAATTTAGGTAAAAAAGATGGAAATATTGGATTTGTAGTTGATGCAATGAGTAAGAACGAGCTTTTTAGAACAGTTATATTGGATGGTGCTTTACCAAGAAAGACATTCTCAATGGGCCATAGTTATGATAAGAGATATTATTTAGAAAGTAGAAAGATTAAGTAGGAGGATTTTTATGGAATTAAAAGGAAGTAAGACAGAAAAGAATTTAATGGATGCGTTTGCGGGAGAATCACAAGCAAGAAATAAATATACATATTTTGCTAGTAAAGCAAGAAAAGATGGTTATGAGCAAATAGCAGAAATATTTGAAGAAACTGCAAATAATGAGAAGGAACATGCAAAGTTATGGTTTAAATTATTAAATAATAATTCTATTCCATCAACTGTAGAAAATTTGAAGAGTGCAGCAGAAGGAGAAAACTTTGAATGGACTGATATGTATGATAGAATGGCTAAAGAAGCAAGAGAAGAGGGATTTGATCGTATTGCATTCTTATTTGAAAGTGTTGGTAAAATAGAAAAAGAGCATGAGGCAAGATATAAGAAATTACTAGAAAATGTAGAAAATGGATTAGTATTTAGTAAAGAGGAAGATAAAATTTGGATATGTAGAAATTGTGGCCATATAGTAATTGGAAAAAATGCACCTGAGGTATGTCCAGTATGTTCTCATCCAAAAGCGTTTTTTGAAATAAAAGAAGAAAATTATTAAAAAGTCACTTTGAAGTGGCTTTTATTTTATATATTTTTCTATAATAATCTCTTTCAAGTATTAATTTAGATATTATAAATTTATTGTTTATGATTTCATTTGTTTTTTCTACATAATTATTGTCTACATTATTAACAAATGGAATAAATGTATTAGTAACAGAATTGTATTTACCTTTATCAGTTATAAAACTTCTATCATTATATATTACTAAACCATCTTCATTTGATAGTAAATCTTTTCCCATTAGAATTCTTGAATCATAGTTTATACCAAATAAATTTAATATAGTTGGTAATATATCTAAACTACTTCCAAATTTATTAATTTCAATACTTTCTTTTAATTTGTTGTTCCAAATAATAAAGTTGTTTTTGTGAATATCAAATTTTTCATCTTTTATATAATTTGTATTTTGTTTAATTGCTTTTTTTGATAATCCATATGGATAATGATCGGCACTAATGACTATTACTGTATCATCAAGTTTGTTTGCTTTTTCTAGTTCTTTAATTAAAAGTTCTACTGCTTTATCAAGTTCTATTTGAGTTGCTAGATATGCTTTGATTGATTCATCATAATTTAAATCCTCGACATACTTTTTATTTTTTCTGGCAATTATATTATCTTTATAATTATATTCTAAGTGACCGCTTACTGTCATGTAATAAGTTATGAAAAGGGATTCATTTATGTAATCTTTTATAGATTGTTCAATCATTTCAATATCGCTTTCTGGGAAGTAATCGCAGTTTATTTTTAATCCCCCATTGCACCCTTTGTAGTTATATCCCATATTTGGATGTGATTTATTTCTGTTGTAATAATTATAATCTCCGTCATGATATGCATTAGCAACATAACCATTTCTTTTAAATATATTGCCATATACAAATGGTAAATAATTGTTACTTGAATCAGGCATACTCCATGTTCCTTCTTTTGGGAGTAGTGATGTAAGTGAAATGTATTCTCCATCTGATGTACTTATTGAATAAAGTGGTGTATAAAAATTATTAAATTTAAATCCATTATTATATAGTTTATATAGTGTTGGTGTTAGATTTTTGTCTATTGATAATGGTGATGCGGATTCTGCAATAATTACAATTAAATTTTTATCTTTAAATATACCAGTATATTTATTCTTCATTGTTGGTTTTTCATTCTTAAAATATTCGTGCATTTTAATTAAAGTTTCATCTTTTTCATTCTCAATTAATTCATCAAAATCAATATCTAAAACATTATATTCTTCACTACTATAATATATATTTTTATTATTATTATTAAATTCTATATTTTCATCAGTTTTAAAAATCATTCTTTTTAAATCTATTCTCATTTCATTTAATACACCTAAATCCTTTGTTATTAGTTTAGGAACATACGTATTATAGTATAAATTGTATGTTGAGTATGTTTTAGTATCTTTACTTAGATTAATTAGTAATATTGGTAGAATGTATGAAAATAATAAGCCAGTAAATGTTATTATGTAGTATTTTTTGCTTTTTCTTTCCAGAGTAAATTTATTAATGCCAAAAAACAAACTTATAATTGGTATTAGTAGAATCAATATTGGTATAATATTTTCTGTTATTACTCTTATTATGGAATTTAGAAATCCAAAAACTTGTGCACCATTAAACATGGAATAAATTGAAAATACAGTTTCATAATATTGATAATATACAAATTGTGATGTGAATAATAACCATATGAATAGAGTTGTTATTGTAATTATAATTTTACAAATAACTTTATTATTTATTATACTTTCTAGAAGTGTAATAAATAATCCAAGGTTTATATCAAATAGAATAAGTATGATTGTTGATAAGCTAAATAAGTTATTAAATATAAATATTTTGAAGATAATGTCAAAAAATAATATTGTTATTATGTTAAAGATAAGTAAATTATATTTTTTCATTAAGAATCACCCTCCTTATAATATCAAAACTAATAATGTTTTACAATAAATGTATATTATGTTTAATATATAGTATACTAAAAAATGAAAAGAATAATTTTTTTAGCACTCACTATTGACAAGTGCTAGAAAATGAGTATAATTATAATTGTGAAAGGAAGTGGATTATATGAACATAATTCCAAAAAGTTTTTATTTAGATGATATTTTTGATAATTTTGATTCAACACGTAATAACAATATGAAGTGTGATATTTACGAAAAAGATGGTGATTATCATATTGAGATAGATATTCCTGGATTTGATAAGAAGGATATTAAAGTAGAATGCGATAATGGATATTTGACTGTAACTGCTAAGAAAGATGAGGAAGCAGAAGATAAATCGAAGAACTATATTCGTAGAGAAAGAAGTTATGGTAAATACCAGAGATCATTTTATATAGGTGATATGGATAGTAACGAAATTAGAGCAAAGTTTAAACATGGAATGTTGAAAATAATTGTACCAAAAGTAGAAACTAAAGAAACAAAAAGACATATAGAAATTGGAGAATAGTTTTCTCCTTTTTTTGTGTTTTAAATTATTTTTATTTCTATTGCTAATACACCATATTTATCTTGTTGTTCTATTGTGTATATTTCATTTAATGTATGTAATAGTTCATCTTTTGTTAGGGTTTTATCAGCCATTAGTTCTATACTAAAATCATTTATTAAATCTTTAAAGTTATTGTATTTATATATGTTTGTAATTTTTGTATTTAAATATTCTTTAGTTTCACTTAATTCTTCAAATGTAATAATATCGTTTATTTTTAATTGTTTTCTTTTTTCATCATTTAATCGTAGTTCTAATCTTTTTGTACCATTTTTAATATAATTAAAGTATTGTGGTAATAGTTTCATGTTATATGTTTTCACAAGTTTTTCCTTTCTTGAGATAATTTTATCATAATTTTTTTTGATTATATAGATTTTAATTATAATTTAAAATGTTTCATATTATAAATCTGTTTTACATAATATTTAGTATGAATAAAATATATGGAATAATAATTAGTTTAATAGCTGGTTTATCTACTTTGATTGGATATTTGTTTATATATATAAAAGGAGATAAAAATAAGATAATCTCTAGGTGTTTATCATTTGCAGGTGGTGTTATGATAATGCTTTCTGTGATAGATTTATTGCCTAGTAGTATTGAGAATTTATGTAAAGAGAATTCTTATTTTAAAACTATTATTTTTAGTTTTTTGTGTTTTTGGATTGGTTTTTTTGGGTGTCATTTTATTAGTAAATTGATGCATAATGAATCTAGTAAGTTATATAAAACAGGGATAATATCGATGCTTGGAATAGTTTTACATAATATACCAGAGGGTATAGCTACTTTTGTACTTAGTGCTATAGATTTGAAATTGGGTCTGTTTTTGGCAATTGCAATAATACTTCATAATGTACCGGAGGGTATAGGTATAGCAATACCAATATTTTATTCTACTAATAGTAAAAAGAATGCATTTTTGTATACTTTTATATCTGGTATAAGTGAACCATTGGGTGGTTTGTTTGCACTTTTGTTTCTTTATAAATATATTAATAATTCTATAATTGGTTTTTTATTTTCTTTTATAGCTGGTTTAATGATTTATATTGGTTATTTTGAACTTTTAAAAACGTCTAGGTATTATGATAATAAAAAGAATAATTATGAAAGTGAGAAGAAATTTATTAATCGCCCTTTCCCTTCTGTCTCTCAGCGCCAACGCACAGCGTATCAAAGGCAGCGACACCGTATTGCCTGTTGCCCAACAAACAGCAGAGCGATTTATGAATCAGCATCCGGATGCGCGGGTCACTGTCACCGGAGGAGGCACCGGGGTCGGCATCTCTGCACTGATGGATAATACGACGGATATTGCCATG